>Ga0074195_1002452_pt1 | contig 20645 bp, 18 predicted proteins | sample EPASupsiteHSE623_FD_64525 | JGI IMG/M metagenome (GOLD analysis project Ga0074195, IMG submission 64525) | Bioremediated contaminated groundwater from EPA Superfund site, New Mexico - Sample HSE6-23 | ecosystem: Environmental > Aquatic > Deep subsurface > Groundwater > Contaminated ...
CGGATCTCGCAAGCTCGATTCACTTCGTGGATCTCCGCTACGCTCCGATTCGCCAAAATAATCATTCACTTGGGTGAAAGCTATGGCTTTAATGGCTCGTTTCATATGATCCTACTGTTTCCTGTTTTTCTTAAATTCGTCCCTGACCTCTTCCTGGTATTCCTTGTAGATGGTGAACTGTTCCGGAGTCAGGACATCCTTCATTTTTTTGTCTTTTTTAGATTTCAAATCCCGGTACGTTTTGAGTTTTGACATCCTGGATCCGGTTGATTCACGCAATTCAGCCATTTTGCCAAAATAATCCTGATTAATCTTTTCCACCTGAGGTGCCTGCTCTTCAGTCAGGTTAAGCCTTGTTTTATAAGCCTCGTAGCGGGCTTTCATTTCCGTTCGCTGCTGATCAGTGAGTTTCGACTGGGCAAAACCATCTAAAGAAAAGACAACAAGCAGCATCACCACTGCAAAGACAATTTTTTGTTTCATTGTTTTCATTGTTTTTATTTTTCTGATTGTTTATCTGTGATTAAATCTGCAGCAAATGAAACGATGAAAAAGGTACCTTATTTGGATAAATTCAGCGAAGCTGCTGCTTCTGCACCTGAAGCTTCTGTTTTCATCATTCAACTATTCATTGAGACGGGAATCCTGAATGTTACCTATTTCTGAATTTTAAAGACCCATAGAATTAGAAAGTCATTAATTATGAGTACCTTTGTACTGTAATTGAAAAGTAACACTTTCCTTCATCAGTTTTGACTCTTGTTTTGGCTGCTGCCCGTTTAGGATAATCGATCTTGTATTTTAGGTCACGCGTCAGAAACTGGGTATTCACTTCATGGCCATTTTTCTTGCCGGGAAGGCTTTCATTTACCATGATATAACCATTTAAAGAAAGAGGATTCATCTTATGTATGAGAAAAAGCAAAACAACGCTGTTGCGCCAGACATGTCTAAGTTAAAAGCAGTTGTGATTGACAGAAAGACCAGAATCTATGTTCCCCTTGATGTTGATCCGGAAACTGCACGCGCCCGTTACTGGTCACACCGCGAGGTCAAAAATCCGAATACGGTTAGTTAACTGAGAACGGATACAAGCCGGTGTTGTCAGCTTTGAAAATGGGGTTATTCCCGGTTCATCGTTTTAACGGTAACAGAAACTTCAGCGCTTAAGGGCTTTGATCAGGTACTCGTTAAACAAGATCCCTGAAATAATCAGGGTTAAACCGATAAAGGTCGTTGCGTAGATTTGCTCGCCAAGGAAAAGGTGAATAAAAAACAAGGACAGGAAGGGTGACAGGTAACACATCTGGTTGATCAGGGCGGGATTGTTGGACTTTTGAATGGCGGCTCCGAAAAAGATAAAAGGTACAGCCATTTCAAATGTTCCGGCCAGGATGCCGGCGATAAGTCCCTCCTGCGAATGCAGGTCCACTTCTACAACGATAGTGCCTGCCAGCAAGTAAGAAGAGCCAAACAAAAAGATCATAAAAAGTGAAAGGATGTGGTCAGTTTTTGTATTCAGCGTTTTGACCACCCAGTAAATGGCCCAGATAAAAGCGCTGAAAAACGCCAGGAACAACCCGAGTACCGAAAAATTAATTCCGTTAATACTTCCGGGACCAAAGGAGATCATCACCACTCCCAGCATGGAAATAAGCATTCCGGCAAACTTCAGCTTCGGGATGGGTTTCGAGGTGTAAATGGCAAGCACAATCAGTAAAAAAACAGTCCAGGAATAGTTGATGGGCTGGGCAATCTGCGCCGGAAGCAATTCATACGACTTTAAAACAATCAGGTAATAGGCAACGGGGTTGAGCAGCCCGACCAAAGCAAACCACCGCCAGTCCGTCGCGGTGAACTCCCTGATCAAAGCCCACTTACGTTGAACGGTGAGGACAATGCTGAAAATAAAAAGTGCTGTCAGGCTCGCCACCAGCAGCATTTCAAAATAAGAAAAACTTCTCAGGGCAATTTTAAACATCGTGGCCACAGTTGACCAACTCAGAACCGCAATGCTCCCAAAAATGATCGCTTTCCTGGATTCATTCATCTGTTTATCGTCCTAATTTCGCTTCAGGATACCGCAGGTAAATGTAGTTGATTTTCCATACAGGATAATAAAAAAGAAGAACATGTGTTTCCATAAGACTGCCTTTTTTTTATAATTTTGAAGCACATGATCAAATCGTACTGCATGCACATCAAAAGTACAGGAACGCGTATAACAAACAGCTTTGCTTTTTTTAAGGTTACTGAATATCTATGGATTTCAACAAATAAGGATGAGCGCAGACAGAATTACAAAACTTCGTAACGGCGATTCAGGAGAACTAAAAAAAATTTTTGAAAGCTTTTATCCGTCGGTTTGTGTTTATATCATCAAATTTATAAAAAGCCATAGTGTGGCCGAAGACATCGCACAGGATGCCTTTCTGCAATACTGGAAGATCAGGGAGGGCTTTTCAAGTATTCAGCAAATCCAGGCATTCATCTATACGACTGCCCGGAACGCCTGCATTAATTACCTCAAACAGAAAAGAACCCGCGAGAATATTCTCACTTCGCAAGTGGCTGACCAGGAGGTTTCGTATGAATTACTGATCGAAGAAGAGAGCTTCCGTCAGTTGTATGAAGCAATTGACAAGCTGCCCAACCGAAGCCGGGAGGTAATCAGCCTATGTCTTGAAGGACATAAGAATCCTGAAATTGCTGAAATGCTGGGAGTATCGCTGAACACCATCAAAAGCCTGAAAAAATATGCCTATGCCGAACTGCGGGCTAAGCTGAAGCATCAGCTACTCTTGATATCTGTCCTGCACAGACTTCAGTGTGACAGGTGAGCGTAACCCTACCCCTGACCGCAGTTCGTTCTTATTATCTTTTCAATTCCTTTAAATGATTTTAAACGGTTTTCCTGTGTCTGGATGAATGAACATGCTCCGGTTTTATTTTTTCTCCGGGTCATTTTTGAAAATAATTTCGATCCGCTTATCGGGAACAAGCCACATCAAAGCGACAAGCGCATATATTAGTCCGGCAATCCATTGGGAAAGGAAGCCTGAACAGATGGCGAAGAAATAAAGGACCGGTGATATTTTCCCTTTTAAATCTCTTCCGATGGCCCTTGCCAGCAATGAATCGGAACCGTGTCTTTTTATGATCCTCTTCTGTAAGATCCAATAGGCGATGGAAGACATCAGCAACACAAAGCCGTAGAATGCCTCAGGCAGCGGATCAAAATGATTCTCTCCCATCCAACCGGTGACGAACGGAATTAACGATAACCAGAAAAGCAAATGAAGATTGGCCCATAAAATATCGCCCGTCACAAATTTTACGGTATGCATCATGTGATGGTGGTTATTCCAGTAAATAGCAATGTAAATGAAGCTCAGCACATAGCTCATAACAACAGGAATCAATGGTTTCAATGCTGCCAGATCGTCCCCATGGGGAATTTTTATCTCCAGTACCATAATAGTAATGATAATCGCCAGCACACCATCGCTGAAAGCTTCCAAACGCACTTTATTCATCATGTCGTTTTGATTTAATTAGAGCTGTCATCTTTTCTAAAATCCGGTATTCGCGCAACCGAATAAAAATAACGAATTTATTTCCGGTTTTCGTGCCTGTTGATCCATACGAGGGGGTAATTTCCTGATTAACAGGTTCTATACCACGCCTCCAATCAACGGATCGGTCATACTTGTTTCCCCGTTCTCCACATGACCGGCAAAACGTTGTTCAAAATCAGGATAACCTTCAAGCTTTACGCTGTAATCATACCAACCGAAAGCAGAAGACAAATTCAACCGGATTTCTTTCAATTCTTCTTTTTGCCTGAATGTCTCTTTTCCTCTTTTGTATGAATTGTCCACAAGCTGCACATTTAATTCTTTGTGTTCCGGATTTTGGATAACGACCTGCAGATGCCCGGATTCGGCGATGTGGTTTACCTGAACATGAATTTCAGGAAAGTGGCTGAACTTTCCTTGGAATTCTCTAAAAAACCCATTAGGACCATAGCCTTTGAAATGGTAATTATCAGCTGTCCGCGGAATATAATAGTCGAGCTTTTTTCCTTCTGTCACTGCAAAACTAAAGCAAGTCCGATCTTGTTTGTTTTCAAGTGCAATTAAATCATAAAGTTGAAATGGCGCCGCAATCTTTTTGGTCTTCGACAATCCCGGCTGGCAACCAATTGTGAAAGTTAATGCCTTGTCATCCGGTTTAATCCTGATATCCAGCGACAAATTGTATGGGATGGCGCAGGCCGGTTTGGTCCCGGGTTCCTGTTTGGGTAAGAATTGTCCGAGCTTGTTATTCGATTGAAGCTCATGTAGGATTTGGTCGTTCAATTCTTTAAAATCGCCCGGTAATTTTTTGTCTTTGGCAGAATAAATCCGCCCGATATATTCGTCGCGATCTACCGATAAATCTTGCAACGCAGTCGAATCATCTGCTTTTCTGAAAACTGAAGTTAAATTGCCGCAAACGGCTCTTCGCCATGCGCCAATATTTTCTTCAATAACCTTTTTACCGGTTTTATTTTCGATAAAATATTCCAAAAATTGCAGGGAAGAAGTATGGTCAAAAACTTCACTGTTCACAAAACCACCTTTAGACCAGGGCGAAGCGATGACCATCGGTACACGGAACCCAAGTCCCAGGTTGTCTTTTCCTTCGACAAACTCCTCTTCAGTGGCGATTTGAGTGGTTGCGCCATCCTGGGCTTCTCCCTGAAGCGGAGCAACGAAAGGAGGAAAATGATCAAAATAGCCATCGTTCTCATCATAAGTCAAAATGAAGATGGTTTTCTTCCATACTTCGGGGTTTTTTGTTAAAATATCCAGCGCTTCAGACACATACCAGGCACCAAACCAGGGCGAACCAGGATGGTCAGAAAAAGCACAGGGCGCTACCAGCCAGGAAACCATAGGCAATTTGCCTTCGTTCACATCTTTTCGGAACTGGTGAAAAATATCCCCTTTGGGAACATTTACTTCTTCACCGTTAAATCCGAGCGATTCTAATTCACGATAATACGGATCATTCGCATTGGTAATAAAAGCTTTACGATGGATGCTTTTCCCCCGTTCACTTAGTCTTTCAAAATTTTCTTCGCTGTAAGTTTCCAGATCTCTTTTCAGGCGTTCTATGGTCGTTCGGGTTTTCTCCAACTCATCATCTTTCACTTCTCCTGATTTTTCCAATCGCATGAGCCGATCCAGTTCAGATTCCAGAAACGTCCGGTGTCCGGGATGAAAACGAACGTGATATTGTTTTGTGAATTCCAAATCATTATCGGTAAAATTAGCCAACCAATAGTCTTCATCGTCTGAAAGTCCTATTGGAATGCTCAATTCATTTTGATAAACTCCCCACGAAATGCCTGCTTCTTCCAGACGTTCCGGGTAGGTTTTCCAGCTCACATCTTTAAAATCGATTTGTCCGTTATTAACATGAGCAGTTGATTCGGGATTGTGAGCATCTTCCCGAACTGTACCCGCCCAGAAATAACAGCGATTAGGGCTGGTGCCGGTGAGCGTAGAACAGAAATGCTGGTCGCAAACCGTGAAAGCATCTGCCAGTGCATAATAAAAAGGAATATCTTCACGATCGTAATACCCCATTGTCAAAGGTAATTGCTGATAATCCTCATTTCCAGGTTTTTTAGCATCCAGCCATTTATTCATTTTACCATGGTTGCGGGCTTCCACCATATCCTTCCAACCATGAGGCAAAGACCCCATCCAGGTCGATTTGGTATTTTTTATATCTAGCCGGAACGGCGAGAAGGTCTGTCCTTTGGAATTCCGTTGAAACCAAACCGGAAGCCTGGTAGGTAAATCAATAGCTCTGGGGTCGTTGAACCCACGCACGCCTTTCAGTCTGCCGTAACAATGGTCAAAGGAACGGTTTTCCTGCATCAGAAATACGATATGTTCGGCATCCAAATAAGAAGATCCCGGATCTGCATGAATCGACATTGCCCTAAGAACAGAGCCTGGGATTATTCCCGCTAAGGCTGTAGAACCGCCTAAAAGAGACGCTTTCTTTAAGAAGGACCTTCTCGTTTCCATTATTTATTTACAAATATTAAAATTGCACTGAGGGTAAATATAAGAAGAGTCGGGCAAAGGTGTTGTTAGCTCAATATTAAACTTTTCAAATTCTGAGTTAACAAATGAGCGTGAAAGCATTGGTATTTGTGACCTGGGACAGTGATGTTATTTATAGTTTTTCACTTGCATGTTTAACCGATAAATATGAATCGTATGGTTTTTTGTATCTTTTCTGAAAATTTACAATATGAGACAAATAGCTTTACTTATACTCAACAGCATCACCTTGCTGTTCACGTTGGTCGCAAATTACCTTTGGGGAACCGGTGCGACCGGGGGCACTTCGGTTGGTGAGATCAGTTCGCGTTACGAAACTTTTTTTACACCGGCCGGTTACGCTTTCGCAATTTGGGGACTAATCTATCTGCTCCTGCTTGCATTTGTCGGCTACCAATGGTTCTCCTGGCTGAAGCATCGCGACAGCCAATATTTAAAACTGACGGGCATGTGGCTTGCACCTGGTAACCTGGCTAATGGCTTTTGGATCTTAAGCTGGACAAATGGATCCATTGGCTTGTCACTGGGGTTAATCGGCATCCTGTTATTGTCGTTGCTGGTATTGATGGTGAAACTCCGCCTCGAAACCTGGGATGCCCCGGTACGTATCGTCGCTTTTGTCTGGTGGCCGGTGAGCATTTACCTTGGCTGGATCGTCGTGGCAACAATGGCTAATTTTTCAGTGCTTTTGGTCAAGCTGTATCCCGATGGGGCAATTGCCACCCAAGCTTTGTGGACCATTGTAATGATTGCGGTTGCCTGCCTTGTTTATGTATTGCTTGTTTATTACAGGAATATGCGCGAAGCCGCTTTTGTTGGTATTTGGGCACTGACCGCTATCGCAGTAAAACAATGGAATGAAAACGAGTCTGTTGTTTATGCTGCCCTGCTTGCATCCACCATCCTGTTTGTATACTCCATGAGACAGGCTATAAAAAGCGGGACACACTACCCCTGTTTAAGATCAGGCGCGGGGAAATCTAAAAGGTTTTGTCAATCCCTGAGCCGGCCTTGACTGGCCCGCGGAACATATATTAAATCATGAATCATTTTTAAAAATAAATTCAACTGTTCTGCTCCACCGACACAAAAGCTGATACGCGGCAGAACGCTCAAATATATTCTACTTCTATCTCTGACGATTTTAATACATCAAGCGTTAAAGTATCGAGTAAGGCTTCATTTCTAAGGTCGAAACCTAAAGATTCCATCTTTCCAATGAGTCTTCCCTGTAGATTTCTCGTCTCACTCAACAAATTAATTATTTCATCATTCTTCCAGGAGAGATTAGGCCAGTTATCATTTTGGTGAATAAATGCTTTCATTTATGTTATTCTATCGGCCAGTAACGAATTTTATATTCCTTTCCCGGGTCTGTCATTTCGATCTGGTATTTCTGATCGCCGGCCGGAGTTATTTTTAGCCCGGGTTCGGCTTTCGGAAGCTTTAAGCTTTTCACGACCAATGTGCCTTGTCCCTTGACCGGTTTGATCCGGATCTCCTTCCGATCCATCCGGATCTCAATATTACCATGAGGTGTGGGCACCTTTCCCTCCATCCATTCCAGTCCCGCCAGTGACGGTTCAACCACATAGGCGTGATATCCGGGCGCTGTGGGTTTTACGCCCAGCAGGTATTTCCCGAACAGGTAAACCGGATTGGCTCCCCAGGCATGGCATAAGCTCTTTCCAAAGGGCCTTCCGTACATCGCATAATGCTCATCCCCGCTTTGCTGTGGGTCGAATGCTTCCCATACGGAGGTAGCTCCCAGTTTCAGCATACCACCCCAATAGTCTTTTACAAATTCAATAGCCTTCTTTTGTTCTCCAATCGCACACAGGGAAGCCAGCTCATAAAACTTCATGTAGGGTGTTGTGATCTGCAGGATGCTGTCGTTCAGGATCACGTGATCTTTGATCTTCTGCTTTTGATCATCGTCCACATAATCGAACAAGATAGCGAACATGTTGGCATAGCGGGTAACCTCATCCGACAGAACACCATTTTTCCGGTTATGGACAAACGCATTTTTGCTGTCGTTCCAAAAAACATCAAAGATCTTTTGTCGGATTTCGGACGAAAGCTGCCGGCATTTGACGACATAAGCCTGATCGCCTGCCAGTTCTGCACTCATCGCCACAGCCTCTAGACTGTGGGCCAGCAACAACTGCTGGAAACTCACCTCTCCTTCCTTATCGATCGGCGCCCAGTCAATGAAAACCCAGTCGCCGGAGAGTCCTTCAGTAAATCCGTTTGCGTTGGTCCTCCCCAGGCAAAATTCCATCAATGACTTTGTCCGCGGGTAAATTTGCCTCACAAAAGCCGTATCGCCTGTATACAAAAAGTGGTCATAAATACCGATCATCCAGTAAAAAGAATAATCCAGGATCGTATTGATATGCCGCTCAACCGGTTCATGCCCGAACAGGGCGTAGAGCGTACGCTTGTTTACTTCTTCGTCGAAGAATGTATAAAAATTCATCAGATAACTCTGATAAGCATCTCCGCTCCAGATCCAGCGGTCTCGTTTAATCCCGTCCAAATGAAACTCTCTTGTATTCAGATGAAGCGTATAAAGCGATACGTCATAAATGCGATTCAGCAGGGTATCGGAACAGGCAAACGATCCTTTATATTTGACAGGAAGATACTCGTACAGCGCAGAAATCCCGCCCAACTCGACCGGCTTATTCCAAACGGCATAAACATAGCGGAAAGCCCGGGCGGGAGTGGTGTCGTTCGTCAGCGTTGGCGAACTGACGTCGAGGTAGTCGTATGTTTCAGCGAGTGTTTCAGCAAGTGCCTCCTGTCTGGTTTCACCATAATACAGCTTAAGCTCGCCAGTACCCTTTATTTGTTCTGCTATCACCTTTCCAAAGGTCTCCCGCCCAAAGTCAACCAACATCGTATTATTTGTTCTTTCAACGATCTTCGATTCCACCGGTTTATACTCCAGTTGAAAGGTTGAAGGAGGAAAGGCAGTGTCGGTAAATTTGCCCGACGCCGGCTCATAAAAAACATTGTTCTGATTGGTTACACGCCAGCTTTCATCAGTCATCACGGTTTTACCCTGGACCAGCAATGACGGGAAAGTGCTGTAATTTTCAACCAGAAAACTCAGGCTGTGTTTTCCCGCGGGCAGCACAAAATTCATGGGATCGTACTGGTAAGCAATCACTCCGTCCAAACGGATCATACAACGCCCATCAGTGAATATGCGGATTGTTTCGGGTTCTGCAAGCTCATAGTCTTTTTCAAAACGGATCAGTCCGTAGGGAGAATCGACCCTCCAGAAAGGTGGGTAAGGTTCCTGCCGTTCCTGTCTTCTGCCTCCCACATCGGTGTGGAGCCAGACCTCAAAATCGCCTGGATACCAGATCCAGTGGGCTTGTTTTTCAGATTGACCGTGTACAGTCAGTTCCAGCCCTGACAACAACATAAGTAAAAAGAGAAACTTAGAGAGATGCATAGAATCAGGTTTAAATAAAGCAAATTAATTTGGCACCTTCATTAACGAATACTTTATCCAACAGGCATAGCAAAAACGGATAAGGTCAGTCCTGTCACTACTGCAAACTGGTAAAACCATCATTTATTTGTCTCCGGAACAATAATTTTGACTTCTTTCGGACCTTTGCAGGTGGTTTTAATTTTCCCGTTGGCCGCTTTCCGGTGTTCGATTTCCACAATGCCGTAGGGTGTCGGGAAAGTTCCTTCGACCCATTCCAGATCGCCCAGATGGGGCTCGATGCTTATCTTCCTGCATCCCGGCTCCAGCACCTTCACACCCAAAACATATTGCGTTAGCCAGGAGGTCGGTCCCGAGGCCCATCCGTGGCACAGACTGTGCCGGTACCCTTTGTAACAATAGGCGCCATACGCGCCATGAACATCGGTTTTTCCTTCCGGCACCAGTTCGTCGATGCGCGCAGCATTTTTCATCCAGTCAATATCAAAATCCTCCCAGAATGTCGTGGCGCCCAAATCGAGCATAGCTCCCCAATATTCCCGGATGTTATCCAACGCACCCTGGTAATCGCCGGCCATGGCACGGGCATTGAGCATATAATAGCCGTAAAAGGTAGACATCCCGTGAACCCCGTTTTCAGCCAAAACGGAAGTATTGGATTTCTCGGGTGAAACCATCCCCGAAAGCGCCAGCAAAGCGGCGGCCTGCTTTGATCCGCTCATTTCAGGGACGTGCTTTTTCAGTTTCCCAGCCGTTTCCCGGCAGAAACGCGCCGTCTCCTCATCCTGAAGGATCGTGCCGAGTTCAGCTCCCGCCTCAAACGTCATCACCATCAGCGACTGCAGTCCGGCATGCACCGCACCCGGGTTTTCACTTGAAGGCCAGTCGAGGAAACGATTTCCGTCGAGGATTTCCTTTCCGCCGGCGTCGATCTTCGAAGCCAGCAGATGTAACAGTCCTTTCAGATAATCCTGCTGCTGCTTCAGGTAGTCCAGGTCCCCCTGATAAAAATACCAGTCGCGGTGGATCAGGATCCACCACATCGAATAGGAACTGATCCCGTTCATCCAGTTGGGCAGCGGGGTCAGATCGCGAGCCAGATCCAGGCTTTTGGGCACCACCTCGTTATACCCGAACACCGAATTGACGGTCATCACTTCCGGATGCATATCGCCGAGCCAAACCAGCCGGTCGCGTTTAATACCATCCCACAGGTAGTTCTGCATATTCAGATGAACCGTGTAGGCGCCGGTCATCCAAATCTGGTTCAGCCGTTCGTTATTGCTGCGGAAAGATCCCCGGTAAGGGATATCGCGGTAAGTCAGGATTGCACTGACCTCCTTTATTTCCAGCTTCGTATCCGGATCAACCAGATCGATGCGAACGAAGCGGAAACCTGACTCGCCCACTTCGAGGCGTCCCAGCCAGGGAAGCGTCACCACAAAATCGCGCATGGCATGATCGTTTGTGGCCGTCGTTTTACCGGCATCACTCATTGTTTCACTCACCGACTCGCCCAAACGGACCCTGATCCTTCCGGCAGGATTGGCATTGCTGATGGTGGTAACAATTTCGATCCCACCGTGAATTTCCTTACCAAAGTCCAGGACAATGCCGGGCCGGTTGTTTGCAGTACTCACCAGCGTGAGGTATTTGCCCTCATTGAGGTCTGCCTGCCCGGTCCCGGGGATGAGGATGCTTTCCGCATTTTGAATCTGGCTCCCTGACCCCTCGGAGGTCCAGACAATCCGCTGAGGAGTCAGAAACTTCCGGCTGAGGTCAGTTGAACGCACGTTTTTGTTTGCATGCTCATCAAACACAGGGGGCAACTGTGCCCCGGAAGGAAGCGCCATGAGAAAAATCATGACTGCAGGAATTAGCCGGCTTAGCGGCAACAGTTTATTTTGTATGCTTGTCATCGATTGATGTATTGTTGTTTCGTTTTATTAGAATTACTGTTTGCCGGACTTCAACTCACCACTCATCACCGCTTTCAGTGCCTTGAGGTAACCATCCTTCCACTGAGCGTCGGGTTCCAGATAACTCCCCTCGGACCATTCATTCCAGGCATTGACTGTGATTAACTTCGGAATGTCATGATGACGATCAACATAGTCTTTCGCCTTCTGGAGATATCCGGCAAATTTTTGCGGGGTTGAATTGGTGATGTAACCGGCCTTGAATAAAAAGCGCGGATTGGCATCCCAGCTTACGGTTACATTGGGAAAATACGGGATAGAAAAATCCCGTTCAAAGTCGGCCCACATGGCTGTTGCTGCATCCGCCCATTGCTCATAGTCGCCATCCGGATTTTTCAAATGCGCCCAGCAGTAGTTCGTTAAGCTGCTAAATCCAAAATAAGTCAGCACGTCCTGCTGGCTCTTGATCCGGTCGCCCGGAACGCCGGCAATCGACGACGGCAACGCTGACCAAAGGATGCCTTGAAGGTGCAGGCCCGGGAAACCGGCTTTTATCGTTTCCTGTCTGAAATATTCCAGAGCTTCTTTCGTCTGTTCCGCCCCGCCCAGACCGTCAATGAGGGTCTGAAGTTCATAAATGCAGAAAACCGGTTGCCCGTCGATCTTGTAATAAGACTCATTTCTGAAGTACTTTTCAATAACCCGGTCCACGACAATATTGAATTGCTCCCGTTCAACCCCTCCCCGCCAGATCACCGAATCGATGCTGGGATTATCCACATCCCAGTAAGTTGTGGCGTCATGGTTGGCCCACATGAGGTAAAACTGCATACGATTCTTATTTGCTTTCAGAAAACCATCGTTTAGGCAACTTTCCAGAAAGGGCTTTCCTTCATACCAGTACCAGTCAAAGATAAAAACGTCCACCCCATGTTCTACCGCCGCTTCAATTTTCCGGTTCATTTCTTTCGGATTGGCTTCATCCTGGTAACCCCAGAGGGGTACCTTAGGCTGCAGATGACCTTCCTCTTTTGGTTTGGCACCATAAATCACTTCCCATTCTCCTTTTTTATCGGGAAACAAAAACTCGGATCTCGGTTCAAAATGATATGCAGGCCAGTAAAAAGCGGCTACGGTGTATTCGTCAGCGGGCACAGCAGGAGTGCCGCATGCCTGACACAGCCAGAGAAACGCCGGAAATCCAATTCCAACTCCTATTTTTTTTATCAGTTCGCTCATCCGTATTTCGTTATTTCTTCCAGATCATCCGGTAATTGAATCGCCGGTTTGGTGCGGTGTCGCCATCGGTACAGAATGAAATGGGATCTTTCAGTTCAGCCGGGTTATCGCTCCATTTAAAATCGAAGGTGAACCGGGTACCCTCCAGACCCAGCAAATCGCGGGGAACGGCCAGTTCAAGCTTGTTTGCTTCGTACCGGTAAGGCAGGTCGGCAACCTCTTTCCAGGAATTGCCGTCATAACGCATCAGGGTGCTTGTATTTTCACTTTTCACTTTCTGATTGACCAGATAATCATAGCCATACCAACCGGTTTGCGAATTATTGTCGGCATCGATCAGCAACAGCATCCAGTTATTGTCGGTGTGCGGTGTCAGGGCGGCAGATGTCTCTGCATAAAAACTGATATTTTTCTTGTCGACAGCAGCTTTGCTGGTAATCACGTCATTTCTCCCCGAATTGTTCGTGTAATGAATGCCGGCATAGCCAATGGCATCGCGGTGAAAAATGTCGCCACGGGTATCGCGGAACTCATTGGTAATTTCCTCCCACTCCCCGAATTTTCCGTCAATCTTAACCGAATGAAAGCCATTTTGCTCCGGCATGGGCCGCACGCCTTTATATTTCCGGATGTTCTGGGCCATCTGCATGTAATAGTTGTCGGTATAACCTCCTTTTGCGGGATGAATTCCCCGGTTAAATTCTGCATTATACTGGTCGACAAAGAAAAACGGATTATCGCGCCCAAGCCAGGGCGTGGTGCCTCCCCCGTCGGGCTGATATTTCCCGGCCGTCCATTCATTCCAGTCATTGATATACAGGAATTCAGGATTAGCTGCGATGGCTTCGTCCCAGCGTTCCTGTAAATAGATACCATAGTCTTCCGGATGTTCCACCGTCTTTCCCAGCCAGGGCACATAAGCCGGTTCGGGCATATCTTGTTCATTGAGCTTCGGCTCGCCCGACTGCCGCGACCAGGATTTGCCCACACCCATGTTTTCTTTGGTCATCGTGACCGGATGCTGAGCCGGCGTAACAGTGGCCTGCTCCCGCTTTCCCTGATGAGTTGAGAGCAGTTCTTCAGGCTTCATGCCCTTCACTTTCGGATCGGCCATGCTGTAGCCAAAGCTCCAGTTGTCCTCGGTACCCACAAACCGTTTCCCGGCCCATTCATAGTATCCCCACCACATGGTACGAAGGGTAAAAAAGCCTTTGACCGCTTTGGTGTAGTCGGTATAAAATTCTTCGGCATAGTCCGGATCCTGATAATGCGGATGAGCCGGATCGGTTTTCGCTTTCACATCATAATACGGATTCGGGTTCTTCACACCGCCGCCATTGGCGTCGACCGCTGGATTGCCATTATACAGCAACAGCGGCTTTCCGTCCCAGTAAAACCACAGGTCTTTGAACTTGCTTTCTTTATAGATGCGGTCGTAAAGATCCTGCACCACAGTAATGACCGGACCGTTGAATGCCCAGAAAATGAACTTCGGAACTTTATTTCCCTCGGCTTTCATTTTCTCCATCGTGCCAAAGGTCACCTCCCATTCATCCCAGTAGCGGACCGCATTGGTCACATCCATGACCAGTACATCCACGCCGGCATCGCTAAGCATCGACATGTCTTTGCGGATGACCCACTCATCCTGGCTGAGGAAATAGCCCATTTCAGGTTCTCCCCAGTGATACGAGTTGGTATACCACAATTTATGATTGGCATCGAGCCGGGCCGACGGATCCTCGTTCAGTATTTTGGTCACATCAGCCCGATAAGGCTGCTCCAGTTTCGCCAGTCCCTGGGTATGCCAGGTGATGTAAAAAATGCCGGTCACCCGCCGCTGGTCCTTTTTCACCGGACCAACTTCTTCAAATGAAGGCATGTGCCTGCCCAAGGCGTCGGTCGCGACCCAGGTGTCTTCGTACAAATCCCGGTACGCCGTGGTATCAGGCATACTAAGGGCGTCCTGTCTTATTTCGGCAGGCATACAAGCCATCAAAGCGCAGGCAAGGCTGCCAGCCACCAACCCTGACCCCAAAAAATAGTTTATTGTTGACTTCATTCTAAAATTTTTTATCTGATAATCTCCCAATCTGAAAACCGGGTAATCCAGTAATCCGAAAATCTAGTAATCTGACAATCTTATCGTCACAGGGCCTAACAATCCTGAAGGCTGTAACGGACTGTCTGCCTTATACGGATTGACCGGACACCAGGTGGGCCGTTCAGCCTCCGGAATTTTCTGATCGCCGATAAGCCTGTTCATCCAGGTATTCACCACCTCAACGGTTAGTTCGTTTTCGCCGGACTGAAGCGCATTGGTAATGTCCAGTTCGTAGGGAGGAGTCCAGACGCCCCCGACTTCGGTCCCGTTTACGGAAACCTTTGCCATGGCCGTCAATGCCCCCAGATCAATTTTTACCGCTTTTCCTGCGGGTAGCTGATCGAGCGTGAATTTGGAGGTGTACACCGCTGTTCCTGAATAATACCTGATCTGTTCGTCAGCCGACATGGTCCAGTCCTGAAGCGTTTCAAAAACCACAGGCTCCTTTGGTCCGCGCCGGGCCGGATCAAACTGAACCGTCCAGGGACCATTTAGCTCGGCAAGAACGGCAGGCTCAGGATAATTCCCTTCTACGCCGCTGTCCGCCGCTTTGGCTGCCCCGCTACGAAAAACAAGGAAGGCGCTTTCAAAGGGCTCCAGTTTAAGGGGAACGACTGTTGTTTGCTCTTTCAATTCATAAGCCGGCAGTTTCCGGACCGATCCGGTCGTTGCATTCCAAAGTTCAGGCTGCAGGCCTGTCACCCGGAATTCCGGACTAACCAGTTGCTGCTCTCCGGTTTGATTCGAAATGAAATAGATCTCTCCCCACGGAAGCGTCCGGTGCCCGTAATGAATGGAATGGTCATCCGGCAGTTTGCAATCAGGAACACAGCCAATCAGCGCGAAAGCCTCCTCCATGCTCATTCCGTTCAGGATCATCCCCTTCCCTATCTTCCGTGACCTCAGGTTCACGCCGTCCACTTCTCCCCAGATTTCTGCAGCCATAGCCTGAACCTGTTCATCGGCTTCGGGCTGGTTTTGCAAACTGGGCGATCGTTTGGGCGCAGGTCCCATCACAACAGCACCATCATTGATCAACTGTTTAATTTTAGTCAGTAATTCAGGACGCATGGTTTCCAGTTTGGGAAGAATCAGGATCCGGTAATGCGTTCCGTGAGGGAGGGCGATCAGTCCGTCTTTGACGATCATGTATTTTTCGATCACTTCGGCATTCATATAGTCGAACTGGTAGCCAACAGGCAGCGCCGGATCGGTGATTCCGGTCATTTTGGGGGCGTCTTCACCAATAAAATACGCCGCATCAGCCACATTAAGCCCCTGCTGAAGCATGAAGTTTGTCCGTTTCAGGTATTGAGTGTAAACATCCAGTTGTGAATACCAGGTATTTTTCCGGTTGAATTCGTTCCCAAACCAGGCATTCATTCCCGGATCTTTATCTTCATACGGTTGGGAAATGTAAACGTGCAACAGCGTATTGTTGATCCCTTCGGCAAAGAAACGGTCACCGCGTTGCTTGAACATGGCCGGATAACGGCTGAATGCCGGTCCGCCGCAAGTGTTCGATTCGGCAGATATCTTTGTTTTTCCGTAGATGTGTCCGCAGGAAGTGGCTGCCCGGTTTTCAATATTCCCCAGCTCACCTTCGCTCCAGAATTCGCCGCCAATCTCGTCCGACTGTCCGCCATACATCAGGAATTCGCCCGGAAAACCCCAATGCCCATAATTTTCAAGCCAGGTATGCAGGCCATGTTTATGGCTGACCTCGCGAAGCCCGCCGACATAGTCGTACGCCACTTTGTCGGCCACCATCCGGCGCATGTCCCACAAAAAACGGTCGGACGCCATCTGGCTGCTCACGACAAAACCCTGGAACACCGGAAGGAACGGAACAGCATCGTAGCCATATTTCTCCTGAAAGGCCGCAAGAAAATCGTCGGTAAAATTCTGTCCCCCGGTTTCGTAGCTGTCCTGAACAACAACCCTGAAGGTCTTGCGGTCAGCTTCGGGGATGCGTTTCAGAATTTCACCGATATGTGCATTGAAATGGCTCTCCCCATGCTTTTTGCTCATCTTATCAACCTCATAACCGGTTGCCTCGGGTGATGCCGGACTATTGGTTGTGCCTGTCGGGACCATCCCGGTGCGCATAATCACCCATTCTCCTTCCGGAACATCCCAGGTCAGCGTACCATCGGCCGACAGGTTCGGCGTAATGTCGGTTACCTTCGACGGATCGATCATCGTGGCCTGATCTTCCGGTTCTGCCTGAAGCGGCCATTGGTATTCGTGCCAGTAAGGCAGCGGAGAAGGGAACATTTTAGCCAGAGTCTTCTCCGCGTAACTGTCTACGCGGGGAGAAGCCGAAAGCGCCATTTCTGCGATTCCGCAGGCCGGATTGGCATTTTTGATGATCAGCCGGTAGGCTGTTGCCTCCGTCGAAGGAAAAGATACCACAATCGGTGCATAGGGTTCGAAGCCGACATTGAGCGCCGGATTGGAACGTTTAATATCGAATTCTGCCAGCGTGCGATAGGCTCCGCCGGCATCCTTTGACTGTAACACTGCAGGCGCCGAAAAAGGGTGTTCACTCAGGCGGATTGAGAGGCTGCGCGCAGTGAATGAAGCATTCGCCTCGAGATTGATAACAAATTCTGTGGCAGCCGGAAAGCTGATCCCTGTCTGCGGGTTACCGTCAACAATTTGTTCCAGCCCGGGTACCTGAGGCGTAGAGCGAATTCTCCCGTTTTGGGTGTTCAGCAAAAGCTGGTCATCTTTCGGAGCCGAATAAGCGATGACTTTCACATCCTGAAAAAGCTCATGGGGTTTTTCCAGTTTCCGGCTCAGCTTTTGCGGGCCTTTTACCCGCAGTTCCGATGCCGTCAGGTAACGCATGGCTTCTTCCGGCTTCACCCATGGACCACCCGATTGGCTCCACCCGGGTGAATTAAAAATACCGATCTCGATGTTCAGTTCGGTTGCTGTTTTTAATGCCGCATGCGTAATCTCCCACCATTCCTCACTCAGTATTTTCACCTTTCCGTACGGCAGGTTATCAAGACCGATATTCCCGATAAAAGCCCGGTTGATTCCCGCTTCCTTCATGGAATGAAGATCATTGATGACCCCTTCCTTTGAAATATTGTCGGAGATCCAGTACCAGTACACGCTGGTCTGCACCGAATCGGGCGGACTGACAAAGGCGCTTTCAAGGGCTTCTGAAGTGACTTGTCCTTTATTTGTTTCACATGAAGCAAACAACAGGATTGCTGCGAAACAAGTGATGGCCGGAAAAAGTAATTTTTTCATCATACTGGTTTTATTGGTTAGTTCCAATGCGTATTTAAATTACGCATAAATTGACATCTTTACCATCCTGTGCTGTCCGGTGCCACCGGCATAGAATCCGGATGCTACTTTGCAGTATAAACAAAGTTAAAGCGTCCTCCGGGAGCGGTATCTCCATTCTCATAAAAATCCATGATATTGCCGTTTTCCTGCATATTGTCGTTCCATTTGAACTCGATGTCAACCTTTTTTTCCAATCCCAGGACAGAGCGTGCCAGCTCCAGCTCCAGCAGATGATCATGTACCGCAAAACGGGAATCTGCTACTTTTTCCCATTCCCAGCGGTTGCCCACGTTCTTCTCGACAACAGCTTTTCCCCCGGACGGATTGATCCGGTTTATAATGAAGTCATATCCATTCCAGCCGGTCGACTTGTCACGGTCGGTGTCAATAAAAAGCATCATCCAGTTGCGGTCGGTTTGCGGGCTCAGTTTCCCTGCAGTTTCCGCGCAAAAATAGAGTTTCTGGCTGTCCCGCGCCACTTTGGCTCCGGTAATATCATTCCTTCCGGTGGTGTTCCGGTAATACTGGTCATAACGCCCGCGATGGTCGCGGTGCATCGTATTCCCCTTGTAATGAATGTAATGAGGTGTCACGTCGGCCCAACCGGAGAATCTCCCAATTTGAATCGTTCTGGGTTCAGAAGGGCTTTCAGGAGGTGTCATTCCTTTAAATTTCCTGACCTGGTCGATCAGCTGAAGGTAGTACACATCTCCTTTGTCTCCCCAGCCTTTATTGGGTTCAATATCGCGGCTGTGATCCCAGTCAAACTGATCGACAAAAGAAAAGGGATCGCCGGTCCACCCATGCTGTGGCAGCCATTGTCCGGCTATGTACTCGTTCCATCCTGTTACGAAAACCAGCTCCGGATCCAGTTCAAATGCCCGCTCCCACTGTTCCATAAAATTCCATCCGTACAGGTAACCGTCCACCCGCGGATCAAATCCGTTTTGCACGGTATAACTTCGTCCTTGTGAGCCGGGGAGATTAAAGGCGCTGCAATGACCTTTGGTTTCGGGACTGGCGTTCTGCGCAATGCCCACCGTGACCTGTTCAAACCGTCCGTCTGCTCCCTCTACATAGCCATGCTGCGGGTAATTCTCCAGCCAACCCCACTGGTCATTTCGCCGGGGTCCATCCACATAATCGGGTTGTCCAGGACGGAACGTGAAAAAGGCTGCAATTTCCCGATCTTCGGCCGAATCGGTCAGATTGTCGGGATAACCCATGATGCAGGGCTTACCTTTCCAGACAAACCACAAATTTTTATACCGCCCCGGCTTGTAGACATCCCGGTAAAGCTGACGAAGTGACACCAGTGAATGCGGTGCCGGGCCAAAGGGAAGCATGTAAGCAATCCGCGGCACGTTCACCCCATCTTTCTGAGCCTGATCCCAGGTTTTCATCAGCGCTTCGTACGACTCTTTCCAGGTCAGGCTGCCGTTGGTACAGTCAAAGAATACCGCATCAACACCGGCATCCGCGAGCATCTCGGCATGTTTGCGCAGAACCCATGGATCGGTGGTTTTATAGTAGCCCAGCAAAGGCTGCTCCCAGAAAAAGAAGCCGGGCCGTTTATCACCCCACGCCGGATGGTGATAATCTTTCATCGCCTCAGGATACTTCCTGACAATTTCGGTAATGTTCTTTACCTGATAAGTCGTATCGTCATTCCCCTCGTGCCAGGTCCAGTAAAACATGGCCACGAATTTTTCCTTCCTGCTTCCCGCATCTTTAAATTCGCGGACTTTACGCCCCAGGGCATCGGTTGCCGCCCATTGATCACTGTTCACGGGCTGTGCCGCTGATCGCCCCACGCTAAAGCCAACGATTGAAACTGCTGCAATTAATTTCAAAAAGTTTTTCTTCGTCATCGTCTTCCTTGTCTAGTTCAATAGCTTTTAAAAAGTCCTTTTATTTCGTCCGGGATTTTCACTCCATCCGGGGATCGCTTTACTCCTGTTGAAATACTTCAGACTCTCCCTGAAAAGAAGTGAAAAGCAATATCTCTTTTGACAACGATTGATCATGTGCATTTTCAGACTCAATTGACTCGGATAATTCATCTTATTCTGTTGGTATATCCTGCTACATTTTTAATTATCGGCATATTTTGCACTTTTTACATCCGTGCTTTCAATTCGTCGAATGTTATCACCAGCAGCCGCCCAACGGGTTGACCATTGCGATAAGTAATTGCCCATATTTCAGATGATCCGGGAGGAGTCTGAATGGGTTGTCCGTCATATTTTGCGGAGAAGTTATCGGGGAACGTGCAATCGAAGGTGTAATAAAGATCCAAGCCTGATATTTCAGGAGTAAAAGTAATCATCAAATCACCTTCATCTGATTTTACCATAGAAATCTCAGGATCATAAATACTGGTCGCGTAATTCACTTCAGCCTGATCAAACCGGGAGAACTGAGCTTCCATTCGTAGCACAAACTGATCCCAGTTACGTTCCGATTTAGGAGACCATAAT
>Ga0074195_1002454_pt1 | contig 20638 bp, 20 predicted proteins | sample EPASupsiteHSE623_FD_64525 | JGI IMG/M metagenome (GOLD analysis project Ga0074195, IMG submission 64525) | Bioremediated contaminated groundwater from EPA Superfund site, New Mexico - Sample HSE6-23 | ecosystem: Environmental > Aquatic > Deep subsurface > Groundwater > Contaminated ...
AATGGTTTTTAACCTTTCATGCACGTTTCGAAGACCAATTCTCGCCCCAACTTCTCTATAACCCTGATTTTCTTCTAGTACCACGGTAAGTTTATCTTCTGGGATACCAACGCCGTTATCAACAATAGTAACGACATATTTACCTGAGTCATGACACCCGGAAATAGCAATACTGCCTCCTGACTTTTTTGGATATAATCCATGCTTAATTGCATTTTCAACAATCGGCTGTAATATTAGCGCAGGAATCTTCCTATAGTATGGTTCCGTAAAATCATAACTGACATGTAATTTCCCCTGAAACCGTGCTGCCTCAATTTGGACATAAGAATTAACATGATCAATTTCAGTCTGCAAGTCCACCCATTCACCGGCTGGTAATAGATTATTCCGATAGAAATCAGCTAAATTCAACAATAAACTGCGGGCTGTTTCAGGCTTACTCCGACAATAATACACAATCGTGTTTATAGCATTAAAAAGAAAATGAGGATTAATCTGGGCTTGCAGCGCCTTAATTTCCGCGGCAGCCCGTAATGCTGAATACTGCTCAACTTTACTTACTTCCAATTGAGTAGAAATTAACTGAGACAAACCCTTAATCAATTCAATTTCAAAAGGGGTTATACTATCTGGCTTTATTTTATAAAACCCAAGCGAACCAATAATTGCACCCTGATCTTTTAGCGCTACTACAATTTTGGATTGTAGTGGACAATTTGGATCTCTACAGCCAATCTCCTCTTTGTTTTTCGCCAGAATGTAGTTGCCACTGACAAGCACTTCCATCGTACTTGTTGTTTGGATGACTCCTCTATGATGGTCAGCCCCGGTTCCTATAAAAGCCAAAACATTATCCAGCGAGGTTATGACCACTGCATCGATATTGCCTACTGACTTAAAAATCGTATTGGCGGTTTGATACGCATTCTCTTCGTTTAACCCTTTCCTTAGATAATCTAACGTCTTTCTAGCAATTTGCAATGTGAGCTGCGCCGCTTTTCCTTCAACTTTTTCCTTTTCTTCATAAATGCTGTCCAATATTGCAATAAATATAGCGATACCTAATGGGTTAATCAGCAGCATAGATGGGCTAATAGCCTGTACTATTTGCCAAGCTTGGTCATATGGTCGGGAAAAAAGCAATAACACCAGCATGTGAATTGCTTCTAAAAAAAAGCCCATGGCTAAGGCTGACGGCCAACGAATATTCAAGGTATTAAACCGGTAGTGGTAAACACCTGCCAACACACCTTGCAAAATGGTCGACCCGGGACTAGATAATACCGTAATGCCTCCAAGAAAATAGCGTTCCACCCCGGCGATAACTCCGGCTCCAAGCCCTACCCAGGGCCCGCCTATCAAGCCTGCTGTTATAATCGCAACTGCTCGCGTATTTGCGATCGCGTATGTTGTTTGAATACCGGTATGGGTTCCCACAATACCAATTATCCCAAAAACAATGGAGTATGCGATTTTTTCCTGAGTTGATAACTGCCGTTTAAGTATTAAATTACGAAAACTTTGTGCTTTTGTAAGTAAAAAAACGCAACCTAATACCACAATCAATATCATGATTAGATGTTGGAATATATATTGAGCCAAATTTATCGCCCCGCTTATAGTGTTTTACTCAACTCTTGTCCGTATCGTTATAATATAAAGTTCTTCACTTATTTTATAAGACTCTCAACGCATTTACTAGTTCCGATAATATTTTTTTCTAATTTAGTCTTTAGAAAGCTAATCACCGGATAAACTCATGAACAAAAAAACCTTAATTTCTTATGTGTTTGCGCAAAAATAGTCCGTATCACGCAAATGCGGTACGGACTATCTTGTTTTCAGTGCAAAAGCAGGCTAAATGCGAGGTTGTTGTTTTACTTCTTTATATTAAATTTATTCATTTTGCGCCAAAGTGTTGTCCGATTCAAGTTTAACAATTTAGCTGTCTCGGAGATATTACCATTACAAGCGGCTAATGCCTGCTTGATTACAGCTGTATCTTCTGATTCAATTTCATGTCCTTCCATGTTATCCTCTGGGTTTATAACTTGAGTTACAAAGGAGGCGCTTACTTTTCCCTGCTTGGCTATAACAGTGATTCTTTCTATTACATTTCTCAGTTCTCTTACATTCCCTGGCCAGTCATAGTCTTCTAACACCTTCAAGGCCCCATGACTTAAGGTAATGTTCTTGCCGGCTTCGCGTGACATGTCGGCTAAAAATGTCTTTACATAAGGCATAATATCTTTTCTGCGTTTACGCAGCGGCGGAATGATCAGGTTCAAGACATTGAGCCGGTAGTACAAGTCCTCGCGAAATTTACCGGCAGCAATTAAGTCAGGCAATTTCTTATTTGTTGCCGCAATAACCCTAACCGAAACAGGAATTACCCTGTCACTACCCAGACGGACAACTACCCGCTCTTGTAAAACCCGGAGCAACCGCCCCTGGTTAATATAATCCATTTCCCCTATTTCGTCGAGAAAGATTGTGCCGGTATGGGCAACTTCAAATAGTCCCGGTTTTCCTTCTTTGTTGGCTCCGGTAAAAGCTCCGCCAACATAACCAAAGAGTTCACTTTCTAAGAGCTGTGCAGGCAATGCAGCACAATTGATAGCAACAAACGGCCCTTTTGCCCGCTTGCTGTAATTATGAATGCTCTGTGCAAATACTTCCTTCCCTGTACCTGTTTCACCGTTAACCAGCACACTGGCGTCAGAAGCCGCAAAACTTTTAGCCATTTCAATGGCGGCCTTAATCTTTTGATCGTAGGTTTGCACATCCTCAAACGTATATGCTGCAATATGTCCCTTGGAATATATTTCTTTGCGAATCCGCGACTCCATTGACTGAATTTTAGTTACATCCTGAAAGGTTGCAACCGCACCGATTATTCTTTTTCCGTCTTTTATGGCAACCTTATTACACAATATCTGGACGTTATTTATACTATACAACTGATTTAATTCTTCTTTGCCACCTGCCAAAACCCTATCTAATTGAAGCTCTGGCCAAACATCCGCAACCTTTTGCTGCGTTTGGGCAGCAAACCCTAATATCTTTCTGGCAACAGGATTAATGGTAGTGATAACGCCTTTTTCATCAATAGACAGTATGCCTTCATAGGAATGATCCAGTACTGTCTGGATCATTCCTGACTTTCTTTTTTCAATCGCAATTGTTGTCAAAAAATCACGGGCTCGGAGAAAGGTTTCCACATATGCCTGCTTGCCTGTTATGATCCCAACACAGGGTATACCCCGTTTCCTGGCTGCAGTTACCGTTGTATATCCACCCAGCAACACTTCAGCACCGTCTTGCAAAGCATTATCAACGGCAATGTTTACAGCATCTCTGGATACCAAGTTGTATTTCATGATTCGCACGCCTAAAGCAGCTTCCAGACATTCTATTTGTTTAATCATCGCTGGGAAGGAAATAACCGCAATATTTTTCCCGAATTCACGGGCTTGTTCTAATGTTACTGCCAAGTCAAAGCCGCTTATCGGAACATCAATAACTACAATTTCAGGGTAAGCATCACGTATTTTAAATGCCGTTTCGCCTCGGGCGATGATTATTTCGACACCTTTATCGATTAACTCTCTTGCCTTGACTAACGCATCTTCCAGCGAACCAACATCGAAGATGATTTCATTATGATATTCATTTAAAAAGTCCTTAATTTGCTCTAAATTGTGTTTACTGGGCGCAAGAAAGGCTATCTTTTTTTTCATATCATCTACCTCACAACAAATGGCTTCTCTTGATACTATATCTATAAATATAGAATTAAACAATACCGGAAATAAATTATTAGGATAAGTGGCAAGCTAAAGCAGGAGGTGATTAATAATGTGTCATCATCATCATTCGCAGCGCAGTTGTGGTTGTGGCGAATCACCATTATTAAAAGTCCTTGCTGTAGGTGCTGTAGTGTATGTTGGCTTAAAAGCTTTTCATCACTATCAAATCTACCACCGCGACTAAGCCTCTTTAAGCCTGGGCTTACTGCCCAGGTCTTAATTTAGAGAATGATACCAAATATAAATTGAGCCTTTTATTCTAAAAGAAATCAAATTACTAAATGTTTGCGGCAATGAAAAATGTACTGGGAATGCTAATGTAAATAATATTGGGGAAATATATTTGTCAGTTAAGCTAAAAAGCTCCTAGCATTCTAGGAGCTTTTTTACATTAATTATCGTTAATTTATTTATGCGCAAAACTATTCATAAATTTAGCTCTTTAAACTTATTCGAGTGGATTACTTACGAACCTAATTCCCATTTCAAAGGCTTTTTCACAGTCGTTTGGAAATACCGCTTGTCGTCTTTTAGCTTTTGCAGACTCGTCGAACGCTGTTGCAACGTATTTAGAATAATCACTGAACTGGTATGTGTCTGTAACTAATAGCGATTCTGTTGGTCCCATATGTCTTCCAAAATAAGTTTCATATCGAGATATAATGCGGTCATATTCTATCTCTTTTATTATGTGTTCTGGTGCGTTCATTGTATAGATTAAGCCTATCGGCTTTCTCTTATCATTAAGCGATGAGTAACTTTTATCATATACAAGGTACTGAAAAACCAATCTTTCAATGAGTGACCTCATCTCACCGGTTACCTCGCCAAAGTAAATAGGCGAGCCAAGAATAACGGCATCAGCACTCTCGATTTTTTCGAGCACTGGGGTTAACTCATCTTTGTACGCACACTTACCATAGCTTTTCCCGCCTTTTAGCTTACAGGCGAAACAGCTTATACAGCCTTTGAAATTGAGGTCATACAGATGGATTAGCTCGGTAGTGGCTCCTTGAGAAGAAGCCCCTTCCAGCGCTTTATTTAGTATAGTAGCGGTATTCCAGTTCTTCCTCGGGCTTCCATTTATAGCTATTACATGCATAACAATCCCCCCCACGTATTTCTTTTATTTTGACTTTGTTGTTAAAATTGTATACCATTAGGCTTAAAAATAAAATATGCACTTTAATGTAAGATACAAAGCCCTCCCAACGCAGAGTACTCAATAACAGAAAAAGGACCACCTTTACTTCCGATACTTTACCTTATTTCTAAATGGGGAACGGAGAATATACTACCTCAACATTAAAATAAACAAGAGAAAACGAGTGCCAAATGCACTCGTTTTTTATCATGGTTTCGTGTTTAGTAATATACCAAAACTCAAAACCTTACGCCATATGTCTTTACGATGTCTTAGTATACTAATATCCATACTTTTAATTGTGGGCGGCATTTAGTTATATTGAATTAGCAACAGTTGCAGCAACCTTTATCAGCTTCCGGCGGCAATTCTTTTTGATACCCACATTCCTTACATTTTTTAAACCCTTCTAGTCCCTCCCGATACGTAATTAACGCTGTCTTTTTACATTTTGGGCACTCTTCCATCATAAGACTGTATTTCATGTAATCAACCCCTTTAGCTTTTTGATTATATTCTACAATGGATAATAGTTCCTGTCTAGTAATTATTTCTTATTATGCCTATTCTAAAACCAGCTTGCGTTTAAAGCGGGTATTAAAATATCCTTCACTAGAAACACTATTTTTGAGGTGATACTTTTGAGTAACAATAATACAAACGCGCTCAGTGGTTCAATGAATGATCAGGTAGCTCCTAGCGAAACTGATATGGCCCAACGCTTACAATCATCTGCAAAAACCAAGGCCCAAGGGTTGAATGTCGCTGGCGAAAAACAGGGGCAACCCAAAACTGAGTTGAACCAGGTACTGAAGGACAGGGCGGCAGATTAGCCGCCCGCAAGTGTCTCGGCATCTTTTACTATCATACCCCTCGTCATCCTTTGCTATTTCACATTTTGCCAATGTTACCCCGTGCAGAAGCAGGATTCGAACACATTCAAAATAAAACCACACTAGCAACAACGCATTTAGGAGGTTGCCTAAGTATGCCGACTTACCAAGTATTCATCAATGATAAGGCTACCGGAGATTTTGTCACCGCCACAAGTCCACAAGATGCCTATTTTGATGTCTCTGCTGCGCTTCCCCTTACCTACAAAGATACTATTCAAATACAAGAAGTCGCAAATGATGCTAATCCCGGCTTTCCTCCCGGCAATCTTACTATGCAAGCTTCCACAAACTCTACCTTCGAACAAGATTTGTCTGTGGAAAAGCCTGAAAGTTAGCAGCAAACTCATCTTTGCCTACTAAAGGGCGCAGCAACACATCCAGTGCAATAGCACCACCCAGCAAGCAAAAAGGAGCAGCGTGAGCTGCTCTTTTTTGCTGATTATTGCAAGTGAAATAGTTTGCAGAGTTTGCCAGACAGGCGATTGGCACCGGCGCCTATCACTCTTTTACAAAATAATTGATTTTGATTTTGTCACCAGGATGAATTTCGCCAGGCTTCCTATCTGCAAACAAATCATAATTCAACTCAAGAATTCCGTGGTAAAACTCGCGAATTTCACGAGGTCCATAAGTATTTTTTGTTATGTATCGCTGAGAAATATCCCAAAGAGTATCACCGGCTTTTACGGTATAGGTTTCTGATACTAAGGAGTTGCCTGGCTCACTGCCCTCTCCACAGCTCACCGCAAATAATAATGCCATTGCAATAAATAACCACTTAAAGTTGCGCATGAATTTCTGCCCCCTAACAATGTACTAACCGAGCCGCTCGGTTACTGCTTGTACATTCTATGTTTAGCATTCATGCATTATGCCGATTAATCAATTTAGGCCTTTCGGATAAATAAACCTTGCCCGCACAAACTAAATTTGAAACTATCTGCGAAAACAAAAACAGAGGTGATAATTATGACTTATAGAGCAAATGGCTCATATCTAAAATTCAGGACTGACATCAAAACATCTATACCACTAACCGCTGCCGACAAGTCCATGAATACTCTACTTGCTAAAAACAAGTCAAAAATACACTTACATGATGAACCTGCCGTCACAGCAAATCAAAATGTTTATGACTCAATAATAGAGTAACTATCCAGGAGGCAGTCATGCTTGCAATCATTATTGTATTTGTTATCATCGGCCTGGTTATCGTCTATATTGATAGGATTAATTCTCCTTGGCGCTAATTATCCAGCTTTACCTTCATTCGAATGTTATACTTACTTACCTTAACCCTAACTCTAAGTCTAACGACAAAGGGCCTGTTGCACAGATTCGAATCTATGCGACAGGCCCTTGCACAATTACTGATATATTTCAGGATGCATCAGTTACTTTTTAAATATTTCACCAGAGTAACTCTGCTTACGCGTGAAATTAGTGCAGATTGGTATCATTGCTGAGATCCATTTCTTTGAGAGGTACAAGTTTGGTTTTCTTGGTAAACTTATAACCTAAATAGAAAGCTAAAAAGACCGGTATCCCGATATAGGAGACAGCAACATCATACCACTTGATGGTATCACCAATAAATGCTCCGTAGTTTTGACCGGCAATTACGATCGTACAGAGAACAACCGCAAATATAGGGCCAAACGGGAACCATATCGCCCGGTATTTGAGTTCCTTTAAGTCACGTCCCTGCGCAACATACGCCCGCCGGAAACGGTAGTGGCTGATGGCTATACCCAACCAGGCAATAAAACCAATGACACCGGTAATATTAATCAGCCAGGTATACGCTGTTCCCTCTCCGACCAACGAAGTCAAAAATGCCAGCATGCCGATAGAGGCAGTAAACAGAACGGCGTTGAGTGGAACATGGCGGCTGCTGAGTTTGGCAAAGAATGCCGGCGCTTTCCCCTCTTTGGCCATAGCGTAAAGCATGCGGGACGAAGCGTAAATCCCGGAATTAGCCGCTGATAATACCGCAGTAAGAATTACCGCATTCATTAGCGAAGCGGCAATTGTCAAACCCGCCCGTTCAAACACCAAAGTAAAGGGGCTGACAGCCACGTCTTCAATACCGCTTTTCAGCAGGTTGGGATCTGTATAAGGCAAAATAAAACCTACCACCGTCATGGCACCAATATAAAATATGAGAATCCGCCAAAACACCTTGTTAATTGCCTGAGGAACATTTTTTTCGGGTTCCTCGCATTCACCGGCGGCTATGCCTACCAATTCAGTCCCTTGAAAGGAGAATCCGGCAATCATAAAAATACCGACAATCGCACCGATACCGCCGACAAAAGGCGCTTCCCCAATAGTCCAGTTAGTAAAACCGGGAGAGTTTCCGCCCAATAGGCCAAAAATCAGCAGTACACCGGCAAACAGAAAAATAATTACAGCACTAACTTTAATGCCGGCAAACCAATATTCACTCTCTCCGTAAACCCGGGTTGACAGCAAATTCAATGTTATTAAGCCTGCAAGGAATATCGCAGACCACAAAATGGCCGGCGTATCCGGGAACCAGAATTTTACCAAGATAGCCGCAGCCACCAGCTCGGCCGCTAGGGTGGTAGCCCAGTTCAGCCAGTAATTCCAGCCGATAGCGAAACCAAAGGCCGGATCAACAAACCGACCGGCATAGGTTTCAAAAGAGCCGGCTATCGGTAAATAGGTAGCCATCTCGCCTAAGCTGGTCATCAAAAAGTACACCATAATACCGATAATTGCATACGCCAATAGCGCCCCGCCAGGGCCTGCCGTGCTGATGGAAGCACCGCTGGCCACAAACAAGCCGGTGCCAATAGCACCACCAATGGCAATCATATACATATGCCGTGCTTGCAAACTCCGTTTTAATTTTTTCCCATCTTGTTGTTCCAAATCAACGACCGGGGTATTCCCAAGTTCCAGATTTGCCACTAAAATCACTCCTATTTTGAAACGGTATCTCTATTCTCTGTTTTTCTTTTCCTGTGTGCAATGAATGTCTTTCTATGTAAAACGTTTACCCTCTATGTCCACAAGTTAGTCAAAATTAAGCAAAATCAAAGGCTTTGGATATACTCCAGAGCCTTTAAATTATTGGCGGAGAGGGTGGGATTCGAACCCACGGTCCCTTTGACAGGACACTTGATTTCGAGTCAAGCACCTTCGACCACTCGGACACCTCTCCATATTATTTTTTACTTTCGGCGGGAACGAAAAAACTCTTTCATGATTGTAGAGCACTCCTCAGCCCGTACGCCGGCAGTTACTTCTAGACGGTGATTAAGCGAAGGGTTTTGTACAATATTAAAAAGCGATTCCACAGCTCCGGCTTTGTAGTCCGGACTGCCGTACACCAGCCGATCTACGCGGCTCATGACAAGTGCCCCTGCACACATGGGACACGGCTCTATAGTAACATAAAGCGTGGCTCCAGTCAACCGCCAGCGCTTTAGCTTTTGGCCCGCTTCCCGGATGACGATTACTTCGGCATGAGCGGTTGAGTCATAACAAGTTTCCCGCAAATTATGTGCACTGGCCACAACCTGATCATCTATAACCAGCACCGCGCCAATCGGCACTTCACCAAGTTCAAACGCTTTTTGCGCCTCTGCCAGCGCCAAGCCCATATAGTAGTTGTCATCCATCATTCTCACCATCGCCACTGCCTTGTAAAGTTACTTTGCTATTATAGCCTGCCCACCAAAAAAAATCAACATCCTGCTTCTGGGTATGTTTTACTATCCTGTCAAAGGGGCCGTCATCTATCAAAACGCCCCCTTTGATTTGCCAATTTACAGTTTTGCATAACAGGCCAGTCCCTGTGGATTAAAACAGGCATTGCAAGAAATGCACTGCACTTTATCCTGCCCGCCTTTAAGCTTTACAACTAAATCAGGCTCTTTAATAAAGGGGCGGCTAAGAGAAACCATGTCTGCAACCTGGCTTGCTACAACTGTTTCCATAACAGACAGCGAGCGCAAACCGCCAACCAGAATGACCGGCACTTGAACCGCAGCCTTAACAGCTTTACAGGCCTCGGCAAAATATGCTTCCTGATCTGGCTGTTTGATGCCCACAGCCGACATCGTATTTTTAAACTCCCTGATACCGCCGCTGACTTCGATAGCTGACACGCCGGCGGCTTCCAGCATTTTAGCAGTATACACCACGTCTTCCAGCGATAAATATTCTGGCCCGGACTTACCATCCGTAGAATTGAGTTTAACCAAAATGGGGTACTTATCGCCTACTGCCTGCCGGCTGAGCACTACTATCTCCCGCAAAATTCTTGTCCGGTTTTCGATGCTGCCGCCCCACTTATCTGTCCGGTGGTTGGTATAGGGTGAAATAAAGTTAGACAGGCAATAGCCGTGAGCAATATGGATTTGAACACCATCACAACCGGCCTGTTTGGTGCGAACCACAGCCTGAACAAAAGCCTCAATCAGCCCTATTATTTCCTCCTCAGTCATGGCTCGGGGCGTAACACCAATGCTGGCATCAGTGACTGGCGAAGGGGCAATCGGCTGCAAATCTTTTTTGTCAGGTGCTATTTGACGACCGGCATGTGATATCTGCACAACCAGTTTGGAACCATGCCGCTGCACAACCTCTGCCAGCTTACGGTAACCTTCAATAAAATCATCATTGTATAAGGCATTCTGTTTTACACTGCCACAGCCCAACGGGTGCTGAACATAAGTATGTCCGGAGATCACCAAACCCACTTGCTGTTTAGCAAGTTCCTCATAAAGCGCCAACTCCTGCTCAGAAATACCTCCATCAGGATTAGTCAGATAATCATTTGTTGCCGAACGGACAAACCGGTTCTTTACTGTCATAGAGCCAATGGTAATTGGCTGAAAAAGCATACTCATTCCCATATCTCCTTACACAAAAGCAATAGACGCTCACTATTTGAATAATTTTACGCGCGCCTCTAACGGCTGAAACTCTTTTTCCCCTGGTGCGGCTGTAGGTTTACCAAAAGGCATCTGCGCAATAAGTTTCCATGTTGTCGGGATACTCCACTCCTGTTTAACAGCCTGATCAATAAGCGGATTATAATGCTGGAGTGAAGCGCCATAGCCTTCTTGCTCAAGAGCCACCCAGATTACATGCTGCAGCATGCCAGAAGAATGATTCGACCATATCGGGAAGTTGTCGCTATATGTAGGGAACTGTTGCTGAAGACTTTCAACAACTGCCATGTCTTCAAAGAACATAACCGAACCATAGCCATTAGCAAAGCCGTTAATTTTCTCTTCTGTTGCCGCAAAGCCATCTGCCGAAACTATTTTTTCGAGTTCACTTTTGGCGATACTCCAAAGCTTATCATGCTGCGCACCTAAGAGAATCACTACTCTGGCACTTTGCGAATTAAAGGCTGAAGGTGTATGCTTGACAGCTTCTTGGACAACCTGGTGAATTCGTTCATCGGTAATAACCGACTCTTTGCAAATACCATAATATGTTCTCCTGTCTTTGACTGCTGAAAAAAAAGTTTTCTCCATAATGCTATAACCTCCTTCATAGTATCATGCGATACACTTCGCCGCGCTAGTCTTCATTACCTTGCCAATTTTATTAGTGAATTATTAAATTTTGTTATCATTTTAGATCCGGCGATGCTGTTATCTGTCACAGAAGGTTCTGACACAGAGCCTACATTAATAAAACTGTCCGCTCTAGCCATCCCGTCATAATTCTCACAAATAAAAAAAGACGTCGATAGGCGATATTGCGCCCTATCGATGTCTTTCATTTCCGGTAGTTTATCTCCGTCTAGCTTTCGATTTCACCGCAAATAAGGTTATGCTTCAAGATTTGCCGTTCCAGCTCGGCCTTAAACCGTTCATCATCCTGCTTCGTCCTCTTGCTCGGTCCTTTTGTCCTCCCGCCGCCACGGCGAAACTTGGCTTTAAGCTCCCGTTCTTCCATTAAAAACTCAATCGTGTCAACACGGTACTCTTTACCGGCAGGGCTGATACAGGAAGCCTTTTTTCCCAAGATCATAGAGGCCAGTCCCCAATCCTGGGTAACAATTATATCACCGCTCTGGGTTAGGTTAATAAGCTTTATGTCTGCTTCCTGGGAGGCGCTTCCTACCACCACATGATGATCGGATATAATATTATGATTAAAACTTGCCACCGTCCAAACAGGAATATCGTATTTGCGGCCTAACTCCATACATATATGAAGCGCTGTTTTCGGACAGGCATCGGCATCAATTAACAACTTCATGCAAATTCCCCTTACTTGCTCACACAGTTGCGCCCCTTCTCTTTGGCGCGATAAAGAGCGGTATCGGCTGCTTTAATTACTTCATCAGTGTGATTGTGCTTTTCGCTGCTTTCGGCCACACCAATGCTAATCGTAACAGTAAGCTGTTTAACAGCGGGTTTTCTTTTAGTCTTAGTAATATTAGTAGTTTTAGTTTTCTTTTCTTGCTGCTTGCAGTATGCATAGGGAGTTTTAGATACTGCCACCCGCAGCTTCTCAAGTTCAGGAATGGCATCTGCCCCTGTGGTGTAAGGAAATATCATGGTAAATTCCTCTCCGCCATAACGAAAAGCCTTACCGCCGCCCTCCACCTTTTTGAGCACAGAGGCCACCAGCCGCAGCACCTCGTCTCCGGTATCATGCCCATAGGTATCATTAAACTTTTTAAAAAAGTCGATATCCACCATGGCAATCGTATATTCACCCCGCAACTTCATTAACTCTTCTTTAAGAGCACGCCGGCCAGGCAGTCCGGTCAGTTCGTCAAGATATGCCATGGCATAAGAGTCCTGAATAACAGCAAAGATGAGCATAATTCCGGCAGTACCAAAAAAGAGCGAATCTGCCAACGGTTCTTTTACAAAATACAGTCCGGCTAAAGTAGCCGCCAATACCGCCATAAAGGTATTGCACAGCGAGGTGTGATTTTTAAACTGTTTTCTAAAAAACAACAAAAAAACTGCCATGTATGCCACGATTGAAATCTGTGAAATTGCCATACCGGCGCCTTGTCCTTCAGCCAATGCGTCGTTAGTAAAAAAGCTGAGCAGAGTATAGTCATTGGCAACGATGGCTAAAGAGATATAAAAAAGCTGACACCCGATAATTCCCAAACGCCCCAGACCCCAAACAGAAAAAATGCCACGCTCCTTAAGCAGTGAAAAAACATATATGTTAATCGGCAGCAGCACAGACACAACCGGATACAGCGTCATCGGCAATGACGGTATCCCGCTGACAGCAGCAAGCTGATTACTAAGAGCAAAATGGCAAAGCGCCAGAACAACGATAACAAAAAAAACTCTGCTGCGATTAAACCACCAGCTCAGCCCCAAGGCAATTCCATATATCATATAAACAAAACCACCGTTAGCTGTCGACCAGTGGTAATTTGTAATTACCCAGGAATATGTTGCACCTACGGCAACCAGTAAAGCAAAAGGAATTGTTGTAAATAGCGACATTACTTTGGACATTTATTTTTGCAAATTCCCTTCACGAATTTAGTATTTACAGAAATCTATACACTTAATTTTAAAATACATATCATTATACCAACTTCGACATTTGTTGTCATTAGCTGACTACTATTAATAATATCGACAACAACAGCCAAAAACCTTACTGCTCTTCAGCAGCAAACAGTCAGTTATTTACAAAGGATTCTGACAAATGTTGTAGAACTATCGTATACATGCAGCTGACAATCTTTTTCGATTCCGGTCAACTGACTTTTGTTTTTAGCACCACCAAAGAATGATAATGAGGCTATTTTTAGAGTAGGAGAATGACGCAGGCTTAGCCAGCGCAGCGCGGTTAGACTTACTCCTGTGTATTTTCCTAACCGAGGGAGGTTACAGGCATACCATTAAATTAAGTTTTTGGAGGTTTATATGTCTCTAGATTCACTGATTTATGCTGGCCCTATTTTCCAGGCTGTTTTGCCGATAGACTGCGAAGTCCTTGTCACTGACACGACAGGCACATTTGTAGGTATATCGCATGCCAAAACGTTTTCCATACAAGCTGAAATTGGCAGCAAAGCAGCCAGCGGAGGCGCTATTCAGGAATGTCTCAAAACACAAAAAATGACTACCAAAATTCTCCCTAAAGAGATGTATGGTATTGTTGTCAAATCAATTAGTTTTCCGGTTATTGACCAAGGTAGTCTAATTGGTTCTGTAGCTTTATTTATCAGTTTAACCAATCAACAGTTACTGCAAAGTACAGCTCAGACAATTGCGGCAACCTCTCAGGAAATGACCGCAACCTCAGAAGAACTGGCAGCAACAGCATCCACACTCTCCAACACATTAAACAACTTAGATGCATTAGGGCAAAATGTTATTAAAGAAATAGGCCACACCGATGAAATCTTAAAGTTTGTCAGCGATGTTTCGGCAAACTCGAACTTACTTGGTTTAAACGCTGCCATTGAAGCTGCAAGGGCCGGCGAACATGGCCGGGGCTTTGCAGTCGTAGCTGAAGAAATTCGTAAAATGGCAGTAAACAGCAGCCAGGCAGTTACCGAAATAAAAGGCATTATAAATAACATTCAGGCTCAATCTTCTAAAATTATCGATGGCGTTGGCGAAGCCTCCCGCCTGGGCGAACATCAGGCATCAGCCGCCGGCGAAATATCGTCTGCGATGGAACAGCTTTCACAAGCTGCAATCAACGTAGAAAAAATGTCGGAAATTTTATAGTCTCCTCTCTAGCCGATAACTTCTACTTGGTAAATAGCTTCGTATTCATTCTTTGCTGGTGTTTTAAACACTATCCGTCTTATAACCAAAATAGGCATGCATCGACACTCGCGTCGATGCATGCCTATTTTCTGCTTGTTAACCAACTTAGCATTTCGGTGCTAATTTAACCAACTGTCTGGCAAGGTGTTCTCCTAAAGCAATAATACTTTCAATATGCAAAAAATGCTCGATGGAAGGATCGAACAACATGGTTGCGTTGGCAGGTATTTCTTCATCGCCCTCCCACAGCGCCACACACAGCGGCGTTTTCGGGAAAACCGGGAATACTGCGGCCACATCACCAAATTTGGCCGACTGTCCTCCGAGGATAGCGGCACATTCCGGAAAAATCCCGATCTGCTGCCCGTAGGCTCTGATCAAACCACAAATCGCGTCCTTGTGAAAAGCCGGATAAAATAACATGCCTCCATTGGGTATCTCTTTCAGGCTCACCCATTTGCCTGCTACCTCGGCACTAACTTGAAAGAACGAAAGATAGTGCAAGATCAGGATAGAAGCATCCACGCCGGGAGTTTCGCCATCTCTGCCAAGCACCAGGGTTTCCTTAGCCAAATCAACAATATAATCTTCATTCAGAAAAGGTACTATCAACTGCTGCTTGCCAGGGATATACTCGACCTGCATATTGCGGGCGATATCTGCCGGTTCTTTTAATTTTAAATCCTGCCAACCTTTGTCATAAGCCACCCGGTAGTTATTTTTCATAATAGCCCCTCCCTATCACTCTTTAGCAAATGTACGCTTCTTTCATTAAATTTGCCTGAGATTACATGAACATGCTGGGCATTCTGGCCGCAATACAAGCAGCACCAACCATAATAATCTCCAAAAACGCAATTGGACGAAGCGTTTTTAGAAAATCGGCTTTAAAATAATCTAAGGTTACCAGTAAACATAAGTGTGCCGGCGACAGCATCTGACCGGCAACCCCTAAAACAAAGGCAAGGGTGGCCAGTTCCACGTTACCAGGAGCCAAAACTGCGACAAACGGAAACGTCAAGGCAATAAAGCCCTGCGAAGATCCCGTGAGAATCCCGGCAATAAAAGCAATCACTCCGATAATTATCGCGTCGGAAACAGCCAGGTTGTTCAGCAGCGCCGCAATCTCCTCAATCGCTCCGGTCTGACGCAAAATGTTTTGAAAAAATAATATGCCCACAATGCCCCACAAAAGTTTGCGGTCAAACGCATGCCTCAGCATAGCCTTACTTTCGCTAACATTCTGGCGTAGAATAAATGCCATTGCAATCACAACAAGTGCCATCGAAAGCGAAGCTGATAGTTTCATAACAACTACCAGAAAAAAATTCGCCAGAATAGGTCCGGCCGCCAGTGCCATATAACGATAACCGGAATCTGTAGCATCAGCATCGCTATCAAGCCGCTCAGCTTGGGAACCGCCTTGTAACGGAGTTAAGAAAAATAACCAGCCAATTACCGTGGCAAAAACCGTAACCCAGACCATACTTGAAATCAAAGTATTTAGCGGAATACCTGCAAGCTGGCTGGCCAGCAGCATACTTGCCAGAATCGGATTGGTAAACTCCCAGACATGACGAAACCAATAATTAATGGCTGTTTTGGTCTCTCCTGTCAGTTCATAGGCCTTACCGGCATTTTCTACTAAAGGCGCTGAAAAAATTGCCCCGCCTAAAGAGGGGAGAAAACCCAGGAAAGCAGGCATTAACGCTAATAAAATCCGGTCACTGCGCATAACTTTACGTGCCGCTACCATTAGGCCGTCAATAATACCACCGCAGCGCAATTGATACTCGAGACACATGACAAAATATAATGCCAATATGATTTCCCAGGTGCTGGGGTTAGCGACAGTTTCCCAAACAGCATTTTGTAAATAATTGAGCTTAAAACCTGATAGCAGCAGCAATGCACCCGAACCTGCCAACATGGCATTGCCCATTTTTACTTTGCGATTGAGCAAAAAGACAACAATGGCTAATGTCGCCATAATCTTTAAGACAGCATACATACACAGCAACTCCTAACCAGCTACTAAAACTGCTGTCCAGACTTACTTATTGACAATGCTGCCGATTTTTTTCAGCGCTATAGACAACGTACCGTCCGGATTATTAATAAACTCAATATACTCGTTATTTTCGAAATAATCAACCGGAAAAGTGATCTCAATACCTGTATCAGTTTTGATTTTATGGCTTTTCCCGGCCTTAACAGCCAGCTCCCTGTCAATCTTCACCGTCTCGGGAATTCCGGCTTTCTGCACTTCCTGCACATATTCCTGCTGCATGATAGGCGATGCCGGAAATACGGCTTTGCTAAGTTCTACCGGATCTAGGTAATCTGATACTTCGGTGTTCTCCACAAGATAACTTTTGCTCTTCAAGGCAGCAGTAACCGTGCTTTGTCCGTGGTTTTCAGCAACTGTTTTAGCAATGGAATTTACAAGGTCAATCGTCCCTTTAGGCGAAATACGCGAACTGCATTCGAGGATATGATCAGCAATTAGATACGCCTCGCTGCCGTTGACTGAGCGCTTTTTCTCAACAAACTTAATTTCCAGCGACTCCACGTCAATAAAGGCATATTCTTCGATCTTTTGCGTAAGCCCGGGCAGTATGGCATAGTGATTGATAATGTCATTTTTGAATTGATCGTTCTCCTGAACCACTTGATGAATAAATCCTACTTTATTGGTGCATTTTAAAATTCCGATTACCCTGGTGCCCTCAATGGCAACATCGCAAACAAGTACATCAGTAGAATCCAGTGTCTCAGACTGGGCAATTGCCGTATACATGGCTTCTGCCACATATACCGAAAAGCCGATAAAATCCATCCGGCCTGCAAGATAATCTGCCAGCCGGTAGTTAAACTTGCTGTTGGCATGGAAGGTGCCTGATTTCGCATTTTGCCCGCTATATGATTTTTCAATATGCTTGGTTAAAAAAGTTGCCACACTGTTACTTTCTCTGTCTAACTCCTGCTGAGAAAATACCGTTACTCCGGAGTGAAAATCCAAGATATGTAAAATGGCTTTATTTATATTTATCAGCATTGTATCGTCCTCTTCCTATTTCGTATGATGGCTTTAATTCTCTGGCGTCTTATGTTCTTTTTGTTTTGCTACAAAATAAAAACACTCCTGCCCGGATGATTCTTTAACGGCAGAGCACGGCATCTTACGGCTTTTAAACCCAATAGCCTTGCAGCCATACGGGAAAACCTTATCCCACGTAATATAGTAATATTGGCATTTTATACATATCGGCTTTGTGCTCATTATCTTCTACCTATATACAATATATTGCATGCGGCTCACTTGTCTGCCAGCACTTACATTACACATTGTACCGTATAGCAAATCATTGTGCAATTGGTCGGTAACCAGACAAATCGACCGACAATTGGGTTAAATCCGGCCTAAACCATACTATAAAACCCGTCTAAAATAAAAAAAGCAAGCCAGAGCTCCACCCGTTGTGGTCACTCTGGCTTAGGGAGTTGCGCACTCCATTTTAATTATTTCCAAGATCTCAGCATAGTATGCATGAACAAAGGCATGCCTTTGCTGCAGCTTATGAAAACGCTATTTTTTTGCTTTTAATTTATGAGCGAAATACAGACAAATCAGCCAAACCGGAGCAATATATAAGGAATAACGCATATCAGGCATAAAGGCCATAATAACGACAACTAGTGCCAGAAAAGCCAAGCAGAAATACGAGGCCAATGGATACAGCGGCATCCTAAACAATATCCGCTGTTTAGCCTTATCTTGGTGCTTGCGGAACTTTAACTGCACAATTACAATGGCCGACCAGTTGATGATAATCGAGATGGTTGCCAGCGCCATAAAATACAGGAAAACCTTCTCTGGATTCAAGTAGCTTATTAATACTGTAATCAAAGTAAATCCGGAAGAAACCAACACCGCATTCACTGGCGCACCGGCAGAATTCAGTTTGCCAAAAAACTTGGGAGCATTACCTTGCTGTGCCAAGCCGTAAAGCATCCTGCCATTACTGTATAGAGCACTGTTGTATGCCGATAAAGCAGCTGTAAGTACAACAAAGTTCAGTAAATGCGCGGCAGACGGAATACCTACATGAGAAAATATCTGAACAAACGGGCTGCCTGTTGCCTCCATCTGATTCCAGGGAAATATTGCCAGAATCACTGTCATCGCGCCAACATAGAACAGTAATATCCTCCACACAACTTGGTTGACAGCCTTTGGAATGGTTTTCTCAGGATTTTTTGCCTCACCGGCAGTTATCCCCACAAGCTCAACCCCGCCAAAAGAAAACATAACCAGCACCAATGACATGACAACACCCTGCAACCCTACCGGGAAAAAGCCCCCATGGCTCCACAAATTGCTAAAGCCGACAGGTTGCCCATTGTTACCGAAGCCGAAAACAATCATAGCTATGCCAAAAACAATCATTCCAATAATTGCTAAAACCTTGATAATGGCAAACCAAAATTCAAATTCGCCGTAAGCTTTGACATTAATAACATTAATCAGAGTAACCACAACAAGACAGACCAGCGCCGAAACCCAAGTCGGGATATCTGGCATCCAGTAATTGATATACGTACCGATAACCGATAATTCGGCCATGCCCACTACAACATAATTAAACCAATAATTCCAGCCTGCTATAAATCCGGGCAAATCGCCCCAGTACTGGTAGGCATACTGGCTAAAAGACCCTGATACCGGATGAGCAACAGCCATTTCACCTAACGCCCTCATAATGAAAAAGATAACAATACCGCCAAGTAGATAGGACAGTGTTATGGCCGGACCAGCCATTTTCACCACGGTTGCCGAACCATAAAACAACCCGGTACCAATAGCTCCCCCTAAAGCGATCATTTGAATATGCCGGTTTTTCAGACCTCGCTGAAAGTGCTGCTCGTCTTTACCTGTCTTCATGCTTATCCCCCTTTTTAAACGTACTCTACTCGGGTTCTACCTTAAACCATACCGCATACATTGTTGGCAATGCCAATAATGTAAGAACTGTTGCCCCAAGTAACCCGCCGCTTATTGCCACTGCCATAGGTCCCCAAAACGTACTTGGAACCAGCGGCAGCATGCCAAGTATAGCCGCTGCGGCTGTCAACATAATCGGGCGAAACCTAAGCACTGCCGAATTGATGATAGCGTCCCATGGCGTCTCACCGGCTTTAATATGTTGCTCAATCTGATCAATCAGAATAACCGAGTTGCGGATAATCATGCCGCTAAGGGCTAATATACCCAGTTCGGCGACAAACCCCATTGGCCGCAGTGTTACCAGCAGTGCCAGCGTGACCCCGATAATCCCAAGCGGTGCTGTAAGGATGGTCAGAGCCATTAAGGATACCTTTTGCAACTGCAGCATCAGCAGGATTACAATAACCATAATCATTATCGGAACTGTTTGGAGTAAAAAGTCAATAGACTCGTTACCTTTTTCTGCTGAACCGCCGACTTCAATATTATAACCGGCAGGTAGAGCATCACGCAACGGTTTTAAATCATCATACACCTTTTTGGTGGCATCATTACCTGTTACCCCGGCAACCACCTCTGCTTGCACTGTAATCGTCGGTTTCAAATCATAACGCCAGATTAACCCTTCTTCAGCATTATAACTTATTTTGGCAATTTGTTCCAGGGGGACAAATTTTCCATTGCCTATATGCACCGGCAAATCTTTAATACCGGCCAAATTTTTTCGATTTTGGGCGTCAATTCTTAGGACAATACCTACTGTTTTATCTTGCTCATAATACTCGCCAATAGCTGCCCCTGATAACTGGGTCTGTAGGTCCTGAGCAAGACCTTGGCTTGTGATTCCCAGCATTCTGGCCTTGTCCTGATCAACCACCAAATGCATAACTTTATTTTTTTCGTTCCAGTCAAAATTAATGTTTTTCAGCGCGGGATTGTTAGCCATACTGTCACTAATTTGGCCAGCTAGCTCGCGCACTTTTGTATGATCATAACCAGAAACACGCAGCATAACAGGA
>Ga0074195_1002455_pt1 | contig 20636 bp, 20 predicted proteins | sample EPASupsiteHSE623_FD_64525 | JGI IMG/M metagenome (GOLD analysis project Ga0074195, IMG submission 64525) | Bioremediated contaminated groundwater from EPA Superfund site, New Mexico - Sample HSE6-23 | ecosystem: Environmental > Aquatic > Deep subsurface > Groundwater > Contaminated ...
CACTGGCCCGATGCACAAAGGCGGAGAGAACGACCATTTTTTTGATTTTTAGGGGGTCATTTTTGGACGCTGAAACGGGGTCATTTTTCAAAGCTGATTGACATCTTGAAGGCCATCAGCGGAAAGAAGCGGTTTTGTCTCGACATCATAACCAACGATCAGCTTGCGGGTCTCTTCACGAGACAGTTTAGCAATTTTTCCTGAGCGCTCAGACGGTTCCAGGAAGTGCTCACCAGGACAGCTATAAAGGTGCATGAGATCAATTTCAGCCTGGAGATCGATCCCAGTAAATGACGGTGACTCATCGAAGAATTCACCAGAGAGCGGAGAGACGACATAGTTTTTGTCACCCTCCGACGACATGGGACCAGAAGCATCGAGTACGTGAATCGGGCATGGAGTGTCTGACGGCATCCATGGTAAAGCGTTTACGAAAGTTGCAATATCCTGTAATGACGTATAGTTAGTTCCGGTAACAGTACAAGCTAAACTCAAGGCACACCTCCGCTATTAGAGCAAAAAGACAAGACCGCCTTCTGCACTTCAAGAGTGACGAATAAGACCGCGCGATAGCGCGACTTTTACAGAACGCAAACAGCAACCAGCTTCCGGCCGTGGGAAAGTCGTCCGACACTGGATTTGAGGCGAGCATGGGAAAGTGCACGCCTCCAATTATTAGTTGCTTAAAAATTTGCGGTTTCCGTACTATTCCAAAAAAAAAAATTTTCAGCTCGGTACCGGAGAGTTGGGTTTGAAGGGAACGTTAACGAGATAGAAAAACGCGCCAGAAGCGAGTTTCCCGCAGCAAGAGCTGTGACCTAGGAGACGGCCGGAAGGAAGCAGACGAAAAAGGGACTGTAAACGGAGCAGGAAGTGATGAGAGATGAAAAGGACCCTTCAAACCCTCTAACAGAGAAAACAACTTTGAGCGTGACACGAGCGGAATTTAATGAGCGTTACTCATAACAGACGAATTTTATTATTCAACTAACACTACGACTTAATTAAAAATTTGTTAAATTTCGTTGAGTTCAAAAAATTACTGTACACGGCCCACAGTGGCTATTAAAAGTTTTACTGAGAGTGCTCCACAAAGTGCTCCACAAGTGCTCCACAAACTTGAGAGTGCCTCGATACTACCAGAAACATAAAAGCTCACAATTACAGTATTTTAACGAGAGAGCACGGGCTGTATATCAAATCGATGCACCGCTACATGCAGGGATTGTTCTGAAGGCAGCCTCTTCGCCTTGACCCTTCAACACTTAGTCTCAGTACTTACCCTCAACTATACGCCTCGCTGTAGATCCGGGCCGCCGGGCAATGCTCGTCCAAGAGCAGAATCATCTCGGTGATCATGGCCCTGGAGCCGCAGAGATACACATCATACCGCCCTGGCTCAAGGAAGCGTTTGACTGCCCCGGTGACACGCCCCGGATAGAGGTTGGGCAGATCGGCGGCAGCCTTCGTCGTTCCGGAGACACAGGGGATATAGCGGGCGGCGGCGGCCCGCAGCTCCTGCCGAAAATAAAGCCCCGCTGGGTTGCGGGCGCCCTGGATCAGGGTATACCCGGTTTTCCCGGCCGCGGCCATGCTCACAAAGGGCGCGATCCCCACCCCCGTGGCGACGAACACCGCCGGGCGATCCGTCGACCGGTAGGTCAGGTACCCTTTGGCCCGGCTCATAGCGAGCACTGCGCCCGGCGCGAGTTCGGCGAGCCTGGTGCTCAGTTTTCCCCCCGCGACCCGTTTGATCAGAAAGCGCAGATCCACCGCACTCGGCGCGGAAAGCAGAGTATAATCCCGCTCTTCTTGTTCGCAAAAAAGCGAGACATGTTGCCCGGCCTCGAAGCTAAAGGCGTCGGGCCGGCTGCACTGCAAGACGAAACTGTCCGCATCCAGCCACTGCCTGCCGGCAACCGTCACCGTGTGGACCGGTGCGGCCGGATCGGTCATTTCTTCCAGGTTTTGTCGGGGGTGCCGAGAACCTGGTTGAGATAGCGGGCGAGCACGAAGAGATAGTCGGAAAGCCGGTTGAGATAGACCTGAACGACCGCCAGTTCGCCGGCGTTGCCATTGGCGGTTTCGATGAGTTCGGTCAAGCGTCGTTCGCAGCGCCGACATACGGTCCGGGCCACATGCGCCCAGGCGGCAACCGGTTGGCCGCCGGGCAAGATGAATTCCTTCAATTCGGGCAGCACCTCGGACAGGGCGTCGATTCGCTTTTCCAGATCCTTGGCAACGGTGGGAGGGATCGCGGTGAGGTAACCGGTGGCCGAGGAATCGGGCGTGGTGGCCAGCCAGGCGCCGGCGAGAAACAGATAGGACTGGATGGATTCGAGATCGTCGCGGACGGCCTGTTCCCCCTCCGGTAGGTACGACGCCACCGCCCCCAGCACCGAGTTGAGTTCGTCGAGGTCGCCATAGGCCTCGATGCGGATATGATGCTTGGGCACACGTTCTCCCGAAAACAAACTGGTTTTCCCCTTGTCTCCACCGCCGGTATACACCTTCATCCGACTCCTCCTCTGATTGTCGTGTTTGTCAGACTACTGCCCTGTCCACCTGCCGAAAAGAACACTTCCCGTCCCCGCGCCGCCGCATCCCAAAGACGAGATCGCTCGGAAAAGGCGTAGCGCAATATGGCGTGATGTACAACGTGAGGAGTTGTACCCGAAAACCGGCGTCCTCACAACAAGACAGACGGGCAACGGCGTCCCGTTTCGCATTTTCCCTTTTCAAAACAGGGTGCTCCATGGTACTCGGTGAGCGAGGTCTTCGATTCGAGCTGTCTTCCGTTTCTGCACACCCCTTTTTCCGGAGGCTGTCATGAAGGACAACGACCGGCTGCCCCCCTTCGACGAAGAGAATTCCGGCCTGCTGGCCCAGATCGTTCACAACAGCCCGATGGCGACCTTTGTAATCGATGCGCACCACCGGGTTGTGTTGTGGAACCGGGCCTGCGAAATCGTCACCGGTGTCCCCGCTGCCGAAATTGTCGGCACGACCAACACCTGGAAACCCTTTTATCCGCTGGAACGGCCAGTCATGGCCGACCTCATCGTCGACGACCGTCTCTCCGAGGTGCAGCACTATTACGTCGGGAAATGTCACCCTTCCCCCACCCTGGAGGACGCCTGGGAGGCGGAAGATTTTTTCGCCCACTTTCCCGATGGCGGCAAATGGCTGAGCTTCTCCGCAACCGCGCTCAAGGACGAAAGCGGCCGAATCCTCGGGGCCATCGAAACGCTACGTGACGTCACCGCCGAAAAAAAAGCGGAAGCCGCCTGGCGCGAGAGCCAGCATCTGCTCCAGGCAATCGTCGACGGTTCTCCGGTTCCCATGTTTGTCCTCAACGCCGACCACGAGGTCACCCACTGGAACCGGGCCTGCGAAGCACTTAACGGCGCAATGGCCCAGGAGATGATCGGCACCCGCATGCAGTGGAAGGCCTTTTATCCCGCCGAACGTCCGGTGCTCGCCGATTTGATCATCGAACATAAAAAAGAGGAAATCCTGGAGCGGTACCACAATACTTGCAAACCGTCCCCCTTGATCGAAAACGCCTGGGAGGCGACCGCCTTCTTTCCCTCGTTTCAATCGGGCCCCAAATGGCTCTATTTCACCGCCGCCCCCCTGTACAACAGTGACGGCCGCATCGCGGGCGCCGTCGAAACGCTCCAGGACGTCACAGCGCAAAAGCAGTACGAAGAGCAGCTGGAGCACCGGGCCAATTACGACAGCCTCACCGGGCTGGCCAACAGAAACCTCCTCAACAACCGCCTCCACCAGGCCATCATCCAGGCCCAGCGCGACAACCAACTCCTCGCCCTGCTCTTTCTCGACCTGGACAACTTCAAGCAAATCAACGACACCTTGGGGCATAGCGCCGGGGACGAAGTCATCCAGGCCATCGCGCGGCGTATTCATGCCGCGGTCCGCGATATCGACACCGTGGCCCGCATCGCCGGCGACGAGTACGTCGTCCTGCTCAGCGCGCCGCAAAGCATTGGCCATGTCACCACCATCGTCCGCCGGCTGATCGATCTGATCGGCGTCAAGCTCAAGGTCAAGGAGCGGGAAATTTACATCGGTTGCAGCATCGGCATCGCCCTCTATCCCCGCGACGGTGAGACGGCGGAAACACTGATGAAGAATGCGGACGCCGCCATGTATCGCGCCAAGCAGTACGACAAGGGCGGGTTCCGCTATTACACGGAGGATCTGAACAGGGGGGCGGCCCAGTGGCTGGAGCTGAAACAGGAACTCCACTACGCCCTGACTTCGGGGCAACTGGAACTCTACTACCAACCACTGTTCAACGTCCGAACCCGGCGAATCGCCGGGGCCGAAGCCTTGCTGCGTTGGAATCACCCGGTAAAAGGGCTCCTGCTGCCCGATGTCTTCGTTCCCATGGCCGAGGAAACCGGCCTGATCGTGCCCATCGGCAACTGGGTGGTGCAGACGGCGGTAACCGAGGCGCAGCAATGGGAGACGGCGTTCGGTTCCGAATTGCGGCTGTCGGTCAACATCTCGGCCCGGCAATTCCGCTACACCACCTTGCTAACCTTGCTGGACCGCATCGTCGAACGCACCGGATTCGCCCCGCTGAACCTGGAGCTTGAGCTGACCGAGAGCCTGGTCATGCACAACCCCCCCAAGACCAACGAACTGATGAAAACCATCAAGAACAAGGGCTTTTCGCTGGCCATGGACGATTTTGGCACCGGCTACTCCAGTTTGGCCTATTTGCGGCGTTTTCCCTTCGACATGATCAAAATCGACCAATCCTTTGTCACCGACCTGGGACACAATGCCGAGGCCGAAGCCATCGTCCGGGCGATGATCACCCTCGGTAAGGCCCTGGGCTTGCGGATGGTCGCCGAGGGCGTCGAAACCGAAGCCCAATGGAGGTTTCTTGAAGCAGAAGGCTGCGACGAGATCCAGGGTTTTTGGTTGAGCCCTCCGCTTAACGCCGCCGACTTTCTCGCCCTGCTGAGGAACCGGGCGTGACGATCGATCCGATGCCGTTATTCACGAACAGCACCAGTCTCCGTCGAACTGTCGAACCAAGGCGGCGACTGTGCTGTTTTCCAACTCGATACCTACAAAAGAGAGTCATTATGAACAAGAAGTTGCGATTGTCGGCACATGGAGGAAGGAGGGCGCTGCTCGCCTGGATTTGCATCGGGTTCTGGCTGTTTGCCAACGTAGGTGCGGCGCTGGCCGCCGACCTGCCGGGGGCCAAGGATCATCCGCTGCTCAAGCGGTTTGGCGGTTCGGAGATCGTTGGCTACGACACCAAACGGTACGTCGAATACGAACTGCAAACCTCGACCTTCACCAACTACGATCTCGATGCAAAAAAACGGCGATACGCAAGCCCACCGCTTCAGATTGCGGGCGCGCTGACCCGCCTCTGGTACGAGGCGGCCGGCGATGCCAGCGGCATCGAATTGCTGCGTAACTACGAGAACGAATTGACGGCCCAAGGCTTTACCGTTCTCTACGACTCCACCGAGGACAGCGCGGCCGTCAAATGGAACAACTATCTAGCCTTTTTCAGCGGTATGGACATTAAAACCAACCGTAGCTATTACGTCTTTTACGCAGCCGACACCAAAGGTGTCAAGGTGATCAGCGCCAAGAAGGAGCGAGCCGAAGGCGACGTGTACGTTTCTCTGACCGCTGTGGAATGGGGCAAGGACGACGCCACCTACAAAGCCAAACGCGGTGCCTATATCGCAGTGGATATCGTCGAGGCCAAACCCATGACCCAGAACATGGTCACGGTCAAGGCCGAGGAGATGGCCCAGTCGATCGCTGCCTCGGGTCGCATCGCCCTCTACGGTATCCTCTTCGATTTCAACAAGGCGGAGGTCAAACCCGAATCCAAGGCCACCCTGGAGGAGATCGCCAAGATGCTCAAGGCCGAGCCCAACTTGGCGTTGCATGTGGTGGGGCATACCGATAACGTCGGCAGCTATGAGTTCAACCTCGGCCTCTCCAAACGGCGGGCCGAGGCGGTGGTCTCCGCCTTGACGGGCGACTACGGGATCGGCGCCGGCCGCCTGACCGCCAACGGCGTGGCCAATCTCGCGCCGGTGGCCGTCAACACCACGGAAGAGGGGCGCGCCAAGAATCGCCGGGTGGAGTTGGTGCCCCGGTAGACTTTACGCCGGTTCAATGAAAACGGGGCCATCGGCCGACCTGCCGAAAGCCCCGTTGCGCTGCGATCAGGAGCGTTGGCTCGCCTTTACGGCAGCGCGGCCTTTCTCATAATGGCATGCACTGCCTGCTCCAATGCCTGATTGAAGGCGGCGGGCCGGCCCAGCATGAGGAAATGATCGCTTTCCTTGAGCGTGATCGTGTCGAACGATCGCATGTGCCGGCGATTTGCCTCATAGTCGACCGGCCAGAGATCGCCGTTGACGCTCCACACCGGGACCTTGATCTCGTCAAAGATGCGGGCGGCCTCGCCGCTGATGTATTGCCCCATCATCTCCTCCATGGCGCTGAGCGCGACAAAGGGCGGCGCCGATGATATATCGTCGAGAATCCAAGTGCGAATCCGGGGATCCGTGCCGGGAAGCAGCATGGTTTCGACGAATTTGCGGCTCTCGCCCCGGAAATCGTCGATCAGGGGGGCGATCATCCGGTCGAGTTCCGCGCGGGTCAGCGGATATTCGATGTTGTCGAAGGTATCCACGCCGATCAAGCCGATCACCCGCTCCGGCATCAGCCGGGCCGCCTCGGCAATGACAGATCCCCCCATGGAGTGCCCGATCAGGATCACCGTCCTGCTGCCCGTCGCCGCGGTCACCGCCTGCACATCCTCGCCAAAGGCTCGCATGGTGTACCGGCCCCGCAACAGTCCCGAATGGCCGTGGCCGGCCAGGTCGAGCGTCACCACCCGGTATTTTTTCGCAAATTCGTCGACCTGGAAGCGCCAGTAGCGCGAATCGCAGCTCCAGCCATGGACAAACACCAAGGTGGGCTCGCCGGAACCGCGCACCTCAAAGGAAATCGGGGTGCCGTCCTTGGAGATCGCCACCTGCGGCCAGACGGTTGTTGCCGCAGCGGCTTGGGCTGCGGGGATCGCCAGTACCCAGGCCATCAGTAGGCCGGTCAGGAAAAAAACGGCGCTGACGAGCGAAAAACGAGCGGTGCGGTGGAACTGTATCGGGGTCATTCGGCCTCCTTGTTGGTTTGGGGTGGATATCGGATGGATGGCGCAGCAGGGGCGATATCGCTCAAGGGATCGGGACATCGTGCTCTGGATCAGGTGTGCTGGTCGGAAAGCGCCAATCGAAGCCCCAGCCCCAGGAAGATCGAGCCGAGCAGGCGATCAAGCCAGAGGGACGCACGGGGATGGCGCCTGAAGTATCTGCTGGTTCGAGCTGCCAGACACACAAACGACGTATCTACCATCAGGGCAAGCGTGACGACCAGCATGCCCAGTTCCAGCAGTTGCAGCGGTGTACTGCCGTGACCGGGTCGAACGAATTGCGGCAGGAAGGCCATGAAAAATATCGCGACCTTGGGGTTGAGGACATCCACAAGCACTCCCTGGCGAAAGGCCTGCCCAGGGGTGATCGAGCCAGTCTGGCGGACGGACGCCTCGAAGGTCGTACCCCGCGAACGCAGCGCCTGGATGCCGAGATACACGAGATAAGCCGCACCGACATATTTCACCACGGCAAAGGCAGTGGCAGACGCTGCCAGAATAGCCGAAAGTCCGAAGGCGGCTGCGGCAACATGGACAAGGGCGCCGGTCGAAACCCCGGCGGCCGAGGCCAGCCCCACCCTGGTGCCCTGGGCAACGGTTCGCGACAGAACGTACAACAAATCCGGGCCGGGCGAAAGGTTGAGGGCCAAGGCCGCTGCCAGAAAGACCAACCAATAAGAGAGATCGTCCATTGTTCTTCCTCAAAAGGTGCAAGACGCTTCGCATCAGTGCTCTGTTCGCGCTGCTAGGAGGATCGCGCACCCCGGAACGGAGCACCGCCGCAAGTTGTCTTCATTCTGCAAGAAATCGTTGCAGGGCCTCGGCGATATGGCCGATCTGCTGGGGACAGACCGAATGCTCCATGGGGTAGGTGCGGAAGGTCACGTCATAGCCGCGTTCGACGAGCAGTTCGGCGGCGCGGATGCCCAACTGTTGGGGCACCACCGGGTCGTAGCTGCCGTGCTGAATCTCGATGGGCAGCGCCCGGTTGGCATCGCTGAAGGCGATGGAATCGCTGGTGGCGAAATAGGTGGACATGGCGATCAAGCCGCCAAGCGGCTGTGGGTGGCTGAGGCCGGCTTGGTAAGCCACGGCGCCTCCCTGGGAAAAACCGGCAAGCACGATGCGGCGGCTTTCAATGCCGCGCTCCAGCTCGCGGTCGATCAGCCGGTTGACGGCGGCAGCGGAAACGAGCAACTGGGGGACGTCGACCTTGCGATCGATGTGCATCTCCAGGATATCGAACCAGGCGGGCATGACATAGCCGCCATTCACCGTCACCGGTATCGAGGGGGCATGAGGAAAGACGAACCGGATGCCCAAGGAGGCCGGCAGGTTCAGTTCCGGAACGATGGGCGCGAAATCGTGACCGTCGGCGCCCAGGCCGTGCAGCCAGATCACGGCGGCATCGGGATTGCTGCGAGTTTCCTGCTCGATAGCCGGTAAAAAAGACATGTGCACCTCCACTCACTCCACGAAAAAGGGGATAAGACGGCCGAAACGACACTATAGCACGAGGACGAACAAAAGCTCAATCCTGTTGGCGGGAAGTGTGCGGGTTCGCCGATGTAAAAAAATCTCACCCCTGATCCGGTTCATATTTATACCCTACCCCGTACACTGAGCGGATCAGGTCGCAACCGGGCCTGACCTGCTCCATTTTGCGTCGCAACTTCTTGATATGGCTGTCGATGGTGCGGTCGTTGACCACGCGCTGATCAGCATAAATCCGCTCCATCAACCGATCGCGGCTATAGATTTGGCAGGGACGGGCGACGAGAAAGGCAAGCAGGTTGAACTCGACGGCGGTGAGGTCCAGGTTGCGGCCGTCCAGGGTGGCGCGCATGGTGGGAGGGTCCAGCACCAGTCCGGGGTCGGGCGGCAGCGGGCCGGCGGCGCGGCGGAGCACGGCCTTGACCCGGGCCACCACCTCGCGCGGACTGAAGGGCTTGCAAATATAATCGTCCGCGCCTAGCTCCAGGCCGAGCAGGCGGTCGATCTCCTCGATCCGGGCCGTGACCATGACAATCGGCACCGTGGTGAACGCACGGATATCCTTGCAGATTTCCATGCCGTCCCGGCCGGGAAGCATCAGGTCGAGCAGGATCAGGTCCGGCCGCTCCAGCCGCACCCAGGAGGCGACACCACTGCCCTCGTCCAGCCAATGGCTGGCAAAACCGGCGGCGTGGAGATAATCGGCCAGGATCGAGGCCAGCCGCGCCTCGTCTTCGACAATCAAGATCCGTTGCATGGATTCAACCGTTGTGGGGAAAGGTAATGGCGATCTCCAACCCTCCCAAGGCGGAAGGGGCCGCGACGATCGTCCCGCCGTGGGCCTCGACAATCGACTTGCATAGGGCCAATCCCAAACCGGCGCCACCGTGGGTTCGGCTACGCGATCCTTCTACCCGGTACAACCGTTCGAACAGGCGCGCCCTTGCCGCCTCGGGCACACCGGGGGCGGAATCGTTGAAACAAAGCTGCACGCCATCCCCCTCCGCCCTCAAGCGCACCTGCACGAGACCGCCGGCATCGGTGTAGCGCAGCGAATTCTGCAACAGATTGGTCAACAACTGACGAAGCCGTTCCGCATCGCCGCGAAAAACAAGGGGTCGATCAGGCAGTTCGAGGGTCAGGCTCAGATTTTGGGCCGTGAATTGCCGGCGATGCGACTCCACCGTCTGCGCCACCAACTCCCCCAAGTCAAGCGCTTCCCTGCGATAGGCCAGCGCCCCGATGTCGGCCAGGGCCAGTTCGTAGAGATCGTCGATCAAGCGGTTGAGATGGAGAATCTCGCCATGCAGTATATCCATGGTCTGCGGCGTGAGCGGACGGATGCCGTCCTGCACTGCCTCCACCTCGCCACGCAGCACCGCGAGAGGGGTGCGCAACTCGTGGGAAATATCCGCCACCCAGTTGCGGCGCAGGTGCTCGTTGCGCTCCAGCGTCTGGGCCAAGCTATTAAAGTCGCGGGCGAGCTGTCCCAACTCGTCTGAGGTCTCGATGGGCACCCGGATATCGTAGCATCCCGAGGCGAGTCTATTGGTGGCCGTGGCCAAGGCGGTGATCCGCCGCACCAGCCGGCCAGCAAGGGGGATGGACAACAGGGCCGCACCGGCGGCAATGCCAAGCGCGATGACGAACAGGGCCTGATGCTGTTCCCGGACAAACTGCTTCACCCGGACATCGACCAGGATGCGAGGCGGAATCAGACCGATCCGGCCGATCTTTTTGTTTCCGACCCGGAGGGTTTCAAAATACGGCGGTTGTGGCCAAGGCTCGGCTGGGCCGTGCAAGATCGCGCCTTCGGCATCGAGCAACAGCACCCGCAGCTCGAAGATCTGCTCGCCCTTCGGCGCCGGCGGGGGCGGAGGTTCCATGTACAGGGAGGGGCCATGGTCGATGGCGAGGCCACCCATCCATCGAGGCCGCTTGAACAAAGAACGAGGCAAAGCTCCGCTGCCCGCAACCAGTTCCAACCAGGTAGTTGGCGACTCATTGAGGAAACTCCATTGCCCCTTGTCGGCATAGAGTTGCTCAAGGGTGTGAGCCAGGTGTTGCAGCCGCTCCTTTTCCACCTCGTTGACATAGCGAAAGGCCCCGCGCTCGAAACTGATCCTGGTGACCACGAACATGCTGACGATGACGCAGCAGGCCGCGGCGAGAAAGGCCAGAAACAAGCGATAGCGGATACCCAGTGCCCATTTGTTGCTCATCGGCGGTATTCCTCCTTCCATTTTCCTACCACAACCTAACCGGCTGCTTCCACCTCCTTTTCTCCGGCAGGAGCATTTCCTTATTTCCTCCACATTTCTTGCACATTGACCGGGTAGGGTGCAATCGTTGCCCGCATTGAGCGCAACGCATCGATAAAAAGCACCCAACAAAGGAGTACCATCATGCAATCGAGACAATGGACAATACCACTGTTACTAATCGGCCTATCACTGGCAGCACCCATCGTGAGCCTGGCGGCTCCCGACCTCCGGAAAGAACCGCCCGCCCGAAGAGAACCGCCCCCCGAGGCCTTTCTCGCCTGCGAGGGAAAAGCGGCGGGTGAAGCCGTGGTGATCGAAACCCCGCACGGCGACGAGATCGAGGCCGTCTGCCGCTATCTCGACGAACGGCTGGTGGCCAAACCCATCAACGAACCACCGCCAAGACCAAGGGATGAACAACGACCAGCGGACGAAAAATAACCAGCGTTCTCCCAGCATCCAGAGAACCGAAGACGGATTGCCCACCACCTTCGGCAAGAATAGAGCATCTCATGCAACGACCTCTCACGACGCACCAACAACCCTTGTTCAACAACAGTCGCCTTCGCGAATGGGCGACACCCTTTACCATCGGTGCCTTTCTGCTCACCGCACTGACCGGCATCCTACTCTTTTTCAAAATCAACCTCGGATTGGTCAAACCGGCACACGAATGGCTAAGCTGGTTGCTGATTTTCGGGACAGCAGGTCATCTCGCCCTCAATTGGCGTCCGCTGGTCCACTCCCTTTCCCGACCGGCTGGAAAAATCATCGTGTTTGTTTTTATTGTGCTTGCCTGTGCGTCGGTTCTCCCATTGAGCGTTGGAAAAAAACGACAGCACCCCGTCTTTTCGATTGCCGAAGTCTTGGCGAAGGCACCGCTTACCGCTGTAGCCCAAGTTGCCCATCGCAGCCGGGAGGAAACCATGGCGGTGCTCTCAAGTGCGGGAATCCGTCTTGTCGACGGGGAGCAAACCATCCAGGAGATTGCGGACGAAAACGGCCGAAGGCCCTTGGATGTGCTTACCCTACTCTTTCAAGAAAACAAGAGTTGAGACGATTTATGCCGCCATACATCCGCCTTAGGCTAGGCTTTACCGCCGCTATGCGATATGGTGGGGCGAAACCTTGCGGCTTCCCGCCGAATGGGCGGGAGGCTTTTCTTACCCGGTCAACCGGCCAAACCTTGCTCCTAAGACATTTCCGACGAACTATTGTGCATGAAAACTGCTAACCATTCTTTTCGCTGGCGTTTCTGGCTGTTTATGGCCGGTCTCCTGACCCTGGCCGCGCTCGCCGCCTTTTGGTATTTCCGTGACGACAAGCATCCCGGATACATGACCGCACCGGTCAGCCGTGGCGACATCGAGACCACGGTGCTGGCCAGCGGCACGGTGGAGTCCGATAACCTGGTCAGTGTTGGCGCCCAGGTCTCCGGGCAACTCAAATCCTTGAAGGTCGAATTGGGCGACACGGTCAAGGCCGGGCAACTCGTCGCCGAAATCGACAGCCTGCCCCAGCAGAACACCCTGCGCACCAAGACTGCCGCCCTGGCGGCAACCCGCGCCCAAAAACAGGCCAAGGAGGCCTCCCTGGCCCTGGCGGAACTGTCCTTCAAACGGCAGATGCAGATGCTCAAAGGCGATGCCGCCTCCCGCGAAGACTTTGAAACCGCCGAGGCCAATCTCAAGGTGCTGCGCGCGGAGATCGCCGCCCTCGATGCGCAGATCGAGCAAGCCAAAATCGCCGTCGACACCGCTCAACTGGATCTCGGCTACACCAAGATCAACTCGCCCATCGACGGCGTGGTCGTGGCCATCGTCACCAAGGAGGGCCAGACCGTCAATGCCAATCAGTCGGCCCCCACGATCGTCAAGGTGGCGCGGCTCGACCGGATGACCATCAAGGTGGAAATCTCCGAGGCCGACGTGGTTCGGGTCAAGCCGGGCCAAAAGGTCTTTTTCACCATATTGGGCGAGCCGGATAATCGCTATCCGGCGGTGCTGAAATCCATCGAACCGGCCCCGGAGTCCATCGCCAGCGAGAGTTCGTCGAGCAGTTCCTCCGCCGCATCCACCAGTTCCTCCAGCACCGCCATCTTTTACATGGGCATCCTCGATGTCCCCAATACCGACGGCAAGCTGCGCATTTCGATGACCACCCAGGTCAACATCGTTTTGGCCGAGGCGGGCAATGTCCCGCTCATCCCCTCGGCCGCCTTGGGCACCAGGGACAAGGATGGCCTTTACGCCGTCCGTGTCGAAACCGCACCGGGTAAGTTGGAAGAACACTGGGTGAAAATCGGCCTCAACAACAATGTGCAGGCGGAGGTATTGGAAGGATTGCAGGAGGGGCAACGGGTCGTCATTGGCGAGCAGATCGCCGGCGCGGCAACCGGGAGCCAACATCGGCAGCCGCCGATGCCGCGGATGTTCTGATGGAAGCGCCGTTCATCGAACTGCAGGGCATCTGCCGCGAGTATCCCGCCGGTGACGACCTCCTGACCGTTCTCGACACGATCGATTTGACGATTGGCGCAGGCGAGATGGTGGCCATTGTCGGCGCGTCCGGTTCCGGCAAGTCGACGCTGATGAACATCATCGGCTGCCTCGACCGACCGGACCGGGGCAGCTACCGGATCAACGGCCAGGAAACCGGGCAACTGGAGCCGGACGAATTGGCCTTCCTGCGCCGCGAATATTTTGGCTTTATCTTTCAGCGCTATCATCTGCTGGCCAGTCTCACAACCCTGGCCAATGTGGAGATGCCGGCCATCTATGCCGGCATCGACAGCAAGGCCCGCCAGGAGCGCGCGCGACTTTTATTGACCCGACTGGGCATGGCCGATCGGCTCTGTCATGTGCCGGGGCAACTGTCCGGCGGTCAGCAACAACGGGTTTCCATTGCCCGCGCCCTGATCAACGGCGGCTCGGTCATCCTTGCCGACGAGCCCACCGGCGCCCTGGACACGGCCAGCGGCAACGAGGTGATGAAGATCCTCAAGGAGCTCAACGACGACGGCCACACAATCATCCTGGTGACGCACAATATGCAGGTCGCCGAGCATGCCCATCGAATCGTCGAACTCAGCGACGGCAGGATCGTATCCGACCGACGGCTGAAAATGGCGCGAACCGGCGCGCTTGCCCCAGCGGGTTTTGTCAGTGCACATCCTTGGCGAGCGCACTGGGACCGGTTCACCGAGGCCTTTCGCATGGCGCTGGCCGCCATGGCCGCACACCGGTTGCGCACCCTGCTGACCATGCTCGGCATCATCATCGGTATCGCCTCGGTGGTTTCGGTGGTGGCACTCGGCGAAGGATCGCGGCAGCGCATCCTCAAGGATATCAGCGCGATGGGCACCAACACCATCAGCATTTTCCCGGGCAAGGATTTCGGCGACATGCGCTCCGGCAGGGTGCGCACCCTCGTGCCCCGCGATGCCGACGCCCTGGCGCAGCAGCCCTACGTCGACACGGTCACGCCGGTAGTGACCAAATCGGTGACCCTGCTCTATCGCAACGTCAGCGTCACCGCCCAGGTCAACGGCGTGGGCGAGCACTATTTTCGGGTACGCGGCATGGAGTTGGCCGAGGGGCAGCAGTTCAACCACGACAGCGTTCGCAGCAGCGCCCAAGACGTGGTCATCGACCAGAATACCCGCCGTTCCCTGTTCGGCGAAAACCCCGAGAAGGTTCTGGGTGAGGTCGTCATGCTGGGCAAGGTGCCCTGCCGGGTGATTGGCGTCACCAAAAAAGCGGACACCAGCTTTGGCGACACCGAGAGTCTCAACCTCTGGGTGCCCTACACCACGGCCATGAACCGATTGACCGGCCAGCAGTATCTGCGGAGCATCACGGTGCGGGTGGCGGACAGCGTGACCACGACCGTGGCCGAACAGAGCATCGTCAAGTTGCTGACCTTGCGACACGGCACCAAGGATTTTTTTGTCTCCAACCTGGACGCCATTCGGCAAACCATCGAAAAAACGACGCAAACCATGACTTTGCTCATCTCCTCCATCGCCTTGATCTCGCTGTTGGTCGGAGGTATCGGCGTCATGAACATCATGCTGGTTTCGGTCACCGAGCGCACCCAGGAGATCGGGGTGCGCATGGCGGTGGGCGCCCGCCACAGCGACATCATGCAACAGTTTCTGATCGAGGCCGTGCTGGTCTGTCTTCTAGGCGGCCTGCTTGGCGTGGGCTTGGCATTGGGCATCGGCGTTGCGGTGAAATTTTCCGGGGCCGACTTCGCCATGATCTACTCCACCACCGCCATCGCCAGCGCCTTTGCCTGCTCCACTGGCATCGGCATGCTGTTCGGTTTCCTCCCTGCCCGAAACGCCGCCCGACTCGATCCGGTGGTCGCGTTGACAAGAGAGTAAGTGCGACAATGAAACGGTACGTTTTCCTCTATTTGGCTGTTCTTCTTCCGATCTGTTCGCTGACCGGGTGTGCCGCACTGGTGCAGACCCCCTATCAACGGCCGTCGGTGACCCTGCCGGCTGCCTGGTCGCAACGCAACGGTAGCGAAATCCCGGTGCATGATCGTTGGTGGGAAGGGTTCAACGACCAGACCCTGAACCATCTCGTAACCGAGGCGCTCCAACGAAACAACGACCTCGCCGCTGCCACCCTTCGCGTTCGCAAGGCGCAATTACAAGCAGAATTGGCCGGCAGCGACCGGCTACCCGATTTTTCTGTCCAGGGGAATGGCGAGATCAGCCGCTATCTTGGCTCGGTAAATAAAGAAATCCGCAATGTCGCGGCATCGGCCGCAGTCAGCTATGAATTGGATCTTTGGGGGAAACTTGGCCAAGCCCATAACGCAGCCCGCTGGGAAGCCATGGCCACCGAAGAAGACCGTGCAGGCACCGCACTCTCTCTGATCGGTACAACCGCCTCGTTCTACTGGCAAATCGGCTCACTGAATCAACGAATCCGTCAGGCGGAAGCGAGCATCGAATATGCCAAACGCACCCTCGAACTGGTGCGGGTCGAGAAAACGGCTGGCGCCGCCTCCAATCTGGAGATGCTCGAAGCCGAACGGAATCTCGCCAGCCAGGAGGCCAACCTCTTGACACTGCTACAGCAACGAGTCGAGGCCCGCAACAACCTCGCCCTTCTCTTTGGCGGTCCGCCACAGAGCCTGCAAACAAGCGAGCCGCAGGATCTTCTCCTGGTAACAATTCCGGAACTGGGAGCAGAACTTCCTGCGCACCTGCTTGCCCGACGCCCCGATTTGCGGGCAGCCGAGGCCAGGTTGCGGGCAGCCCTGGCAAACACCGATGCGACCCGAGCTTCCTTTTACCCGACCATCAACCTGAGGGGGCAATTGGGCGGCAGCAGCGAGCAGTTGTCGCGTTTCTTGAGCAACCCTCTTGCCACCTTAGGTGCCGATTTGACCCTGCCCTTTATTCAATGGCAAGACATGCGGCGCAATGTCAAGATTTCCGAAACCGAATACGAACAGGCGGTTATCACGTTTCGCCAAACCCTGTACAACGCCTTGGCCGACGTCGAGAACAGTCTGTCGGCCCGGTACCTCTACCGGATGGAGGGAGAAAAACTGGAACAGGCGCTGGCTGCGGCCCGGCAGACCGAAGAACTGTACCGCATTCGCTATCAGGCCGGTGGCAGTCCTCTGAAACTGTGGCTCGATGCCCAGGAAGACAGGCGGCAGGCAGAGATCGCCCTGGCGGAGAACCGGCTGAACCAATTACAAAACCATATCACCCTCGCCAAGGCTGTAGCTGGCGCGCCCGGCAGCGATCCGAATACCTCCCCGTCCCGTGAGTAACCTAACCCTGACCTGCCGGACGGCTCGGAACACGCTACGGTTTGTTGAACAATGTGCCCGGTGGCGTCACCGCGTGGCAGACTGCGTCGTAAATGCGGCAAGCAAATCCACCGGGCTGCAAGGAGTAATGGGGAGGCGTTTCACAGCATCCTTACGATGTGTTGCTCGATTTCCGCACGCGGCACCGCACCCACCAACTGATCGACCAACTGCCCCCCCTTAAAAAACAGGAGTGTGGGCACGCCCCTGATCTGAAAACGGGCCGCACTCATCTGCTGGGTTGAGGTGTCGAGCTTAAACACCAGCAAGCGGCCGCCATACTCTTGGGCGAGGGTTTCCACCACCGGCGCTATCATTCGACAAGGGCCGCAGGTGGGAGAATAAAAATCGACCAGCACGGGCAGCGGGGCCTGTTCGACATACCGGTTGAATTGATTGTCGGTGAGTGGATTGACGATCCCGGAAAGCGGGAGGCCGGCCAGCGAAACGCCGCAACGACCGCATTTTGGGGTCAAATGCTGTTTATCCGTCGGAATTCTGTTCTTGGCCCCGCATTCGGGGCAGACTATCTGTGCACTCATCGTGAACGCCTCGTCATTCGTTTTCCTACATAATGCAGATGCGCAGGCTCCACACCTCCGCAACGCAATGTTTTCAGCTGCCTCTACTATAAGAAGTGTTGAGCGATTTCCCCATCCCTTCTACATTGATCGCAAATAGGCAACCGAATTTCGCGGTGTCGTTCCCTCCATCAAAGGCATTTTTGCCAGAAAGCCCCTAGGCAAAAAGAAAACGGGTAACTGGATTTCTCCAATTACCCGCATATACTGGCGAAGCCGACGAGACTCGAACTCGCGACCTCCGGCGTGACAGGCCCGCAATCGAACATAACAACAAGCAATAACAAGCAGTTAAACAATCAAAAACCTGTTGAAAAGATAGGCAAGGCCCACCACCGGCCCACTTTTTCCGGTCCCCTCCCCCTCCCCTTCGATCAGCGGTTTACCGACATGGTTACGGAAAGAATTTGATCGCCAGTGTCAAACAATCCAATAACAATAGAGCCAGAACATTCTCGCGAAATTTTTGAGGCCATGCCCAACGTGTTATAGTAGACGGCCAACTGCGGTGATTTTGTCCAAACTTTTTTTGTGACGCCTTGCCTGGGAGAGTCAGCAAACTCTGCCAAGAATTCATCAGATTGTGCTAGATAAACGGCATAACCGAGAAACTCGGCACTATCGGGAAAGCCAAGAGTTCGCTTCAGCTCTTCCAAAGAAGGCTTAGGTGGTTCTGACCTTTTGACAATCTTCTTCTTTTTTGAGCTTTGCAGCTTGATTTTCCCCATACTTCTAAACCATCACCTGTTCGAACCAAATCAAAAGAGGTCCCCGGTATTTAAATCTCGGCCTGGTCTCAAAATGAAAATGCGCCTGCTTCCTTTTACGGATGATGCGTTGCATATTCATCCAGAAGCCTCCGGATCATTTTTTGATACTGGGTGTTATGCTTCTTGGCTTCCTTTTTAAAAAATTCAACGCTGGCTTTGCTCAAGGAAATAGTGACCTTTACGGTTTCATCCTTCAAGGCGAGTTCCTCGGGTGACGGAAGGAAATCGGTAACGACCTTCACTTTCCCTAACGGTTCATTCGTGTAGACGATTTTCTGTTTCATAAATTCTCTTCCCCCTCCGCCAATACCCTGCTCCGATAATCCTAATCTTGTTATCTCGGTACGTAAAGCGAACAGTCGGGATACCTACATATCGTGAATTAAGTATAGTGTCACCGGAATTCCCCTGTACCCGGAACTCCTCCCTTCGATCATAGAACTACAGACGAAACACCGAAACGACGATGAGGAGGGCAAGTTGTACCAGCGGCAGAATGAGGGCAACAAGGAGAAGACGCCCAATGTAACCTATAGCCGGGTTTTTTCTGTGGGCGTGGATAAACGCCAAATTGACGACCGCTGTCGCTGGGATTCCGAACAATGCCAACAGCATCGCACCTAAACCTACAAACGATCCGTTCCCGGTGCTTGCCAAAATAATCGCGTACGAGAACACAGCTTGAAAGAGAAAAACTCCTCCAATACCTAAGAAATAGTTCATCGAATTCCTGCTTGAAGGGATTATTTTCTTAAATTTGGGCGGTGTTTTGAGCCTGTTGGAAAAAGTGCGCCTGCCAAATTCATGAAAAACGTTTCAATGATGAATCTACCTTGTTTCCTGGTGATTTTCGGCTAGAACTTCCCTGTAAACGCAGTGATAGCGGGGTTGCTTAGCAAGAATTTTTGCAGTTGGGCTAGGAGTTCCTCCGAAATCTTCATAGATTGCGCTTCTTCAGTTTCTAGTATGTTGACATTATTTTCATGAACCATACCAATGCCGAAATTGTGGCAAATATGGTTAGCCAACCTGACCATGACGAGCAGCTTGTTGTCTGAGTCGAGGATTTTTTTGTGATGATCGCGGGCTATAACCGGGTAGATTTTGGGCAGTTTCATTCGTTTCATTAGCATAAAACCATGTTTGGCATGCAACTCTGCTAAAACTTCATGGAACAATTCGTCGGGGATATCGAGAATCTTATAAAATTTCTTTTTTTGCTCGATAATTTTAAGGATTAGCAATTTTCCGATATCATGGAACAATCCCGCTGAAAATGCCTCTTCCCGGATAATGCCGCATTTGATGTGGCTGGCAATGAAGCTGGAGCAATAAGCGCAGGCGACTGAATGTTGCCACAACTGCTTCATTATTCGATCAAGACGCTGGTCGGGAGAACTGAATAGATTGTTGCTTATATCGTTGACGACGATTTGCATAATTTCGGCCATTCCCAGTCGCATGATGGCTGATCGCACTGTGGTGGTTTCAACGATTCCTGAAAAGAGGGCGGAGTTTGCAACTTTCAGAATGTTGCTTGAAAGTGATTGGTCTTCAGAAATCAATTTTTCAATAAGCAATATATCAGGATCGTCTTTGATCAATTCGATCTGAATCTTCACTGAAACAGCACTGAAAATTGGCAGAGTACTGTTGTCTGACTCGATGGATTTGTTGATTTTATCAAATAACTTTTCTCTATTATTCATAATTTGAATCAAATATGTACCGAGTAAATTTTATAGCTCGTGATCTAGCATCAGAGGTAAGCAATGCCAGAATTAAGCCGAACCGCGAAATGGTTTCAGCTCGAATGAATAGTTAGAGAATGACGTTTTAAATTCGAATGCCTTACACGATTCTTTCAATACATTTTGCATCGTTGTTGCGGTGACTGTTTACCCGGCTGCTGACCGGGTAGGCTTCGAGCATGCTTTCCGGGCAAGGGTGGAGCATGGAAAGCACATCCTCTTTCATTGTGCCAGGATCAAGCCAGGCTGGCAAATTTTCCTTCGTCAGAATAACCGGCATTCGGTCATGAATGGTGGCCATCAGGCTGTTGGCCGTGGTGGTGATGATCGCGCACGATTCGCTACGTGTATCGATTGAAATCTGTCAGGACATCCTTGAACATCATGAATGGCCGCGATGTCCCACTGGCAAATTTGCCACCAAAGAGGGCCCTGCGATTGGTGGGAAATGAATAAGCAATACAGCCTAGCCCACCTCGGGCCCACCGTGACCCACCAAATAAAAAAAGCACTTACCGTTTACACGATAAGTGCTTGATATACTGGCGGAGCCGACGAGACTCGAACTCGCGACCTCCGGCGTGACAGGCCGGCGTTCTAACCAACTGAACTACGACTCCAGTATTCTCTGGTGGGCGAAACAGGGATCGAACCTGTGACCCTCGGCTTGTAAGGCCGATGCTCTCCCAGCTGAGCTATTCGCCCCA
>Ga0074195_1002456_pt1 | contig 20599 bp, 20 predicted proteins | sample EPASupsiteHSE623_FD_64525 | JGI IMG/M metagenome (GOLD analysis project Ga0074195, IMG submission 64525) | Bioremediated contaminated groundwater from EPA Superfund site, New Mexico - Sample HSE6-23 | ecosystem: Environmental > Aquatic > Deep subsurface > Groundwater > Contaminated ...
CCGCCTCATATGCGATTTCTGTTCGTCGGGCCAGTGCTTTGCCTGCGGCTTCCTTCAGATTCCACCTCGCGATGGACACCCTTGCCGTCCGGCTAACCGTTCCCCTTGCCGGGTCGGTAGAGGACTTGCACCTCCAAGTCATCGGCTCGCCATCACAACGCGCCGAACAGCGCCATGCCTGGCGCACAACAAAAAAAGCGAATCAAGCTCAAGTGCTTGATTCGCTTAATATTTTCTGGTGGGCGGAGCGGGGATCGAACCCACGACCTTTGGCTTCGGAGGCCAACACTCTATCCAACTGAGCTACCCGCCCTCGGGTTTTCATGTGTACAGTGGCACCTTACTTACCATGTATCGCTTTTCCAGTAAAGCCATTTTCACCTGGGTCCGGAGGGTGCAGGCTTACGGCCAGAATCCTTCTGGTACTGGGGGAGATGGCCGCCCGCTGGTCAGGACGCACGCCGAGAATGGCAATGATCCCCTCCTGATCCGCCAGGATGGGTATCCGTCTCCGTTGGGGCACAGGGATCTTCTGGTCGGTGAAAAAATCGCCGACCTTTTTTGAACCCGGCGCGCCCAGGGGGTGAAAGCGATCTCCCAGCCTGACGGAGCGCACCGTCATGGGAAAGGAGACTTTGTCGGCATCGCAATACAGGGGCTGAGGAGCCGCATCTTCCCAGCCCTCGGGGGCAGCCGCCAAAAAGCACAGTGTAATCCTCGCCCCCAGTCCCTCCAAAAAATATTCCCCCGGACCGGGAAGCTCTCTGCAAAAAAATCCCTCTTCCCTGTCCGCCTCCAAGAGATTGCCGCGCACTGCCTGCCGTCCCTGCGGATAGCCAAAGCCCATCCGCCCTTCTGCCTTCACAACCCGCAACCCTTGGGCCAGGTGCAATCCCGCACCCTCGCCCCCGATTTCAGCCAGAAAAAGAAGCTGGGCGATTTGCCTGAACGTCGGCCGGCAACCCATGCGCCAGCAAGCTGTTTCCGCAATGCGCCGCCGGATGGCCAGGGGTTGGCGCAAAAAATCCGCTAACCGGATCGCCAGCCCGGAGGGTTCGCCCCCCCCCTCCTCCACAACCACCTGGGCATAGGCCTGGCTGGCCATCCCGGCCAGCAACTCCTCTTCCCCTTGCAAAATCGCCGCCGTTTCCCGCAGGGAGTTGCCGATATTGGGGTTAAAATGAGCCTGCAAATACGGGAGCAGATCAAGCCTGATCCGGTTGCGCAGATACTTCCGCTCCTGGTTGGAGCTGTCGAGGCAATAGGGGATAGCTTCTTCGGCAAGATAGCGGAGAATCTCCGCCTTGGCGATGCCCAAAAAAGGCCGGATCACAAGACCATCGCGCATCCCGGCCATGCCGGTCAAACCCGCGCGACCGGTGCCCCGGATAAGCCGCAACAGAATCTCCTCTGCCTGATCATCCGCCGTATGCGCCGCGGCAATCTTCGTGGCCCCATGGCGCGCCGCCACCTCCGCCAAAAATCCGTAGCGGAGCTTGCGGGCGGCATGCTCGATGGAGAGACCCTCTTCCCTGGCGCAGGCAACAACCTCCATCTGGCCGCACTCGCAGGCAAGCCCCAGGGAGTGAGCCGCTTCCCGCACCAGTCGCTCCTCCGCCTCCGCTTCCTTGGGCCGCAAGCCATGATCCACATGGGCAACCACCAGAGAATACTCAAACACTGGGGTCAGATGCGCCAAAACCTGCAGCAGGGCCATGGAATCCGGCCCTCCGGATACCGCCACAACGCAGCGCTCTCCACCGGCAAGAAGCGCCTGACGCCTGATAATTTTTTCTGTTTTTTTCAGGAAAGAATGCATCCGTATCGTTCACGATGACCCAGTTAACAACCCGATCTCCAAGGAGTTTTTACGGAGTCTCATTATTTCCCTTGAAGTAGCAGCTATCTTTGGCTATGTGGTATACCATAACTGTAGCCTGTCTTTTTTTAGAAAAATACTCAGCAACGGGTCTCCCATGAACGTACGCAAAGCCGTTATCCCGGTGGCCGGCAAAGGCACCCGCTTTCTTCCCGCCAGCAAGGCCATTCCCAAGGAAATGCTCACCATCGTCGACCGGCCCACCATCCAGTACATTGTCGAAGAGGTGGTCGCCTCCGGCATCGAAGAGATTGTCTTTGTGACCAGCCAGGGCAAATCCGCCATTGAAAATCATTTTGACTACGATTTCGAACTCGACACCATCCTCCGGCAGAAAGGCAAGGATGCGCTCTGCGAAGAGATCAACCACATCTCGAATCTCATCGACATTACCACGGTCCGCCAGAAAAAACCATTGGGACTGGGCCACGCCATCTGGACCACCAGAAACGTCATCGGCAACGAGCCCTTCCTGGTGTTGCTGGGAGATGACCTGGTCCTGAGCAAAGTCCCGTGCTGCCAGCAGATGCTCACCCTGCACCAGGAAATGGACGCGCCCATCGTGGCGATCCAGAAGGTGTCGGCCGAGGAAACCAACCAGTACGGGATCGTGGAGGGAACCCAGATCCGGGAAGGAGTCTATCAGGTGGACCGCATGGTGGAAAAACCCGCGCCCGGCACCACCGACTCCGACCTGGCGATCATCGGCCGCTATCTCCTGACCCCGGAGATCTTTCCCATGCTCGAAAAAACCACGCCCGGCCACGGCGGAGAGATCCAGCTCACCGACGCCCTGCTCGCCCTTGCCAAACAGCGCCCCATGTATGCCTACGAATTCAGCGGCACCCGCTTCGACGCCGGGGACAAACTCGGCTACCTCAAGGCCATTGTCGCCTATGCCCTGCGGCATCCCGTGATATCCAAGGAATTCCGGAAACACATCAAGGAGGTTTGCGCGGATTTTTAGGAGCCGTTGCGAACGAACTTGTCCCTGATGTTCTTGCAAAATGCTTTATTGTGCTTCGACAGGCTCAGCATGAACGGAAGAAACTATAATGTTTTTCACGATGGCTACCGTTCGCCCTGAGCCTGTCGAAGGGTGGCCTCTCACTTCCACCCACAGGCCCCATGTCCGCATCCCCCCCCTATCTTGAAGTCGCCGTGGCCGCGCCCCTGCCGCAAACCCTGACCTACGCCCTCCCGGCCGGCGGAGAGATCCCCGTCCCGGGTCAGCGGGTGCTGGTCCCCCTTGGCGGACGGTTGCTCACCGGCTATGTGCTGGCCGCAAGCGACGAAAAACCCGAATTCCGCCTCAAGCCCATTGCCGGCCTCCTCGATGATTTCCCCGTGTTCCCGGAAAACATGGTCCCTTTTTTCCGCTGGGTGGCCCGCTACTACCATTATCCCATCGGCGAGGTAATCCGGGGCGCGCTGCCGGGCGGGCTTACCTCGCAAAGCGGACGCCAGATCAAGGTTACCGAGGCGGGACTGCACAGCTTTCTTGTTAAACAGCCGCAACTTGCCCAGGAATATCCCTGGCTTGCCACTCTAACGAGCAAAAAAAAATTGAGTGGGGCCACGGTGCGCAAACTCTGGCGGGGAAAGGAAAAACGGCTCATCGAGCAATGGGCTGAGCAGGGACTGATCTCTGTGGAACAGATCATTTCCGCGGCATCCATCGGCCAGAAAACGGAGACCTGTGTGTTTTCTGCCGCCGAACCACTTGCCCCGGAACTCCTCGCCTCCCTCAAACCCTCGGAAAAAAAGACCCTCGCCCTCCTTGGGGAGATGCTGCCCCATTCACCCCGGGGGCTTCCCCGAAGGGAGCTGACCCGAGTATACAGCGGCGCGGCAAAAGCCCTCGCTGCTCTGGCAGCAAAGAGGATCATTCGCCTGGAAGAACGTCCGGTGTATCGCGACCCCTTTGGCGAGACCCCGCTTTTTTACCCCAGGCCCGACCGGCTCACCGTTGATCAGGCAAAAGTCCTTGCCCAACTGAACCCGGCCATCGCCAAAAAAAAATACGCTGCCTTCCTGCTGCACGGCGTCACCGGCAGCGGCAAGACCGAGGTCTACCTGCAAGCCGCGGAAACCACCCTGGCCTTGGGCCGCAGCGTACTGGTGCTGGTGCCGGAAATTGCCCTGGCAACTCAACTGGAAGCGCATTTCCTCTCCCGCTTCGGAGAAACCGTGGCCCTGCTCCACAGCGGCCTGGCCAGGGGGGAACGATTCGACCAGTGGCAGCGGGTGGTTTCCGGCAAGGCGCGCATCGTGATCGGCGCCCGCTCCGCCATCTTCGCGCCCCTTGGTGACCCCGGCCTGATCATCGTCGATGAGGAACACGACGGCGCCTACAAGCAGGAAGACAGCCTCCGCTACCAGGGCCGCGATCTGGCCCTGCTCCGGGGCAGCCAAGCCGGAACCACGGTGCTGCTCGGCTCTGCCACCCCGTCGCTGGCCAGCTATCAGCATGCGCTCAACGGCAAGTACACCCTGCTCAGCCTGCCGGCCAGAATAGAAAACCGCCCCCTGCCCCAGGTGGAGCTGGTCGATCTCCAGGCCGTAAACACGGTCTCCGGCCGGCCGCCGCTCTTTAGCCCGCAACTCACCCAGGCGCTGCGGGCGACCCTGGCCCGGCAGGAGCAGAGCCTCGTCTTTTTAAACCGCCGCGGCTTTGCCGGCTGCATGCTCTGCTCCGACTGCGGCCAGGCGGTGCAATGCCCCCATTGCCGGATAACCCTGACCCTGCACAAGGGCAGGGGCGAACTGGTCTGCCATTACTGCGGCTTTGCCACCAACAGCCGCACGGTCTGCACCAACTGCCGCTCCATCAACCTGGCGCCCATCGGTTTCGGTACGGAACGCATCGAAGAGGAACTTGCGGGGATGTTCCCCAAGGCCCGCATCGCCCGGCTCGACCACGACACCACCCGCAACCGCCAGGATTTTCTCCGCATCCTCCGGGCGGTGCACGACCGGGAGGTGGACATTCTCGTAGGCACCCAGATGATCACCAAGGGCCACCATTTCCCCCATGTCACCCTGGTGGGCATCGTCTGGGCCGACGCCGGGCTGGGCATGCCCGATTACAAGGCAGGGGAGCGCACCTTCCAGCTCCTGGCCCAGGTCACCGGCCGGGCAGGCCGGGGGGAACAGCCGGGAAAGGTCATTGTCCAGACCCACCAGCCCGGCCATTACAGCATTGCCGCGGCCCGCGACCACGATTACCCCCGTTTTTTTGCCAAAGAAATCGGGCTGCGCAAGGCGTTGGGCTACCCCCCCTTCAGCCGCCTCATCAACCTGGTTCTTGACGGCGAGCAGGAGGTGGCGGTGCAAAATCGGGCAGAAGCCTTGGCCGCCAAGGGGAAAACGCTGCACCGGTACCGGAAAACCGCCATCCTCGGCCCGGCCCCGGCGCCCCTGGCCCGGTTGCGGGGCAGATTCCGCTGGCAGATCCTGCTCAAAGGACCGGATCTTGAAGAGCTGCACGGACTGTGCGTGGAGCTGGAACAAGAGCACGCCCGGTTGGCTGGAGCGGTAAATTTGTCCGTGGACGTTGATCCGGAAAGCATGTTGTAGGTACATCTTTGCCCAGCAGGACACACGCTTTTTCCTTGCCATTGCGTGCCACAGACGATACAATTATGCGCATAATCAATGCGCATACGGAGGCAGCGATGCACGCAACACTCTTTGATCCGGCGGCCCCTAAAAAATCCGCCAATCTCAGTATCAACAGCGACTTGCTGAGACTGGCGAAAGAAAACCACATCAATCTTTCCCAAGCCCTTGAGCAGCGGCTGGCCGAAGTCCTGCGGGAAGAACAACGCCGCAGGTGGCTTGCGGAAAACCTCGAGGCCATAAACGAATACAACTCCCGCATCGAAAAGCACGGGGTGTTCAGCGATGGGCTCAGGCGGTTCTGATGGCGCAACTCGACGTGTACGAAAACCCCAATCCGGCAACCCGGGAGGAAATCCCCTATCTGTTGGACGTGCAGACCGGCCTGCTGGAGGGTCTCGCTTCCCGCGTAGTGGTTCCGCTCATCAAAGCCTCGGCCATGGGCAAGGCGGCGCAACATCTCAATCCCAGGTTCACGGTCGGGCAGAGCGAGGTGATCATGTCCACTGCCGAACTTGCTGGCATCCCAACGCGCCTTCTGGGACACAAGGTCGGCTCCCTGGCTGACCGCAGGAACGAAATTATCGCGGCTCTTGATTTTTTGTTCAGTGGATATTAAGACTCTGCACCGCTGTACTATGCAATCCCATGGCTTAAGGCCGGAATTGAACAAAAAAACCATTACGCGGCAACCATAGAGAAGGATCGCACCATGGCATTACGACAAATCGTCACCTACCCATTTCCCATTCTCAAGGACACGGCCAAGCCGGTCACCGATTTCGGTCCCGAATTTGAAAAGCTGGTGGCCGATATGGCCGAAACCATGTACGACGCCCCGGGCGTGGGCTTGGCCGCCCCGCAGATCAACATCCCCCTGCAGCTCTGCGTCATTGACATCTCGCCCAAGGATGCGCCCAGGGAGCTGATCGTGCTGGCCAACCCAAAAATCATCAAGGGCGAGGGCGAGGAGGTCGACGAAGAGGGCTGCCTCAGCGTCCGGGAGTATTGCAGCAACGTGCCCCGCTATGCCAAGATATGGGTGGAAGCCCAGGACATCAACGGCCAGCCCCTGAGTTTCGAGGCGGAGGGCTATTACGCCCGGGTGATCCAGCACGAACTCGATCACCTCAACGGCACCCTGTTCATCGACCGGATCAGCTCCCTCAAGCGGACCCTCTACAAAAAGAAGCTCAAAAAGATGCTCAAGGCCGAAGAGGAAAAATAACCGGTGACGACCAACAGATACCGCATCATATTCATGGGCACCCCGGAATTTGCCGTGCCCTCGCTCCAGGCGCTTCTCGACCACGGGGAAGAGGTGGTCGCCGTGGTTTGCCAGCCGGACAAGCCCAAGGGCAGGGGCCGCAAGCTGACCCCGCCCCCGGTCAAGGAACTGGCCCTGGCCGCAGGTATCCCGGTGCTCCAGCCGACCAAAGTGAGAACCCCGGAATTTCAGGAAGAGCTCCGCTCCTATCGCCCGGATCTCATGGTGGTGACGGCCTATGGCCGCATCCTGCCCGGACCGCTCCTCAACCTGCCGCGCTTGGGCACCATCAACGTGCATGGCTCGCTCCTCCCCAAATACCGGGGCGCGGCGCCGGTTCAATGGGCGGTATTGAACGGCGACACGGAAACCGGCATCACCATCATGCAGATGGACGAGGGCATGGACACCGGCGATATTCTTCTGCCGGGAAGCCTGGCCATAGTTCCGGACGATACCGCCGGCACCCTGGCCGTGAAGATGGCCCAGCTCGGGGGCAGGCTGCTGATCGAATCCCTGGAACGGCTCAAGGCCGGGAACCTCCCCCCGCGCAAACAGGACGACAGCCTGGCCACCCCGGCCCCTCCCCTCACCAAGGAGTTGAGCGCCATCGACTGGCGGAAATCGGCCCAAGAAATCAGTTGCCAGATCAGGGGCCTTGACCCGTGGCCCATGGCCCACACTACCCTGGAGGGAAAATGGCTGCGCTTTTTTGCCCCGCAGGTGATCCCCGCCCCGGTGCGCGAAGCGGTCGGCACGCTGTGCAGGGCCGACAAAACCGGCTTAACCGTGGCCACGGGCGAAGGGTATCTGCGCCTCGGCGAGATGCAGCTTGAAGGGGCCAAACGGATGAGCGCGGACGCCTTTCTCCGGGGCAGGCCCCTTGCCCCAGGCCTCCGGTTCCCAACATGACTCGATTCCTGAAAAGCCGCATCTTCTACCTGGTCATCATCCTGGCCGGGATTGGAGCCGTTACCCTCTACGCGCTCCAAGAGGACAACCTGTTCGGCAGGGTCATTGCCTACCTGCAGAATTCCCGGCACCACGGGGAACAGCTCCGGGAAGCCATCCTGGCCAAAGGCGCCTTCGCGCCGCTCATCTTCATCTCCCTGCAGGTTCTCCAGGTGCTGATTGCCCCCATTCCCGGCGAGGCCAGCGGCATCCTGGGCGGCTACCTCTTCGGCGCTCTGCCCGCCTTTGCCTACTCCACCCTGGGGCTCACCATCGGCTCCATGCTGGCCTTTGTCGTCGGCCGGTTGCTCAGCGATCTGGTCCGCCGCCGCCTGGAACACGCCGCCATCTACAAACGGTTCAACCACTTGGTTTCCAAGGGTGATTTCATTATTCCCTTTGTGCTCTTTCTCCTGCCCGGCTTTCCCAAGGATTCCCTGGCCTACCTGCTGGGCATGAGCCACATGCCGATGCCGGTGTTTCTTTTCATCACCGCGGTGGGCCGGATCCCTGGCACCCTGCTTCTCTCCTTCCAGGGGGCCGAGATCTACCAGGGCAACTACCTGAAGTTTGCGATTCTCCTGGCGGTTTCAGCCCTGATCGCCATACCGTATGCCTTCTATCACAAACAGATTCTCACCTGGCTCACCCATTACAGCAAACGGACCTTTCCCGACAACGGCAACAACACCCCTGGCCCGGTGAAAAAAAATGACTGAGCAGCGCACCATCGCCTATATCGACTGTTTTTCCGGAATCAGCGGGGACATGTTCCTTGGCGCCTTGCTCGACGCCGGATTGCCGGAAGAGAAGTTGCGCAGTCAACTTTCCCTGCTCGAGCTTGACGGCTATGCCCTGACCGTGGGCAAAAAGAGCTGCGGAGCCATCGCCGCCACCACCCTTTCGGTGCAAACCGCTGAAAGCCATCCACACCGCACCCTGGCGGATATCCGGCAGCTCATCGCCGCAAGCAGGCTCGCAGAGCCGGTCAAGAAAACAGCGCTTGCCATCTTCTCCCTGCTGGCCGAGGCCGAGGGGAAGGTGCATGGCCGGCCGGTGGATACCGTACATTTCCATGAGGTGGGGGGGATCGACGCTATTATAGATATAGTCGGCGCAGCCATCGGCCTTGCCTGCCTGAACATCACCCGCCTGCATTGCGCCCCTCTGCCCATGCCGCGCGGCTGGGTCCGGTGCGCCCACGGCTTGCTCCCCCTGCCCGCCCCCGCGGTCTGCGAACTGCTGCAAGGAGCGCCCACCTATGGGGTCGAACTGGAACAGGAGTTGGTCACCCCGACCGGCGCCGCCCTCGTCAAGGGGCTGGCCGCAAGCTATGGCCCCATGCCCCCCATGACCATGACCGGTGTGGGCTACGGCGCCGGCAGCCAGGAACTGCGCAATGGCCAGCCCAATCTCTTGCGACTGGTCCTGGGCACGGCCCGAACGGCAGCCGAAGCCCAGGAGGTGGAGGTGGTCGAAACCCATCTGGACGACTGGTCGCCGGAAACCTTTCCCTATCTCAGTGAACGGTTATTTTTCCTGGGCGCGCTGGATGTGGCCCTGATTCCCATTCAGATGAAAAAAGGGCGGCCCGGCTTTCTCCTGCGGGTGATCTCCGACCGGGCCGCATCCCTGGCGGTCAAGGAGTGCATCTTCAGCGAGACCACGGCCATCGGGTTGCGTTTCCGCACGGAACAGCGCTGGACTTTGCCCCGGGAAAACGGCACTGTTCCCACCCGCTGGGGTCCGGTACGGGTAAAGAAGGCAGCGATTCCTGCCGGGGAGGTGCTGACTCCGGAATACGAAGATTGCAAACGGGTGGCAGTTGCGCATGGCGTCCCGATCAAAGCGGTGTACGCTGAAGTGGCTCGTGCCGAACGCACGGATTTCACAAAGGATACCTAATGGATCGTTTATTCATGACCATTGCCACAGGTTTCGGCGCGGGGTATCTGCCCAAGGCCCCTGGCACCTGGGGGTCGCTGCTGGCCCTGCCCCTGCATTTTTTCCTCAGCAAACTGGCGCCGACCCACTATGCCCTTGCCCTGGGGGGGATCTTTTTCCTCGGAGTCATCACGGCCGGGCAAGCGGAAAAAATTCTGGATCGCAAGGACCCCGGCGTAATAGTGATCGACGAGGTTATCGGCATGCTCATCACCCTCATCGGTGCACCGAACAACCCCTTGATCTGGCTGCTGGGCTTTGGCATCTTCCGTTTTTTCGACATCTTCAAGCCCTATCCCATCCGGATCATCGACCAACGGATCAACGGCGGCATGGGCATTGTCTTGGATGATGTGCTGGCCGGGATTTACAGTTGTATCGTCCTGCAAATTTTCTGTTATGCTATAATCGTATAGGAAAGATATCTCCCTGCACCGAGACATTAGGGCAACGAGCTACAAAAACATCGGGCCGTCCTCCGTTTCACGAACTCTTTCCCACGGAGAATGCCATGCCGAAACGTATCGACACAGCGCGACAGTTCTTTTCCCTGGCGCCACTCTGGCGCCGCCTCTCCATCCTGGGCATCACCCTTGCCACCCTGTTCACCGTCTATTGCACGGCGGGCTTCCTCCTGGCCCCCTACCTCATCTCCCGGTATGCGCCGCAATATGCCGAAGAGCAGCTCCATTCCACGCTTCTGCTCGGCAAGGTGCGGATCAATCCATTGCTCTTTACCTGCGAGGTCCAGGATCTCAACCTGCGAATACACGACGGGGACGCCCCCCTCTTCTCGGCGCACAGGCTTTTTGTCGACTTCGAGCCCGGAAGCCTTTTCCGCCGCGCCTGGACCTTTAGCGACCTTGTCATCGAGAGCCCATCCCTTCATCTGAAGATCGACGGGGATGGCCGCCTCAACCTGGCCGATCTCCTGAAAAGGCTGCCAGCGTCAGCCCCGCCGCCGGACACAAAAAAACAGACGCCCCCCCGTGTGCTGCTGCAGCACCTGGCCCTGTCCGGCGGCACGGTGCATCTAGCCGACCATTCCAAAACAAAACCGGTCAACACCACCTTTACGCCCATTGCCCTTGATCTCAAAAACATTTCCACCCTGCCGGAGCATCGCGGCGCCTATACCGTTTCCGCCTCCCTCCCTGACAACGGAACCTTGGGCTGGCAGGGGGAATTGTCCCTCCAGCCGCTCACTGCCAACGGCGTCATTGAGCTCAAGGATTTCAAGCCCGCCGCCATCTGGCACCTCTTTCAGGACGGCTTGAATCTGGCGCAACCCGACGGCACGGCACAACTCACGGCAGGGTACCATTTTTCCGCCGGCAACGGAAAATCCGAACTGCGGATAAACCCCATCCGGTTGCTGGTGCAGGGCCTATCGCTCAAAGAAAAGGGCACAACGGAGCCGCTCCTGAACATCGAGAGCTTCGCCGCCTCGGACGGGGACATTGACTTTGCCGCCCGCCGGATCTCCTTGCCATCGATTGTTCTCAAAGGTGGCCGGTTCGCGGCCATGGTCGATGCCGCAGGTGCCGGCAACTGGCAAAGGCTTGTCAAGAAAACGGGCACCCTTCCCGGCGCCACCGCCAAACCCGCTCCCGGCAAGACGCCTCCTTGGCGGATTTCCCTCGGCTCTTTCACCGCCACCGGCCTCAACCTGCAGTACAGCGATGCCAGCCGCGCCACCCCCATCAGCCTCAAGGCGGATCTCGCCCTTTCGCTGTCCGGAGGCAGCCTGGATCTCGGCCGACAGGAAGCCGTGGTCAAACTTCTTGCCCTGAGCGGCGGAGGAATTGCCTATACCCAGAATCCGCTCAGCCGCAAGAAATCCGCGCAACGCAACACCCGGTCCGAGAGCGGCCCGCCACCTTCGGCAGGAACCGGGACGGGGCAAAAACAGCCCTGGAAAGTGGCGCTCAACCAGATCGACGTCTCCGGTTTTCGCCTTGGCTTTGCCGACCAGAAAAACCCCCCGCCCCTGGCGTATGGGCTGAGCGGCCTGAAGGCGCAGGTGAAGGATTTCGGCAGTCCCGCCGGCAAACCGATCGCCTTCGAGGCTCAGGCGGGAATAGACCAAGGCGGTTCCGTCAGCCTGATCGGAACCATGGCGCAATCAGCCGGCACATTCGGTCAAGTGGAGGCCGGGATCGGGATCACCGAGATGAACCTCATGCCCCTGGCCCCACTGGTTACGGAGCATGCCGCCCTGGCCCTGGTTTCCGGCGACCTCTCGACAAACATGCATCTGCGCCATGCCACGGACGGAACAAAACCTTCGCTCACCGTGGAGGGCGAGGCAACAATCGGCAAGCTGCTGCTCAACGAGGAGGGAACCGGGACGCGCCTTCTTGCCTGGAAAGAACTGACCGCCAGCGGACTTGATTTCGGACTCAACCCGGACCGGCTGACCATCAAGCAGATCCGGCTGCGGGAGCCCGGAGTAAAAATCACCATTTTCAAGGACAAGAGCCTCAATCTGGCCAAAATCCGCAAACAGAGCGAAGAAACAGAAGAACCGGACAAGGACGCCGAAAAGCCCCCCTTTCCCGTGGCGATAGAACGGGTCCGCCTGGATAACGGGGTGGTGGATTTTGCCGACTTAAGCCTGGTTCTGCCCTTTGCCACCCGGGTCGAGCAATTCAAGGGCGCGGCCACCGGCATCTCCACGAAACCCGCCAGCCGGGCCAGCCTCAAATTCGAGGGGAGGGTCGGCGAGTTCGGGCAGGCCAAGGCCAGGGGCAGCCTGATCCCATCCAACCCCAAACAGTTCACCGACATCACGGTCACCTTCCGCAATGTCGCTCTGATGCCCCTGTCCCCTTACAGCGCCACCTTCGCCGGGCGGAGCATCGCCTCGGGGAAACTCAACCTTGATCTGGGCTACAACATCAAGGACAGCGAATTGCTGGGCGAAAATTCGGTGGTCCTGGAAGATTTCACCCTGGGAGAGCGGATCGAAAGCCCAAGCGCCATGGATCTGCCCTTGGACCTGGCCATTGCCCTGCTCACCGACAGCGCGGGCAAGATCGATATCGCGATGCCCATCCGCGGCAACGTCGACCATCCGGAATTCTCATACGGACATGTGATACGGCAGGCGCTGTTCAATCTGCTCAGCAAGATCGTGACCGCGCCCTTTCGCGCCTTGGGCTCCCTGTTCGGCGGCAACTCCAAAAATCCGGACATCATCCTCTTCGAACCGGGACGGTCGGAGCTGGCCCCGCCGGAACAGGAAAAAATTAAAAACCTGGCCGAGGCCCTTGCCAAGCGGGAACAGCTCAAACTCACCGTCCATGGCGGTTTTGAGCCTGGCCTTGACGGTGCGGCAATCAAGCGATCGCAGCTCCGGCGCACCCTGGTGCAACAATTTAGCACAATCCCCGGCCCCATGGCCTTTGACAACGCCAAAACCCAACGCGCCCTGGAAAAACTGGGCAAAGACACGGTGGCCGCCTTTCAGGCCGACTATGAAAAAAATTCCGGCCACAAGGTCAAGCGGGTCAACCCGGCCCTTGCCTTACTCGGACAGGCCAGCGAGGATTCCGCTTTCTACCGGGCCCTGTTTGGCCATCTGGTGGAGACCGCCCCTCTGCCCCAGGCGGAGCTGCAGGCATTGGCCGAACAACGGGGGCTGGCAATCGTCCAGGAACTCACAAGCCGGTTCAAAGGGGATCCCGCCAGGATACGCATCGGCTCTGCGGTGCAGACCGAAAAGCAGGAGGAGGGTATCCCTGCCAAGCTCGAATTGAGCGCGCGCTGAAGAACCAGCTCCCGCCACAGGATCTCCCTCCACACTCTGTAAAAAAACTCTGCGGCCCTGCCCAGGGGAGAAGGACTGAACAGGGCCGCAGTCGCCCCGGCAGCGGGGGAAGGGCGCAACCGGTGCTGAGGGCGATCACTGGGCGCGGACTTTGCCGCCAATCATAAAAGCCGCGCTCACCAAAAAGATATTCTTCACGATATACTGCCCCTCCAGGGACAGCCCGAAAGGCGGATGGGTAAAGCAGATTTCCGGCAGCAGAATCAAGGGCAGCATCGTTCCGGGCAACTGGAGAAGCAGGAGCAGCAGGGCGATGCGGATCAACGGCCGGTAGAGCAGACACAAACCGACACCCACCTCCCACCAGCCGAGAACCGGCAAAAAAACCTGGGGAGAAACCCAGTAGACCGTGCGTTTGATCAGCTCCTCCTCCGGACTCATGCCCAAAGGCTTCAACAGGCCGAACCAGATGAAGATCAAGGCGATGGAGTATCGCATCAGGGGCTGGCAGTACCTGTCCATCCCCTCGGAGATCCTGATATCGGCGCGATCAAGCCAAGCGTACATCCGGGTTGCCCTCCCGCGCCCACGCTTTCCTGTCACAAGAATGGTGCCCCCCGGCGGCATACACGGATTTGTATTCCGTGTACCGCGTGTCGTAGGAAAATTGCGGGATATGGGCGTTGTTCAGGATAAAGCTTTCCAACTGCCGGACCTGTTCCCCGGAAAGCTCGCCAAAACGGATCCGTCTTTCCCTGACGAAATAGTCGCTTGACAAAAAACGGGAACACACCTCATCGGCAATGATCTCAAAGGGAACCCCCTGAACATGTTGGCCGGTGTGGGTAAAGAGAATTCCCGCCTCCGGCAGTTCCGCCGGCGGAAGGGTATCGGCAATGTATGAAAACGACACGCCGCCCATGCTGATGTCGAGCACCCTACCGACGCCCTGATGGAACACATACATTTCCTGGCGCGGAGTGAACCGGGGAAATTTTCCATGGTGCTCGCCCGGGGCATCGCCGGTCTGGACAAGATTGCCGCCCCCGGCATTGAGCCGCGTCCCCGAACGGTTTCCCGGAACCTCTCCGCTTTTCCTCGGAGAGGCGTTGCCGACCGGGGCAATCCTGCAGATACCATCTTCCGACTTTCCCATGGCATTCCTCCTTTTTACTGAAGTATCTTTGTGGCTCGTCCCGCCAGATTCTTGTGCCGCAGGAAACGACCCGTGCGAGTTTCACTGTCCCATGCGCCCTGCCGTACATGCACTGTAGCGGACCTCAATGATAAATAAAAATGAATAATATAGATACTTGCAGCAAGTTTTACTTATAGTACAATACCCCTGGAAAGAGCCAAACCACCCATTGCCGCGCGAGGGATTCTTGATGAGCATTACCCTGAGACAACTGGAAATCTTTGTCGCCGTCGCCGAAACCCAGCAGGTGACCAAGGCAAGCGAGAAACTGTTCCTGACCCAATCGGCGGTGAGCATGGCCTTGAATGAACTGCAAAACCAACTGGGCGGCCCCCTTTTTGACCGGCGGGGCCGCACCCTGCTGATCAACGACCGCGGCCGCTACCTCCTGCCCTTTGCCAAGGAAATCCTCTGCCAGATCAACAACATCGAGACCCTGATGACCGAGAAAAAAGACAAGGTTGTCGGCTCCCTCAAAATCGTGGCCAGTTCCACCGTCGGCAATTATGTCCTGCCCTACTTGATCGGCGCCTTCAAACAGATGCACCCCTCGGTCTCCATCGACATGGAGGTCTGCAACACCCGCCATGCCGAAGAACTCATCGTCGACGGCAGCATGGATCTTGGGTTTGTGGAGGGCGAGGTCAGCAATGATCAGATTGCCACGATTCCCTGGCTGCAGGATGAGCTGATGGTGATCGCCAGCCCGGCCAGCGAAATGGCTGCCCAAGAGACCTTCCGGGTGCCGGAGGATCTGGAGAGATGCGAATGGGTCATGCGGGAAAAGGGCTCGGGCACGGCGCAGATCTTCAAGAAGAAACTGGGACGCCATGTAACCGGGCTCAAGGTGATCATGGAACTGGGCCATACCGAGGCCATCAAAAAGGCGGTGGAATCGAACGCCGGGGTTGCCTGCCTCTCAAAACTCGCGGTCTGCCGGGAGGTGGAGCAGGGATGGCTGGCAGGGCTGCCCGTGGAGGGCATCGACATGAAACGGACCCTGCAGATCATCCAATACAAGAAAAAGGCCTCCACCAACCTGATGGAGGAGTTCATCAACTTCTGCGCCCTGCTCAACGAGTGCAGCCAGGGTTGCGCCTGCCTCTCCTCGCCCTGGAAGCTTCAGGATCTGCTGGCCAAATCCTGCCAGCAGCCGGGGGCGTGACAGAGCTGAGGTCCTTCTGTAAACAAAGGCTCTTGCAAAATGCTTTATTGTGCTTCGACATGCTCAGCATGAGCGGAAGAAACTATAATGATTTTAAGATGGCTACCGTTCGCCCTGAGCCCTTCGGCAAGCTCAGGAGAGCCCTGTCGAAGGGTGTTTTTCTGTTTGTTTTTTGCAAGAAGCTCAACAGAACGGAATTTGAAATGGCGCGGAACACCAACCCCAGAGGGGTAAACCATGATCGTTGATCGTTTAGATAACTACAAATATTACCCCTTGGGCAAGGCCTGGCAATTAGCCTTTGATTTTCTCCGGTCGTTGCCTCCCGATGCGGAAGAAAAAAAGTACCACCTGCAAGGCGATGACCTCTTCGCCATTGTCATGAGCTATGAAACCCAGACCCCGGAAACCTCCGAGCTGGAAGCGCACCGGAAGTATCTGGATATTCAAGCGATCCTTACCGGAGAAGAGGTGATTGGCTGGTGCCAGGCCGATGCACTGCAGATTGACACACCCTATGACGCCGCTAAGGATGTGGAATTATACAAACACCCCGAGCAAGGGCTTTTGCGGGTGGACCTGTTTCCGGGAAACTTCATGGCCCTGTTCCCCCACGATGCCCACATGCCATCGCTCATGACCCAGCAAGCACCTGTTTTTACAAAAAAAGTGGTGGTCAAGGTAGGCATGCATCTCTTGTAAAAAGATATGGCTCCTCGACGTTTTGTGTGTAAATTGACAAGAGCTTCTGAGAATTCGCCGTATTCCGGATAAGATGCCCAGGAGGGACATAAAATGGATTTTTGGGGAGTTTTGCCCCTTCTGGCATCCAAAAATCCGAGAACGAAATGGCGAAGAAGTGTCAAAAGAGGAAATTCGCATAATATTAATGTTAGGCGTCGCACTCACATGCTGAAGTACATCAAGGTTGTCGATGGCCAATCCCCGATCAAGCAGAACTACTTTTCTATCGTTTTCGTTCGCGGCGAACGCGTAAAAGACAAGCTCTCCTTACCTCGCTGGGTTTGGCTATGCGCCATCGAGGTTCTCTTCGGAAAGGAGCTACTTGAAAGCTTTGTCATCACAGCATCCAACAGCGGAAGTCCCGAAGATCCAGATGAGAAGCGAGAGTACGGCGAGCCTAATCAGCTCAATTTACACATCCCCAGCGGGGTATTCACGAATCTTTTTCGTGAGCAACTCCTGCAAGTTCTCTACTACAAGTACTACCTTCAGTACCTTTTGATACTGCCTCTATCCTCGCCGGTTGAGAACCAACAGAGTGGCACGATCAACCTCACTCGCGTGCGCTTTCGCCTCCGCAAAAGCTTGCTGTATCTGATCATTCCCTTTCGCCGGGTCTATATCGTTTCGGCAATCGTGGTGCACATGGTGGCAGAGTCCCTCAGCTACCTCGTGACTACGAACCTGTGGGTTGTAGCGGCCGTCGGTGCAGCGCTTGAACTCATGCGCCGCATACTGAAGCTATGACGACGCCTAACCCTTCCATCGAGAGGACTGACAAAGGGGACGTACTTCAGATTATAAGATTCTTCGCCGAAAACGGGTTCCAGTGTATCAAAACTTGTAATCTGAAGTACGTCCCCTTTGCCTACCGTTCCCTTTGCCTACCCATCATTCCACCAGCCTTGCGCATAACGCCACGCAAGGCTGGTGAATCCAGACGTTGAACGGAAAAAGTTGACACTATATGCATAAAATGATTATTATATGCATATAGGAGGTGATAATATGAGAACAACATTGGATTTGCCTAAAGATTTGCTCGAAGAAGCTATGAAGGCCACCCATTTAGAAACCAAAACGAAGGTCATAATAACGGCCTTAGAGGAATTAATACGAAAAACAAGAATATCTGAACTGAAGCAATTCAAAGGAAAAATTGACTTAGACATTGACCTGAATACCATTCGGGGACGGCAATGCCGATATTAGTCGATACTTCCGTATGGATTGAATATTTCAGGCATGGCAAAAACCTCGAAAGGCTCGATTTCATAATAGACGAGAATCTCGTTGTCACAAACGACCTTATACTCGCTGAATTGATTCCTTTCCTGAAAATACGAAAACAAAACAAAATTATCTCTTTATTGCACAATATCAATAAGTTGCCAATAAACATAAATTGGGAGCAAATAATTGAATTCCAACATAAGTGCTTAAAGAATGGCTTAAATGGCGTAGGAATACCTGACTTAATCATTGCCCAAAATGCAAAACAAAACGGTTGTGAAGTTTACACGTTGGACAATCATTTTCAGCTTATCAAGAACATCGTCAAATTAGAGTTAACTACATGAACGGCAGCGCCGAACAAGGGTATCAGGCTGACAGCGAGAACGGCTTGTGGCCTATCGGGCAAACGTTTAGGCGCTGCAGCTTATACCTCGTTCTGCCTGATCGGTTCACCCAGGATTCACTCAAATCCACATGAAACATCAAAGAACCAAAGATATCCGAGTCTAAAAACTCTTTGCACCCAAAGGGTATAAGTTTCGTTTGAGCAGGCAAGCTGCTCAACTCAGCTTTACACCCAGAGGGTATAAGTTTCGTTTGAGCAGGCAAGCTGCTCAACTCAGCTTTGCACCCAGAGGGTATAAGTTTCGTTTGCACCCTGAAGGGCATAAAATCCGGCAAGCTGCTCAACTCAGCTTTAATTCTCCCCAGCGGTTGTCTCACAAAACTCCCGAATCTCGCCAAGAAAATCCGCACCGTAGCGTTCGAGCTTATGGGCGCCGACGCCGTGGATTCGCAGGAAAGCCTCGTTGTCGGTGGGCATGTGTGCTGCCATCTCCGCCAGGGCGACATCGCTGAAGATAACAAAGGGCGGCACCCCAGCCGCGTCGGCCAAGGCTTTGCGCACCACGCGCAGCCGGGCAAACAGCTCCTGGTTGTACTCCAGATCGCCGACCTTGCGCCGCACCGCCTTGGGCAAGGGAGCAACCTTGGCCCTGGGTTTGGCCATGCTCAGGGGTTGCTCCCCGCGCAGCAGAGGCCGGGCCGCCTCACTCAATTTGAGCACCGAGTAATTGGACACATCCTGTTCCAGATACCCCTGCTGCACCAGATGCCTCAGGATGCTGCCCCAGTACTCCTGGCTTTTGTCCGCGCCGATGCCATAGGTGGAAAGCCGGTCATGCCCCAGTTGCAAAAGCCGCTCTTTTTTTGAGCCGCGCAGCACCTCGATCACATGCCCCACCCCGAATCGCTGATCCACCCGGAAAACGCAGGACAACGCCTTGCGGGCGTCCTCCGTCACATCGACCAGCTCCGGGGGATTGAGGCAGATATCGCAATTGCCGCAATCCTGCTCCAACCGGTCGCCGAAATAGCCGAGCAGGACCTGGCGCCGGCATCCCAAGGCCTCGGCAAAGCCCACCATGGTGTTGAGCTTGTGGAGTTCGATCCGCTTCTGTTCGGCATTATCGCTGTTTTCGATCAGTCCTCGGGCCAGGACGATATCGCCGTAGCCGAACAGGAGCAGGGCTTCGGCCGCCAGCCCGTCGCGGCCGGCGCGGCCTGTTTCCTGGTAATAGCTTTCGAGATTCTTAGGGATATCGTAATGCACCACATAGCGGATATTGGATTTGTCGATGCCCATGCCGAAGGCCACCGTGGCCACGATAATCTGGACATCGTCTTTCAGGAAATCCTCCTGCACCCGCTGGCGCTGCATGGCCGGCAGCCCGGCGTGATAGGAGGCCGCGGAAAACCCGGCCTCCCGCAACTGCTCCGTCACTTTCTCCACCCGCTTGCGGCTCAAGCAGTAGACGATGCCCGCCTCCTCCCGCCGCCCCTGCAAAAAATTGGCGAGCTGCGCAACAGGCTTGTGCTTTTCCAGTACTGTATAGCGGATATTGGGCCGGTCAAAACCGGAAACATAACACTGGTTTGCGCGTAAGCCCAGACGATCAAGGATATCCTTGCGGGTGTGGGGCTCAGCCGTGGCGGTGAGGGCGATCAGGGGAATGTCGGGAAAGAGCTTGCGCAACTGGCCGAGCTTGGAGTATTCGGGGCGGAAGTCGTGGCCCCACTGGGAGATGCAGTGCGCTTCATCGATGGCGAACAGGGCGATGGGGATCTCGCGGAGCCGCTCGACAAACCCGTCGCTCATCAACCGCTCCGGCGCGACATAGAGCATATCCAGCTCCTCCCGGTGCAACTGGGCAAGAACCTGGCGCGCCTCCTCGCTCTTGAGGGATGAGTTGTAAAAGGCCGCCCGAACCCCGCAGGCGAGCAAGGCATCCACCTGATCCTTCATCAGGGAGATCAGAGGGGAAATCACGATCCCCACGCCTTTGCGGTGCAGGGCCGGGATCTGATAGCAGAGCGATTTGCCGCCGCCGGTGGGCATCAGGACAAAGGCGTCCTCGCCCCGGATGAGCCCTTCAATGATCTCCTGTTGCGGGGGCCGGAAGGTGTCATAGCCGAATATCTTCTTGAGGCTTTCCAGGGGGGTGCCATGCATGCGATTCAGAGATTCTCTCCTTTATTGTTAATGATCTCTGATCTTACCCGCCATGGCAACCGTCCTGCTACCCTTTATCGACCGTCCCCCAAAAAATTCTGCTTACCATCCGACATATTTCTAAAGATAACCAGTACTGTCCAGTTAGGAAATTGCATACCGGCAAGACACTGTCTCATCGACTAATAAATCCCCCTTGTATGTTTCGTTTTACTGGACAAGGAGAAGTGGTTGATAGTCAATCTTGTCTGGTCCGGCACAGCAGCTCGTATCCCCCTGGGGACATCAAGCCCGCGATTGAGCGAAGAGC
>Ga0074195_1002457_pt1:5000-12500 | contig 20597 bp, 16 predicted proteins | sample EPASupsiteHSE623_FD_64525 | JGI IMG/M metagenome (GOLD analysis project Ga0074195, IMG submission 64525) | Bioremediated contaminated groundwater from EPA Superfund site, New Mexico - Sample HSE6-23 | ecosystem: Environmental > Aquatic > Deep subsurface > Groundwater > Contaminated ...
GCAAGAAGGTAGAGACATAATGATCGTACCCCCTGAAGATGTAAAAAAATATTTCGGAGTAAAGCCTGGTATTGATGTACCTATTGTGTATAAAAATGAAATGATGGGAGCAATTGGTATTACCGGGATTCCACGAGATGTGCGTCCAGCTATCCTCATTGCAAAAATGGCTTTTGAAACAATGTTAGAATATGATTACTATCAACAGAGTATTGCAAAAAAAAGTAGTGAACTAAACCTTTTTAGAGATTATCTTATATATTCTGAAACGAAACACCCGGATGATTTAAGAGCACTGGCACATCGTCTGAATTATAAAACTAATCTATTCAGAGTTCCAATACTTTTAGAGTTAAGCAACACAATTTACTCAGATGACAAACTTTTTCTTTTAGAGTTGAAAAACCATTTTCATGAAAATGATATGATATTAACAACCCATGAAGGTGACATCTTAATTTTTAAATATGTACAAGAAAATAAGGACGAAATTCTCATCCGCATCAATCGCGAACTAGAAAATTTTATTGATTCTATAAACAGTATATTTTATAAAAGAGAGATTACCTATAAGTATTACAGAGGGGCGCTTCAAAATAATATTGATAATTATTCTTCTGGTTATAAACATTGTCGCTGGATGCAACGTCATAATTATTCTGGTGAGGATTTTTTTAATTATTTAGAAGAATACTTTACTTCACTTATGCCAATTTTGGAACAAAACAATATTTATGGTGCAATCGCCGATTTGATGGATCAGCAACTTAGAGAAGTCTTAATTGACAATTTCGAAACACTTAAAGTAAGTAATTTTAATTTAAGTAAAGCAAGTCAAGATCTCTACATTCATAAAAATACTTTAGTATTTAGACTAAATAAGATTAAGAATTTTTTTGGTATAGATCCTTTACATAATAATAGCGATCAATTTTTTTTAAGTCTGCTCCATAGTTTTTTAAAAAGATCAGATAAAATAAAAACTGAAGAGGTTTAAACCTAAATTCCCGTCCAAATTATAAAAAGGACGGTGGTTTTGCATCTTACTTGCGATAAAGCGCCTCTTATTTCTTGTTCATATCGCTACTTCTCATGTCACCGACATGTTTTTCGAAGCACTCAATGACATCCAGTTCATCAAATAAATTGCTGCATGGTATAATTTTTATAAAGTCCTTGTTGTGATATATTTATAGCACTTTTATGTAATCTTTTAATTTCATTGCGAATCACAGAAAGAATCCATAATTTTATTCTGCTTTGTCGACGGCGACTAGTTTCACACTAACCTTAGTTATGATGGGAACGATATTTAGGACAAAAAATCAAAATGAAATAGATAAATTAATTGTTTAATTTGTTGTTTATAAATATTTGAGTATTCCACTTGAATAGTGCACCGGGGGTGCGGACATAATCCTGGACTTGATTAGTCATTAGGAGGTGCGCCAATGTATTCGAATGAGGATCGCACGAAAGCACTAATCAATTTCAAAAAGCTGATTAGTGCTTTCGTAAATTTTTAGTTTTATTAGGGCGTGGCTTTATGATACCCATCTAGTTAATAAAAAGCCATCCACTAAAAACCTTTATGATGGTATTTATTGAAATCATATTGAGAATACATCAATTGCTAAAATAAAAATGAAAAACCTTAAACATGGTGATATTCAAAGTTACTATAATAGTTTGCACAAAAACGGAAAGTCCACAAGTGTTATTAAAAAAATTAATAAGCTTGTTGTCCCATCAATCCGTCATGCCGCCATGACTGGTGAAGTTATCCGGGACTTTTCAAAACTTGTAGTTATTCCAAAAGATCAAAATAATGAGCCAAAACCGCTTGAAATACGGCCATTCACAAAAGAGGAACAAAAGATTTTTGAAGCATCCATAAAAAACGAACCCTTAAGCCCCCTATATTTGACGGCGCTTTATTCCGGAATACGGCAAGGGGAACTTTTGGCGCTTCAATGGCAGGATATTGATTTAAAATCGAAACAAATAAGAGTCAATAAAACATATAAGGTCATAAAAAATATTGATACAAAAAAGAAGCGGTATCGTAGGGCAACCAAAAACTTCTGCAAGCATCCGGGATGTTTCAATCCCAACAGTTTTGGCTGGTTATTTAAAGGAATACAAACGAAAAATATAAGAAAAAACTTAAAAAAGGTTTTGGGGAATTGTGGAATTGAGGACAGGCGTTTTCATGACCTCCGCCATACATATGCCACCCGGATTTTTGAACTCGGGGAAAATGCAAAAACGATACAAACCATCTTAGGTCACACCGATATCTCAGTAACTTTAAATACCTATACTCATGTTGAAGAAAGTGTATCAGCATCAGCCGCTGAACGGTTAAACGCAATCTATAATGGGTAAAAAAAGGGGCAACTCATTTATTGACAAATAAAAAACAGCCACTAGATGGCTGTTTAATCACGTTTATGGTGTGCCCTGGGCGTACCCTCCCATATGCACGACATTAATCAAGGCAAAAGCGCGATTTTAATTAAGAATTGTTTAAGAAATTATCGTATTATTTGGCGAATTCCTATGATTTACATCAAAATATTGTCACTTTTCTTGGTAACAGTGGGTCACACCACTTCATAATAATTATTATTATCGGCATAAATAACGCTTAAAACCCCTTTGTTATGGGATTTGCAAAAGAACTTATTTGTTTTCTCAATCCAATGTTTCTAATTTTTTTTACTGATACACTATTTTTCCACTAACCTGTCCTTTAAGCGCATTTTGTTATTCCTAATGTGCATGAATTGTACATAATGGCATTATCGATTCTTAAAATTCTTATAATCAAGCTACCGCTAGTACTTCAGATTTTTTCTTAATAAATTTTTATATAGAAATTTTAAAATCAAAGAGTTTATCTCAGTAATATTAATTCTGTGTCGGGAAAAATGTGCACTTTATAATCTCGTCTGAGATAGCGCTGTTGCTTTCCAACGGCTTTACGGTTGGTTATAGAGTTGGTTCGTCCTTTGAAGGAGCATCTTTATCATCGGTGTCATCTCCCTGCTTTTCAACTTCTGCTTTTTGAATAATCATTTCATTGATCACTCCTAGATTCTCAGGGTCAAGGGTTTACGAAGTAAACTATTAATGATGCATCAAAAGGTGGCTCATCACGAGATTCACTGAAGCCACAAAAAACTGAAGGTATGGTTTCCTAAATCAAGTGGGGTTTCCACACGGGAATAACCTTACTCCGCCCGGATAATGCATGTTTCTAATGCCAGACGCAGTGGTTCAGACATATTCCTTTTTCTATTGGAAAGAGTTTGGTGCACCTTTTTCGATAGTTTTCCATACAATCGTCTCGGATTTTGAACCCAAAGATTACTTGCAAGCATTTTCATTCCAGCAGATTGTTTGAAGTCATTTTTCGACAAGGATTAATAATAGCTGATATGGAAAACACGATTAACTGAAGCATTTTATCAATGTTAATTTTGACATGGTTAGTTTGCTGCACCTAGAATTAGGGGTACTTAATTAAATTGGTATTTAAAACTTCTGATTTAATTAAGACCCAAATTTAAACTTAAACATTATTTCAATTATCTTTATCCAACTATTGTTTTCAAACCATAACTATGGAAAATTTTTGCATATTCTTCCGCCTGAATATCACTCATAGGTTCAAGCTCACCTAAAGTGTAATCTTTACCGATCCTCTCATATTTTACAGTTCCTAATCTATGGTAAGGCAAAAGTTGTATCACAGTTACAGCATCACCCAGATCCCTACAAAACGATGCCGTTGCTACCAGGTTTTCTTTCTGATCATTCAAAGTTGGTATTATGGGATAACGGATTTGAATTTTTTTACCAATTTTCGCAAGTCTTTTCGCATTTTCCAGTATCAATTCATTTGGTACACCGACTAGTTCTTCCGATCGATCTGAAGACATGCATTTCAGGTCAAATAAAAACAAATCAACATAATCAATCACCTTTTCGTACTCACTCCATGAAACAAAACCAGTCGTATCTAATGCAGTATGCAAACAAAGGGATTTACATTCTTTAAGAATCGCGGCAGTGAAATCCGATTGGACCATTGGTTCACCACCAGATAAAGTTACCCCACCGTTTGTAGTGTGATAATATCGCATATCCTTTTTGATGATTTCCATTATTTCATCGACACTCATTTGTCGACAAGTTAAATAAAAAGCTTTAGGATAACATACTTTAGCACAGTCTCCACAGGTATTGCATTTTTTCCGATCAAGTTTTGGTATGTGCAAAGTTGTCTTGGTAAGTTTAGAGTAAATTTCACCACCCTGTTCAATAGCGCCATTAGGACAACTGGAAATGCAAGTTCCACATTTCTCAATTCCAACACATAACATTGGAAACCAGGCAAGATCTCCATTATAAGATTGTGAATCAGGGCTATGGCACCAGGGACATTTCAAATCACATCCTTGAAGAAATATTTCTGTTCTGATTCCAGGTCCATCGTTTAATGTATATCGCTGAATATCAAAAACATTACCAGTTAGTATTTGTTTCATTAAATAATCCTTCCTAATTTTTTATCCGGATTCACCGTAAGGTAAATCCGGATAAAAATTTTAAAACTTAAGCGATACTTTAAGCCATTTCCATAATTTCTGTTCTAGTAATAATATCTTCTTGTATAACAGGATGCAAGCCTACAAAAAGGGCACTATAACCAGCGACTCTCACAACAAGATCTCTATATTTGGCTGGATTACATTGTGCATCTCGTAATTTTTTCGAACTAACAACATTGTATTGCACATGAAGACCTTTAGAAAAGAAAAAGCCTTTCGTAAGTGCTTCAAGAGAGCTTTCACCTTTTTCGCCTTTGACAGCTGAGGGATGAAATTTCATATTAAGAAGTGTTCCATTTGAACTGATGAAATGATCGAGCTTGGCTGCAGAATTTAGCAAGGCAGCGGGTCCATTAGTATCTCTTCCATGTACCGGTGATATTCCATCAGCCAATGGTTCCCTTGCTTTTCTTCCATCAGCAGAAGCTGCTAAACCAAAACCCATCAGTACGTGATAAGCAACAGGATATAATCCGGGACTATATGGGCCTCTACAACTCATTGATTTTTCTGTCATTTCGCAATATCGTTTAGCTACCCAGCTGGCCATATTATCTGCGTCGTCGTCATCATTGCCATAATGTTCAACTTCCGCGAGTATACGATTACGCAGTATTTCCTGGCCTTCCCAATTATTTTTCAGTATTTCTAAAAACTCAGTCTTTTCAATGATTCCTTCATCAAATACAAACTTCTTTAAAGCCATAAGAGAATCGCCAGCATTACTAACCCCAACTCCTGCTGTCCCAATTGTATTGTATTTAGCCCCCCCTGCATTTACTTCGATTCCTCTTTCGACACAAGGTTCCATTCCACAGGAAAGGAAAGGTAAAGGTGTGAATTCTTGATGCACTAAATCCGCAGCATTTGTAATAACCGTAAAATGATCAATAAAATATTGCACTTGGATATCATAAGCATTTTGTAATTCTTCAAATGTTTCAAAATCTGATAGCAAGCCTGTTTTTGGACCAGTTTGAGCTCCCGTCAACATATTTTTACCATCATTCAAGGCATACTCAAGGCACGCTGGCATACTGAAAAATGGAGCATCGCCATTTCCTCCTGACCAACCATATTCATATCCTTGTACGCCTGGTTCAACACAACCAACAATGGCGTAATCTCTTGCATCTTCAACTGATTTTCCTCGATTTAACATACCTGGAATAATAACTTCATCGTTGAACAAAGCGGGCATACCAATTCCCGTTTTAGTAACCTGAATAACTTTTTTCCAGAATTCCTCTGGCGTAAAGTTCCAGATTCTTGCAGATATGGAAGGCTGATGTAATCCTATATTTTTGGAAGCATCCAAACAAAGATACGATAAATCATTTGTTGCATCCTGTCCTTCCCTTGTCTGACCTCCCACACAAAGATTCTGAAACAGGGGATAACCGCCGAGATCACCGATTTTATTAATTTCAGAAAGTTTCACCCACAAGCATTCCAGAATTTCAAGAGCTTGTTCCTGGTTTAGTTTAGCTGATTCAATGTCAGCCTTATAATAAGGATACATATATTGATCAAATCGACCGGGTGAAATTGAGTGTCCGCTGGATTCTAGCTGAAGAACCAACTGAAAGAAGTAAAAGGATTGGCATGCTTCATGGAAAGAAGAAGCGGGAAAAGCTGGTACTCGCTCACAAACTACTGCGATTTCTTCAAGTTCTTTTTTCCGAATATCATTTGTTTCTTCATTTGCCATTTTTTTAGCAAGTTCAGAGAAACGCTTTGCGAAAGCAATAACCGCTTCGCAACTGATAATCACAGATCTCCAAAAATTGTGTTTATCTAAATCTCGCCCATTAGCTGGAATACCCATTGATTGGATATTGTTTTCAGCGTCTTTTTTTATTTGAAGAAAACCTTTTGTAAGAATCGTTTTATAATTAGGCGAATAATGACCTATTCCGGAACAAATTACAACGTCAGGCCTAAATGCATAAACAGCAGAAGTTTTTATTGCTTCAAAAGTTTCTTCTGGAAGTCGTGCCTTTACCCGGTCGTTAACCGTCTTACCTTTCCAATACTCTTGTATTGAACGCAAGTCATTTTTAGTTTCTTCATCTATATCGAATCTATCTGCACTACGTAATTCAAACGGATAATTTTCAAGTTGATCAATAATCCAGTCAAAAGAAAATTCTGGGAAAATCGGAGCATAACGTGGCTTTTTTGCCTGATTCCCTACAATTAGCTCATTATCTGCAATCCAAATACTAACATTTTCCAATACACGTTTAAGTGTTTTAGCCTGTCGTATAACTGCTGGATCTGCAATAAAATCCTTATGTGCCTGCGTTACAATTTTAGCTCTTTCTGAGCATATTCCTGGATTATTCCCGAAGAATTGTTCCTTGAGTTTGTTTCCTCTTTCAGAGATACTAAGATTAATCATAAGTATATCCTTTCAATTTTTCAATTTTGTACTAGAACGTTCTGTATATATAGTATAATTTGTATTATTGTTTTTTGCAAGTACTTTTTGCAGAAAGTTGCAAGTTAAAAATACAGAATGTTGCATTATGGAAAATCCATAGTTTTGCAAGCTGAAATGCGAAGCAATTTCGATAAAACTCAAAGCATTGCAGGCAGTTTGTTATTGTTTTTTTAATTGATTATCCGATATTGAGCGATATAATTCATTGATGCTGGATTCCCGCATCCGGTTACTGGGTCCCGGAAACATGAGCAGGTGGCAGTGATGAAGGAGCCGATCCAGCATGGCAGCCGTCATCTGTTCATCATAGAGCACATTGACCCATCGGGAAAATTCAAGGTTGGTATTAAGAATGATAGACCGACGTTCATAACAATCGGATATGATTTCGAACAGGAGCTGTGCTCCCGTTCGGTCCAGTGGGACATAACCATA
>Ga0074195_1002457_pt1:17500-20597 | contig 20597 bp, 16 predicted proteins | sample EPASupsiteHSE623_FD_64525 | JGI IMG/M metagenome (GOLD analysis project Ga0074195, IMG submission 64525) | Bioremediated contaminated groundwater from EPA Superfund site, New Mexico - Sample HSE6-23 | ecosystem: Environmental > Aquatic > Deep subsurface > Groundwater > Contaminated ...
TCTTATCGAAAACAACTGTTTCCACATTGTTCAACGCTTCAAGATAGTTACTGCCTTTTACTAATATACCTCTCTTCGATGCTCCACCAATCCCTCCGAAGAAGCCCAATGGTATTGAAATTACTAACGCACATGGACAAGATATAACTAAGAACACTAAGGCTCGATATATCCATGTAGAGAAAGTTGCACCGGGGATCACCAATGGAGGTATGATTGCTAAGGCTAATGCTCCAAAAACTACAATCGGAGTATAGGAACGCGCAAATTTTGTTATAAATTTTTCTGTAGGAGCTTTCTTACTGCTGGCATTCTGAACCAGATCCAAAATTTTAGATACAGTTGAATCACCAAAATCCTTTGTTACCTCTATTGTCAAAACGCCATTTTTATTAATGAATCCGCTCAATGCATCGTTTCCTGGCTCGAGTTCACGAGGAACAGATTCCCCTGTTAACGCTGCAGTGTCAACCATTGAGTTTCCTTCTATAACCTTGCCATCGAGGGGAACTTTTTCTCCTGGCTTAACAATAATGATGTCACCTATGTTTACCTCTTCAGGAGATACTTTCCTGATCTCATCGCCAACTTTAAGATTTGCATAGTCAGGACGTATATCCATCAAAGCACTTATTGATTTTCTGGAGTGACCTACAGCTATATCCTGAAACAATTCACCTACCAGATAGAACAGCATAACTGCTACACCTTCTGGATACTCTCCAACGAAGAAAGCACCAATGGTAGCAATACTCATTAGAAAATGCTCACTGAATACCTGTCCACGGGCAATACCTTTTATTGCTCTTAAGACAACCTCTCCACCAACTATAATATAACTAATAATAAATAAGGTAAGCTCAAGCCAATTTTGGAAATTAAAGATGATTCCCACGGCAAATATTGCTCCACCGACCACAAGTCTTATGATTTCTTTTTTGTTGACACCTTCTTCTTCCTCTTCATTATTTTCTTTTATGTTGGCCTTAGATGTATCTTTCTCAAAAACAATCTTTACATCCGGTTCGATTTTTTTTACAATGCCTTCAATCTTCTCATTTAATTCAGTGCGGTTGACTTTCGGACTTATTTCCATTGTTAGTTTCTTCGAAACAAAATCTACTGCAGCAAACTCCACTCCTTCTAAACCGCTTATTTCTTTTTCCATTTTAGCTGCACAATTCGCGCAGCCAAGTCCTTCAAGCATTACTATGCTTTTGTTCACCCTTTTCTTCTCTGCATCAACTATTTTAACATCCGGCTCAAGTTTATTTACAATGGATGTTACTTCTCCAAGAATTTTACCAAATTCCTTTTTATCGACCGCTTCAATTGTCAGCTTCTTAGATACAAAATCAACGGTCGCACTGTTTACACCTTCAAGGCTTTGTGTTTGAGCTTCAATCTTTGCAGCACAATTCGCACAGTCAAGTCCTTCAAGTATTAATACTTTTTTATTGCTCTTGTTAACGGATTTTTCTTTCACTACCACATCCGGTTCGTGCTTGTGCACTATGGTTTCAACTTGCTGTAGTGTATTCTTATACTCTTGCTCTGATTCAGTTTCTAAAGTCAATGTCTTGTTCATGAAGTTCATATAGGCTTTGACTCCATTTAATTTATTAACCTCATCTTCAATTTTAGCTGCACAATTTGCGCAATCTAAACCTTCTAAAATTACTTCCTTCTTTAACATTACTGGCCCTCCTTTACTTTCTTTCTTCTAAAATATGAATTAATCCCTGGTCAAATATTTGCTTTACATGTTCATCTTCAATAGAGTAGAATACAATCTTTCCTTCTCTTCTGCTCTTTACTAGTTCAGCCTGCTTTAAGACTCTTAGCTGATGAGAAATTGCTGATTGGGTCATATTTAATAAGAATGCAATATCGCAAACGCACATCTCTGCTTCATCTAACGCCCAGAGTATCTTAATTCTTGTTGAATCCCCAAAGACCTTAAATAGCTCCGCAAGATCATATAGAGTTTCTTCTTGAGGCATTTTTTCTCGAACTTGATTAACAGTATCCTCATGTATAACATCACAGTCGCATCTTTCAGCTGGTTGAATTTTCCTTGCCACATTCTCACCTCCGATATTATTTCAATTGTATACTTGAACAGTTGCTCATATGTTTATATTACTACCGCAATAATAAGATGTCAATAGATACTTGAACAATCATTCAAGTGAATGAGCAATTTATTGTCTATTTATACTTGATGAGGGTTTTAACAATTAAAACACCGCCAGATAAAGGATAATTCTCCTCGACTGGCGGTTAGTTATATGCATTATATTTCTACATCAATTTCAACGCTGGACCTGAACTCAACAGTCATTATCATCTAAGACTGTTAACTTCTCAATAAGCCGTCTCACCAATAGATCATCATATTCTGCGAGTTGACATGACTGCGTTTTCAACCAATGCATTTTGCCTCAGTTCACGCAAGCGGTATATCTCATCAGCCACTTCGTTATAGTGTTGTATCGATTACTCGTCAATTTGGATTTCAATTCCAGACTTAAATTCCACAATGAAATAGTCATCATAAACCGTTATCTTTTCCAAGAGAGTCCTTACATAATCTTCTTCATATTCAGTCAACTCGCAAGGCAGATCGTTAAGGAAACGCATCATCTCATCGAGTCGTGTTCTCAGATCCTGTCGGGATGCCTGCTCATTTTGAAGGGCCTGCTTCTCATCACGCAGCCTTCTAATCTCCATACCAAGCTCATCACCGGTATTCTTAGAATTAACGGTTGCCAATAGCTCAGATGCTTGACCAGTTACCTCACTCTTGATGAGATCCAGTTCTTTTTCCGTTAAGTCATCATTAAGTGTAAAAACTGCAACCCACATCAGTTCACCGCCTACTTCTTCAACTGTGAACTCATATTTTGAAACCTTTGCGTTCAAGCTGTCACGTTCGCTATAGTATTTCATCATCCCCCTTTGTTCCTCGCCTGGCAATCTGCGTTTTTCAATTGCTTTTAGGATTTCCTCTTCGTATTTAGTGAGCTCATGCGAAGAGATTTCTTCAGAATCATATGATTTTTCCATGTAGCCATAGTCATTTTCAACATCATAA
>Ga0074195_1002460_pt1 | contig 20591 bp, 18 predicted proteins | sample EPASupsiteHSE623_FD_64525 | JGI IMG/M metagenome (GOLD analysis project Ga0074195, IMG submission 64525) | Bioremediated contaminated groundwater from EPA Superfund site, New Mexico - Sample HSE6-23 | ecosystem: Environmental > Aquatic > Deep subsurface > Groundwater > Contaminated ...
AAATCAAACCGCCTTAATAAAGATACCGCAGAGTTCGCAGAGGCGCAGAGAAACATAACAACGAAAAAATATTTTTTAATTAACCACGGATGGACACGGATAAAATCAACACGGATTTTTAGCATTTCCTCTATTTTAATTGAAACAAAATACATCTATAATATTGATTTCCTATTACAAAGTCCTTCTCCACTACATATGTATTACGATAAGCTGCTGCCAAGATATGTAGAGAAAGCAAATATACATAATATATCCTGAAAATTAATAACTTATATATTTAAAAAATAGTTAAAGATATTGCTTCCTATGGTAGAAGGATAAACTTATTACAATAAGTTACTGCTAAAATGTGGAGAGAAAGACAAACCTACATATATCCTGCAACTATTATTTTATTGTATTTATTAATCTTACAAGTCCCGGCATTCACATCCGTGTTTATCCGTGAATATCCGGTTTTTTTATCAGTGGTAAATTCTTTTAAGTATTCAACACCTTGTTAGAGTAGAAAAAATCATGATGCGAAAGTATTTTTTCTCCGCGGCTCTGCGGGATGTTTTAAATGTTGAATTTAGTATTTTCTTAGCAGCCAGGTTTTAACTGGTCACTGGTCACTGGCCGCTGGCCACTAAAAAGAGGTTTTACCAAAGATTTGTAGAAATATACCAGGACTGGAGGTGAGTAAATGTCTGCGGAAATTATGGAAAGAGCCAACGAACTGGCTGAACTGATTGCTAACTGTGATGAGCTTGAAGCTATGCGGGGAGCCGAAAACACCATGAACAGCGATGCTGAGGCTATAAACATCCTCAACCAATTTCAGGAGAAGCAGAAAATGGTTTATGAGGCCCAGATGAACCAGGAACAACTCAGTGAACAGGTGATGAAAAGTGTTGAGGAAATCGAACAGAAGATGAGCGAAAACCCATCCATCAGGGCTTATATAGATGCGTCGGAGAAGTTTGAGCATCTGCTGAGAAGCGTAAACCTTGTCATATCGAGAGCCCTGTCCGGGGATGAAGGCTGCGGCTGTGGCTCGGCCTGCGGACCCGATTGCGGACCCGACTGCGGCAGCGACTGCAGCTGCTAAAATAGGTGTCAATTAGGTGTTAGGTGATAGGTGTTAGGTGTTAGTTGAATAAAAAGGTAAAGGACCACAGAGATACAATTTTTCTTTGTGGTCTTATATTTTTTTAGCGGCCAGCGGCCAGTGACCAGTGACCAGTGACCAGTGACCAGTGGCTAACGGCTTCTGGCCAGTGGCCACTGACCGCTGGCCACTGATCTGACACCAGGCACCTTTCACTATTCGCCACTCACCACTCGCCACTCACCACTCGCCACTCGCCACTAACACCTAACACCTTTCTGTAACTGGCAACCGCTCCCTGTTTGTGATATTATTATGGGTAAGGGTTTCATGAATTTGTCATTTAAACCTTTATAAGGTTAGTAAGGAGGGCCCGCCTTGACAGTAGTGACACCCATGATGAGACAGTACCTGGCCATCAAGGAACAGCACAGGGATGCCATCCTTTTTTTCAGGCTGGGTGATTTCTATGAAATGTTTTTCGATGATGCGGAGGCGGCTTCCAAGGCGCTGGAGATTACACTTACGGCAAGAGACGGCGGCAGCGGGCAGAAGGTGCCCATGTGCGGAATCCCCTATCATGCCGCCGAAAACTATATCGCCAGGTTAATTGAAAAGGGTTTTCGGGTGGCTATCTGCGAGCAGGTCGAGGACCCCAGGTCTGCCAAGGGCATAGTCAAGCGAGAAGTTACCAGGATTATCACCCCCGGTACGGTCACCGAAGGAAGCATGCTGGACGAAACCAGGTATAACTTTCTGCTTGGTATAGTAAAGGACGAGCTGGGATACGGGCTAAGCGTGGTAGAGGTTTCCACCGGCTATTTAGGCGTTACTGAAATAACCGGGGCCAAAGCCCTGGCCAGACTGATGGACGAGATTTCCCGGCTGAAACCGGTGGAATGCATACTTCCGGATGACCTCAAGGATAATCGGGAGCTTTACGCCAGGTTGGTCGGTTTAGGAACACTCCCGGTGAACCACCATGACCGCCGTGCTTTTGACCACAGAAACGCCTGCCAAACGCTCCTGGACCATTTTGGCACCCGCTCCCTGGAGGGCTTCGGGTGTGCAGGGATGGACCTGGGTATCCGGGCAGGAGGCGGTATCCTGGCTTTTCTGAAAGAAACGCAAAAAAGCGGACTGACACACATAAATAAACTGGCGCCGTATTCTACGGAAAACTATATGCTGCTGGACTCCGCAACCAGGAGGAACCTGGAGCTGACCCAGACCATCAGGGACGGTCAGAAGAAGGGGTCCCTGCTGTGGGTAATTGACCACACCGTAACGGCCATGGGGGCCAGGCTGCTGAAACTGTGGGTAGAACAGCCACTGCTGGATGAGGCCGCAATCAATGAAAGGCTTGATGCTGTCGAGGAACTGGCCAATAGCGTTTTTCTGAGAAACGACCTCAGAAAGCTGTTGGACAGGGTATATGATCTGGAGCGTTTAGCCGGGCGGGTTGCTTACGGTACAGCCAACGCCAGGGACCTTACCGCTCTCCGGACCTCCCTGGAGACCCTGCCGGCGATTAAAGAACTGCTCAAAAACGTCTGTTCACCTTGCCTGACGGGGACATATGAGTCTCTGGACTGCCTGCCCGATGTTGCGGTGCTTATAAGCCGGGCTATCGCCGATACCCCGCCTGTTTCGGTAAGAGACGGGGGGATCATCAAAACCGGGTACAACGGGGAAGTTGACAGGCTGAGGGCCGCTGCCCGGGACGGCAAGAATTGGATTGCAGCACTGGAAACCAAAGAAAAGGAACGGACCGGTATCAAATCCCTTAAGGTCGGTTTCAATAAAGTTTTCGGTTATTATATAGAGGTTACCAATGCCAACCTGGGGGCGGTACCGGAGGACTTTATCCGCAAACAGACCCTGGCTAATGCCGAGCGCTTCGTGACTCCCGAACTGAAGGAATATGAGAACCTGATTCTGGGGGCGGAAGACCGCGTTATCCAGCTGGAATATGAACTGTTCTGTGAAATAAGAAACCAGGTCAACCGGGAGGTGCAGCGGATACAGCACTGCGCCTCACTGATGGCTTCCCTGGATGTGCTCCGGTCCCTGGCGGAAGCCGCTATCCGCAGTAACTATACCAAGCCGGTGATCAACAGTGGGGACATCCTTGAAATCAGGGAAGGCCGGCACCCGGTCGTCGAAAAGATGCTCACCGGGGAACCCTTTGTGCCCAACGATACATACCTGGACGGATCAGGGTACCGGTTGGATATCATTACGGGACCCAACATGGCCGGTAAAAGTACATATATGAGGCAGGCAGCCCTGATCTGCCTGTTGGCCCAGATAGGTTCATTCGTACCGGCGGAACATGCCGATATCTGCATTGTGGACAGGATTTTTACCAGGGTGGGGGCTTCTGATGACCTGGCCACCGGGCAGTCGACCTTCATGGTGGAAATGAACGAGGTAGCCAACATCCTGAATAATGCCACTTTACAGAGCCTGGTCATCCTTGACGAGGTTGGCCGGGGCACCAGTACTTTTGACGGGCTCAGCATTGCCTGGGCTGTGGCGGAATATATACTGGACACCAAAAAGATAGGGGCTAAAACCCTGTTTGCCACCCATTACCACGAACTGACCGAGTTGGCCGACATCTTCCCGGGTGTGCAGAATCACAGCATCGCCGTAAAAGAAAAAGGGGAGGACATTATATTCCTCCGTAAAATAGTCCCCGGAGGGACGGACAGGAGCTATGGCATCCAGGTGGCCAGGCTGGCCGGGCTGCCCAATGAGGTGCTGACAAGGGCCAGGGAAATCATCGCCGGTCTGGAAGCCACGGCAGACCTGGCCAAAGGCCGGCACGAGGCGGCGGCTGCCCGGAAGAGACAGAACGCCAACAGTGACCGGGTTCAACTGAGCCTGTTTGCAGAAGACGAACACATCCACCCGGTTATTGAAGAGATTAAGGGTCTTGACACCATGTCGCTGACGCCCATTGAGGCGCTGAATATATTGTACAACCTGCAGCAGAAACTCAAAGAAAAATAATACGAAGGTGATTCATTTGTTTATAGGAATCGATGTGGGCGGTACCTATACCGATGCCGTGCTGACCGATGGCAGCAGGATTATCGCCAAGAAAAAAGCCGGGACAAGGCATGATGACCTGCTTTCAAGCCTCCTGGAGGCCCTTGACGAAGTTATCAGGGGCCAGGATATCTCGAAAATAAAAAGGGTGGTCCTCAGCACCACCCTGGTAACCAATATTATAGCCGAAAAGAAACACCCGCCGGTGGCGCTGGTCCTGGCCCCCGGACCGGGGCTCAGCCATGCCGGATACAGTTTCGATACCTTTACCGGAATTGTCCCGGGCGCCGTCGATTACCGGGGCCGGGAAATTATTCCGCTGGATAAAAAAGAGGTCATCAGGGCAGGGGAGGAAATCAGGCGCCGCAACTTTGACCGCGCTGCCGTGGTTGGTAAGTTTTCCTGCCGCAACAGCAGCCACGAAATCTTAATGAAAGAGATTCTGGAAAAAAACTGCCCGGGCATTAGAGTTGAGCTGGGGCATACCGTTTCCGGCCAGCTCAACTTTCCGCGGCGTATAGCCACCACAATGCTGACGGCGGCTACCAGGGACATTTTCGCCGACTTTGTGGCTAATGTCCTGCAGTCACTGCAAGAACGCAGCATTACGGCGCCGGCATTCATTCTTAAAGCTGACGGGGGTACCCTGCCCCTGGCAGCCGCTCTCAGAATGCCTGTCGAGACCATTTTTTCCGGTCCGGCAGCCAGCACCCTGGGGGCCATGTCGCTGTCTCCCCGGGGGCAGACATCTGTTGTGGTCGATGTGGGCGGCACAACCACCGACCTGGCCCTGATCCTTTCCGGAGAGCCGCTGTTAGCGTCAAAAGGGGCCAAAGTTGGCCGGTTCTTTACCCAGGTTAAGTCCTTTGCCGTAAAGTCCATACCCCTTGGCGGGGACAGCGCCGTTGTTGTCAGGGAGGGCAGGGTGCAAATCCTGCCTGAACGCAGGGGTCCGGCCTATTGTCAGGGAGGGGAGGGGGCTACCCCTACCGATGCCCTGAGGTTCCTGGGAAAGGTTGATCTGGGAGACAGAGCCAGGGCAGAGGAGATAATCGGCAGGCTGGCCGGAGAGGTCCAAAAAAATCCTGTGGAAACCGCCGGAGAAATTGTATCTGCGGCATGTAAGATAATTGTTGAGGCGATTGAGCAAATGTTTATCAACTGGGAACAGGAACCCGCTTACCGGGTTTGGGAGATAGTCCGGCAAACAGCGATCCGTCCCAATAACCTGGTAGGTGTCGGCGGAGCGGCCGGGGGAATTATCCCCGATGCAGCAAAAATGATGAACTGCGATGCCGTTATTCCGGAACATGCCGAAGTGGCCAACGCCCTCGGGGCAGCGGCAGCTCAGCCAACCGTTACGGTCAATCTGAGAGTTGATACGGAACAGGGGACTTATACGGTGGTTGAGGACGGCACCACCGGGACTGTACCAAAAGGCAGAACCTTCCGCGAGGAAGACGCCATCAAGCTGGCCAAAGACCATTTATTTGCCCTGGCAGACAGGCTGCAGGTAAAGGAATACGTCAAAAAGATTGAAGTGGTCCACAGTGAAGTCTTCAACATGGTCCGGGGCTGGTCAACCACCGGCAGGATTTATGACATCTGCGTGCAGACTCCGCGGGACATCTTATTTTACATGGGACAAGGGGGGGAATGCAGATGAGCGGGCGTGATAAGACAGGGCTGGTGTTTTTTCCGGCGTTTGACTGGGCCATTTCCCCGACTCACCCGGAGCGGGAGGAGAGACTGCTTTACACCCGTGACCAGATTTTCGAAGAGGGCCTGATGGACCTGCCGCAAATCAGTGAATATAAACCGCGGCTGGCTTCCTTCAAGGATATAGCCCGCACCCACTTCTGCGTACCCCGGGTCAAAGACCAGATCACAGAGGCTCATTTGGTGGCGGCAGGCGCCGCGCTGGTCATAGCCGATGCCCTGATGGCAGGAGAAATCCGCAACGGTTTTGCCCTCGTACGACCTCCGGGGCATCATGCCATGAGGGTTGTCCACGGGAACCGGGGCTTCTGCAATATTAATAACGAGGCTATTATGGTAGACTACCTGCGTAAGAAGTACGGGCTGAAAAAAATAGCCATCGTGGACACCGATGTCCACCACGGCGACGGGACCCAGGACATATTTTACCATGACCCGGATGTTCTCTTTGTCTCCTTCCATCAGGACGGACGTACCCTTTATCCGGGTTCCGGATTCACCAATGAAACGGGAGGCCCGACGGCCTTTGGCAGGACCCTCAATGTCCCCCTGCCGCCGGGTACCACCGACGAAGGCCTCCATTACGTGCTGGACGAACTGATCCTGCCTGTACTGGAAGAATTTAAACCTGATATTATCGTGAATTCCGCCGGTCAGGATAATCATTTTACCGACCCCCTGGCCAATATGAAGGTTACGGCCCAGGGATATGCCAGGCTGAACGAAAAACTCAAACCCGATATCGCGGTGCTGGAAGGCGGTTACGCCTTAGAGACGGCCCTGCCTTACGTCAATACCGGCATTATCCTGGCCATGGCCGGTTTGGACTACAGCAACGTTGTCGAGCCTGAATACCGGTCGGACATGTTTACCCTCAGCCGGGACAAGAAAGACAGGATCAAAGTTGTTGTAGATGAGCTTAAAACCATCTGGAAGAACCGGGAAGCCATCGATCTTACCGCCATGAGAGCCAAAAACGATTTTTACCAGAGGCAGAAAACCATCTATTACGATACAGATGGTATAAATGAATACCAGACCGAAAAAATACGGCTGTGCCCCGACTGCAGCGGCTATATCTCCATTAACTCCCAGGCTCGCCATCACAATGGGATCCAGCACAACATCCTCGGCCTGAGCATCCCCTTTGACGGCTGTCACGAGTGCCGGGAAGAGGCCTATGCCGAGTATGAAGCGGCCGCCGGTAAAAAGGTCCACAACTTTGTGTACTTCCAGGACCGCGTGGCCGATGTTTACCGTGGCTATTCAAGGGACAAAGATAGGGAGTGGGAGGAAGAGTAGTGGGTAGAATAATCCTGCTTGACGAATTGACCGCTAACAAGATTGCCGCCGGGGAGGTAGTGGAGCGCCCGGCTTCGGTTGTCAAGGAGCTTATGGAAAATTCAATAGATGCGGGAAGCACCAGGATAGAGATAGCTGTCATCGACGGAGGGCTTACCGAAATTACTGTCTCTGATAACGGTTCCGGCATGGATGCCGATGATGCCGGGCTGGCCCTGGAACGGCATGCCACCAGCAAAATCAGCGGGGCTGATGACCTGACCAGGATCACCACCCTGGGATTCCGCGGGGAGGCGCTGCCTAGTATCGCTTCCGTGGCCAGGCTGAGGCTTAAAACGCGGCCCAGGGATAACCTCTCCGGAACGGAAATAGTCATCGAAGGGGGAAAAATCCTCAAGACAGGGGAAACCGGCTGTCCGCCCGGAACAATTTTGGAGGTCAGGGAGCTTTTTTATAATACTCCGGCCAGGAAAAAGCATCTTAAGAAGCAGACGGCTGAAACAGGCTGTGTCAGCGACATTGTAAGCAGGTACGCCATGGGATATCCCGGCATCTCGTTCCAGTTGCAGAGCAACGGCAGGGTGGTTCTGAAAACCCCGGGGACCGGTGACCTGCTGGAGTGTATTGCAGGCGTCTATGGCCCCGAAACAGCAAGGGAAATGCTTGCGGTCGGGGCCGGGGACGGGGAAAACTCCGTCAACGGCTATATTGGAAAGCCATCCATCTCCAGGTCCGGCAGGCATCACCAGACAATTTACATCAATGGCCGGTATGTCAGGAACAGGACCATCAGTGAGGCAGTGGAAAGGGCTTTTCACAGCATGGTGATGATCGGTCGCTATCCTGTTTTTATTCTAAATATCATTACCGGGCCGGAACAGGTCGATGTTAACGTTCATCCGGCCAAGACGGAAGTACGCCTTGCTCAAACAGGAAGGTTGCAGGAGCTGGTAGAGAGAGCGGTAGCGGAGGCGCTGGCCGGGCACAGGCTTATTCCGGCGGCTCCGGCAGTAAAGGTTCCCACCGTCAAAAATCCTGTCGAAACAGTCAGGCAGGAAGAATGGCAGGTCCCGTACCAGGAGGTTTCTGCGGCGGCGAAGGTATGCGAGGCTCCCGTAGCATATAAAGATGTTACCGGGAAATGCGAACTCCCTGTCCCGGAAGAGCCGGCAGGAACCGAAGGGTTTCCGGATCTCAGGCCCATAGGCCAGATTAACTGCACCTATATCGTGGCCCAGGGAAGGGATGGCATGTACCTCATCGATCAGCACGCAGCTCATGAACGGGTCCTTTATGAAAAGTTTATGGACAGGCCCGAACAGTATACAGCAGGTGAGCAGCTGCTGTTTCCTACAACCCTTCAGCTGACCGGCCAGGAAACCCAACTGCTCAATGACAGGATCTTTGATTTCACCGAACTGGGGTTTGTGATAGAGTATTTCGGCGGCGATACGTTTCTGCTGAGGTCTGTTCCGGCCGGAATTTCCAAAAATGGGGGAAGGGAAATATTTTTGGATTTGCTGGATTATTTTTCCCGCAACCGGTACAGAATAACAACTAAGGATCTGCGGGAAAAACTTTTAATTACCATGGCCTGTAAGAGCGCCATCAAAGCCAACCAGAAACTTGGCCTGCCTGAAATGGAGGCCCTGGTGGGACAGCTGGCCGCTGCCAATCAGCCCTATACGTGCCCGCACGGCAGGCCGACCGTCATTCATTTTTCCGGGTACGAACTGGAAAAGAGATTTAAACGGGTTCTGTAACATGGGAAGAACAATAGTTACCACATCACATAAACCTGATATTGAATCTCTTGAGCTGGCTCGCCAGGCATCTATGGAAATTCCCGCTGTTTTTGTCTCCAGGGAAAGGCTGTCCCTGGACCGGCTCAGGGAATTATATAATTCAGAAAATGTTCTTGTTATAAACAAAGAGCGGGCTACCCTGCATACGTCTCTGGGTGAATACCATTTCCATCCCAGCATGGCGGTGCCCAGGATAAAGGCAATCAGGCAGGGCAAGCCTGATCACATGGTGCAGGCCATGGGTCTGCAGCGCGGTGACAGTATATTGGACTGTACACTGGGGCTGGGATCCGATGCCATTGTAGCCTCTTTTGTAACAGGGTGCGATGGCCGGGTGGTCGGTATTGAAGCGGCGCCGGAACTGGCCTATATAGTAAGGCATGGCCTGGCCAATTACGCCGGGAATTCGGAGGCCCTCAGGGAGGCCATGTCCAGAATTGAAGTCATATGCGCCGACAGTGAGAGACATCTTTCCCAACAACCCGCCGGTTCCTTTGACATCGTATATTTTGATCCCATGTTCCGGGTGCCCAGGGAGAGGTCAAGCTCCATGGCTCCTTTAAGGGAAGTGGTTAATCCGGAACCGCTTACGGCCTGTATGATGGAGGAAGCCCGGAGAGTTGCCCGGAAACGTGTTGTGATGAAAGAAAATTCCTTCAGCAGGGAATTCGGCCGGTTAGGCTTTACAGAGATATATGGCGGCAGGTACAGCCCGGTCGCCTTTGGTGTAATAGACAAACAGGAGGCAGGGACATGATAAAACTGCTGCCTTTGCTTGTAATAGTAGGACCAACTGCCGTGGGCAAGACTGACGTGGCTGTCAGGGTCGCCCCCAGAACCGGCGGTGAGATTATTTCGGGCGATTCGATGCAGGTTTATAAATATATGGATATAGGTACAGCTAAACCAACACCTGATGAAATGGCCGGGGTACCGCATTATATGATAGACGTTGTTGACCCCGACGAGGATTTCAATGTGGCCAGGTTTCAGCAGTCCGTTGAAAAATATATCGGGTACATTCATGATAGGAATAAGCTGCCCATTTTGGTGGGCGGTACCGGGTTATATGTAAGGTCTGTCACGGATAACTACGATTTTACACCGCCCGGGGGCAGCTCTGCGACCAGGGAGGAGCTTTTACAGATTGCCAGGTTATACGGCAACGGGCGCCTGGCGGAAATGCTGAAGGAGGTAGACCCCGCGGCAGCCGGCAGGATCCATCACAATGATACCCGCCGCCTGGTCAGGGCCCTTGAAGTATACCGGGCTACCGGGAAACCGATTTCCAATTTTCAGTACTGTGCTGCGATTAAATCTCCCAAGTACAACCTGGCGTACTTTGGGCTTGAGATGAAGAGAGAAAGTCTTTATAAAAAGATTGAAGATAGAGTGGATAAAATGATTTCAAGGGGGCTTGTTGATGAGGTAAAAAGACTGGTAGAGATGGGATACAGCAGGAAAAGCACAGCGATGCAGGCGTTGGGCTATAAGGAGATGCTGGACTACCTTAACGGCCTTTGCACATTGGAAGAGGCAGTACAGCTGATTAAACGCAACACGCGGAGGTTGGCCAAGAGGCAGATGACATGGTTCAGGCGGGATGAACGAATCAGGTGGATCGATGTCGAAAAATACGATTCATTAGATGAAATTGCGGACAAAATTGTATTGGAAGCAGAAGGACAATATGGTACTATGTAGAATAAGAACAAAAACGTAATAGATGGGGGGAAACCGATGACCAAGCCACAGATTAATTTGCAGGACTCATTTTTAAACCAGGTACGGAAGGAGAATATTCCGGTTACCATATATCTTGTGAACGGGTTTCAGCTTAAGGGAATGGTAAGGGGTTTTGATAATTTTACCGTAATTCTGGAAAATGACGGCAAACAGCAGATGGTATATAAACATGCCATCTCTACAATCACTCCTTTTAAGGCCGTTTCCACCAATTTTACTGAGACTCCCAGATAGGCATAAAGAAGAGGCCGGTCATGATTGACCGGCCTCCAGGCTGTTGAAAAACTTCGCCTGACTGCGTCAAAAGTCTCGCCGGATTCCTCCGGCGTACCACCAGTACGCCTACGTCACCGGCGAGACTTTTTCCTTGTCATGCTCGTTTTTGAACAGCCTAATTTATGGGCAATAAAATTTATTTTTTAGCAACTTTCTGCTTGAGAGCTTTACCTGCCTTGAAAACAGGAACTTTAGCAGCAGGAATGTTGATAACTTTTCCGGTTTGAGGGTTGCGGCCCTTTCTTGCTTTGCGTTGTTTCACTTCGAAGGTTCCAAAACCGATAAACTGTGCTTTCTCACCCTTGGCCAGGGCTTCCTGGATGCTGGCAAATACAGCATTAACAGCCTTTTCAATGTCTTTCTTCTTCAAGGTTTTTACCTTGTCTGTTACTTTTGCTACCAGATCAGATTTTGTCAACAATAAAACCTCCTTTTAGTTATCAAGAATATTGGGATAAATCCCAGGATATTTAAACTCAGTAAACCTCCTTTCGGATTTGAATTTAAATATTTGTATGCTTTTCTTACGAAAATGCTGGCTTTTGGCTTAATTCCAGTTTTTGCTGATTATTTCTATTCTACATATCACCCGGAATTCCTGCATATTTACCCAAAATATAACAATGTTTTTTATAATTTTATCACACTTCAGGTCATGATGCGTATAATAATAGAGTAAAAGAGTGTGCCTAAAGGGGGTAAGAATCTTGGAAATAAGAATCGTCCGCCCCAGGTCCAGAAGCAATAACAGCAATTCCGGCGCCAATCCTGCGGGGGAGAGTTTAACCGAAAAGCCTTCATTTCACCCGGGAATCGAAAAGATGAGTGAAAAAAATTGTCATAAAGAAGGAGACAGGTCAGAGACAATAAACGAAATACTGGGTGAATTGGACAGTCTGGTGGGCCTTGAACCGGTTAAACGCCTGGTATATGAAATTAAGGCTTATGTTGAGATCCAAAGGAGGCGGCAGCACGAAAAACTTGTTTCGGAACCACTTGTCCTGCATATGATATTCAGGGGTAATCCCGGTACCGGCAAGACCACGGTAGCAAGGATTCTGGGTCGGTTGTTCAGGCAAATGAAAGTACTGTCCAAGGGACACCTCGTCGAAATCGAGAGAGCCGACCTGGTGGGGGAATATATCGGCCATACTGCCCAGAAGACACGCGAGCAGCTCAAGAAATCGTACGGCGGGATTTTGTTTATTGATGAGGCTTATTCCCTGGCCAGGGGCGGAGAAAAGGACTTCGGCAAGGAAGCTATTGATGTGCTGGTCAAGGCCATGGAAGACCATAAGGATAACCTGATCCTCATTCTGGCCGGATATAAGCAGGAAATGAGCGACTTCATCAAAACCAACCCGGGCCTGAAATCCAGGTTTCCCATACATATCGACTTTCCCGATTACAGCATCCGCGAACTGCTGCATATTGCCGCCCTGATGCTCCAGAAAAGGCAGTATACACTGTCGCCGGCTGCCACCGATACGTTAAAAAAGATCCTTGAGCTGAAAACCGGGAGAGGCCACGAGCATTCGGGAAATGCCAGGCTGGTTCGTAACCTTATAGAAAAAGCCATCAGGCGGCAGGCTGTCAGACTGGTCAATAAGGACAGCCTGACCAGGGAAGACCTGATCATCATTAATGAAGAAGACATCGGGGAGGCGGCGGAACACTTCATGAAGTGCTCGATGTCTGCCGCAGGTTTCAGGGAAGGAATATTGTCGTCTGTCCGCGAAATGAAAGAAAGTTAAGAATAACTACAACACTGACGGGAGAACATATGACAACAAAAGTTAACGGCAACCTGGCCGGGTTGAAAAACACCCAGATAGCCCGGCTCGAACAATTATATAAAATGAAGGTGGCCAAGGATGAGTTTGTTTCCCGCGAGGTTCTGCATGAACTGCATACCGTTTCGTTGGAAACAAACCGGGAAATAGCAGTCTATATCAACAGAAAAGGGAAAATTGTCGATATATCGGTAGGTGATAATGCGACAGTATCTCTGGGAGAGGTCAGGGGAAGACGGAATTCCCGCCGGATGAGCGGGATAAGGTGTATCCATACCCACCCGGGAGACTCCGGTACTTTGAGTGAAGTTGACCTGAGTGCTATGCAGAGTCTCAACCTGGATGCGATGGCTGCTATTGGGGTCACAAACGGGCAGGCTCCGGACGTCTATGTGGGACTGCCAACCAATGCGGAGGGGGCGTCCGGAGGCCTGCGTAACAGATTCACGGTCTATGGACCGTACTCCGCGGAAAATCTTATTTCCAGCAGGCTGATGGAGGTCATTGTTCAGCTGGATAAGGAAGAAGAAGCCGCCGACCGGGCCGCTACTCCCATATCGGAATACCTGGAAAAAGCCATCCTCATGGGTGTGCAAAAGTCCTGCAGCGCCGATGACCGCGCTTATGATTCCATGGAAGAACTGGCCCAACTGGCTGAAACGGCGGGGGTTGAGGTGCTGCTGAAAAACCTGCAGCCCAGGACGAGACCTGATGCTGCCACATATATTGGCAGAGGCAAGGCGGACGAGGTGCGTTTGCTGGCCCAGGTTCTCGGGGCCAATCTCATAATTTTCGATGATGAACTGAGTCCTGCCCAGCAGAGAAACCTGGAAGATGCAACCGGGCTGAAAATAATTGACCGGACTGCACTGATTCTGGACATATTTGCTCAACGGGCCAGGACGATGGAGGGTAAGCTGCAGGTTGAACTGGCCCAGTTAAACTACCTGCTGCCGAGGCTGATCGGAAAGGGCACCGCCCTGTCACGACTGGGCGGCGGCATCGGTACGAGAGGCCCCGGAGAAACAAAGCTGGAGGTCGACAGGAGAAGAATAAGAAAAAGAATATCAGATCTCAACAAAGAGTTGGAACTGGTTAAAAGGAACAGGGAACTGCACAGATTAAGCAGGAAGAGTGTGCCGCTGCCGGTGGTATCCCTTTGCGGGTACACCAACTCCGGCAAGTCCACCCTTCTCAACAGGCTGACCAACGCCGACGTACTGGCGGAGGACAAGCTTTTTGCCACCCTTGACCCAACTACCAGAAAGCTGCAGCTGCCCGGCAACAGCGAGGTCCTGCTTTCAGACACGGTCGGGTTTATCAATAAGCTGCCCCACCACCTGGTGGCGGCGTTCAGAGCCACTTTGGAAGAAGTGGTTGAGGCTGATGTCCTCATCCACGTTGTGGATTTAAGCCACCCGGCCATGGAGGCGCAGATGGAATCGGTGCTGAAGCTCCTCGTAGAACTGAGGGTGGCAGATAAGCCGATAATCACGGTGTTTAATAAATTAGACAGAGTAGAGGACAGGATTCTGAACGGCCTGAAAAAGAGATTTGCCGGGGATGTGTTTATATCTGCCCTTACCGGGGAGGGAACAGGTGCACTGCTGGATGCGGTGGCGGTCGCAGTTCCTGTCAGACGGTTCACCGGGACTTTTGTCATACCATACTCCGATACGGCTGCTGCGGCTATCCTGCACGATCGGGGGCACGTTACCGGGCAGGAATACCTGCCTGACCATATATTGATCACCGCCGAACTGGACGAACAGACCCTGAACAGGGTAAGGCAGTATAGATTGGGGGGAACATCCGGTGCATGACAAAAATCTGGACCATTGCGTCAAAGAAGTCGAAGAGCTTACAGCCCCAATTTATCGGGATATAGATAAAACGTCATTGGTCAATCACGAGAAGGTACTGGGGGCTTTTCACAGGGCCCGTATCAGTGAATACCATCTTCAGGGCTCAACCGGTTACGGTTATGGGGATGCGGGCAGGGAAGCGGTAGAAAAGGTTTTTGCCGGGGTATTCGGGGCTGAGGCATCACTGGTCAGGGGCCAGATCGCTTCAGGCACCCATGCCATTGCCCTGTGCCTATTCGGGGTCCTGCGGCCCGGTGATGAAATGCTGGGTATTACCGGCAAACCGTATGATACTATGGAAGAAACGATAGGGCTCAGGGGTGCGGCCCCGGGAAATCTTAAGGACTGGGGCATATCGTTTAAACAGGTCGACCTGCTGCCTGGCGGGAAGCCGGATTTTAAAGGTATTAAAGAAAATATCGGCAATAAAACCAGGATGATTATGCTGCAGCGTTCAAGGGGGTATGACTGGAGGCCGGCCATAACCATATCCCAGATTGAGGAACTCTGTACATTTATCAGGGGTATAAAAAAGGATGTAATTATCTTTGTTGATAACTGCTACGGCGAGTTCGTTGAAGAAAAGGAGCCCATTGAAGCAGGAGCAGATCTGGCTGCCGGTTCACTGATCAAGAACATGGGAGGCGGGATAGCCCCTACCGGAGGTTATGTGGCAGGCCGCGCGGACCTGGTTGAAATGGCCGCCAACCGGCTTACTGCTCCCGGAATAGGCGGCGAAGTGGGGGCAACCCTTAATTTTAACAGGTGGTTTTTTCAGGGCATGTTTATAGCCCCCCACGTGGTAAGCGAAGCCCTGAAGGGGTCCGTTTTTGCAGCTGCCCTGTTTGAGCGGCTGGGTTACGAGGTCTCGCCCCGGTATAACGAACCGAGGTCGGACATTATACAGGCTATCCGCCTGGGCCATGAGGAGGAGATGGTGGCGTTCTGCCGCGGCCTGCAGAAGGGATCACCCCTTGACGGTCATGTCGTCCCGGAACCGGCCCCGATGCCGGGATATAACGACCGGGTGATTATGGCCGGAGGTACATTTGTGGCCGGGTCGACCATTGAGCTTAGCGCTGACGGGCCTTTAAGGGAGCCTTATGCTATCTACATGCAGGGGGGACTTTCCAAAGAATATGTAAAACTGGGAATTATTTCGGCAGCCAGAGAAAGTATTGCCGCCAGGCCAAAGAAAATCTAGTTTTTTGGGAGGATTTAGGATGTTTTAGTCGAATAATTTAAACGTAAGCCGACGACAAAGGGGGGTGGGTAGTGGGAAACACAGAGGCAAACAAAGTACTGGTTGTGGATGATGATAAATTCATGGTTACAGTGATATCGGACTGCCTTCAGAAAGAAGGTTTTCTGGTCTATGGGGCTCATGACTGCAACTCAGCCATGGAACAGATCTACCAAATCACCCCGGATATAATCCTATTGGATGTTGTTCTGCCCCAAATGGATGGTTACGATATTTGCCGGATGTTACGAAATGACACACGGATCAGCCACCTGCCCATCATCATACTGACAAGCAGGGGCCAGATTGAGGATAAGGTGACCGGACTCGAAGCCGGTGCAGATGATTATATTACAAAACCCTTCGATAACCTCGAGCTGGTGGCGAGGGTAAAAACTCACCTCCGGCGGGCCAAGCAGGAAAAATCCTTTAACCCCCTGACCGGGCTGCCCGGGAATATCCTTATCGAAGAAGAAATCAAACACCGGGTGGGTGAAGATAAGAAGAAATTTGCCGTGTTATATATAGACCTGGATAATTTTAAGGCCTTCAATGACGTCTATGGGTTTCTGAAGGGCGACGAAGTCCTGAAAATCGTGGCTCATATTACCGAAAAAAACGTCAGGGAACTAGGCAACAAGGATGACTTTATCGGGCATATCGGCGGGGATGATTTCATCGCTATCACAACCCCCGATAAGCTGGAAGGCATCTGTAAAGCCATCATCAATCAATTTGACAGCACCATCCCGCTTTTTTATTCGTCGGAAGACCGCAGGCAGGGCTTTGTGGTTACCAAGGACAGGACCAACCGCGAGATGAAATATCCCATCATGACCATATCTATAGCCGTGGTTTCCAATGAAAACAGGGAAATTCAAAACCACTGGCTGGTTGCCGAGATTGCCGCCGAGTTGAAAAAATACGCCAAGTTCAAGACCGGGAGCGTATATGTCAAGGACAGGCGCATAAAAGATAGCTTTTAAAGACAGCGATTCTCATTGTCAAAGGATTGATTTAATGCCTATTATGTTTTGGATGGCGCTGCTGGTTATGTTTATTGGGTTGCTGGGTACGCTTCTCCCGGTTCTTCCCGGGACTCCGCTGATATTTCTGGGGGCGCTCGGATACGGTATTTTCGAAGGTTTTCAGAAGGTCACCCCGCTTATTCTGGTGGTTTTATTTATCCTGGTAATTTTCACGTTTGTGGTGGATTACCTGGCCGGAGTTGTCGGAGCCAAAAATTACGGCGCTTCCAGGTTTGGTACGTGGGGCGCCCTGATCGGCGGTATAGTAGGATTGATAGTCTTAAATATACCCGGCTTGCTGCTGGGTCCCTTTGTGGGAGCTGTTGCCGGTGAAATCATCGGGGGGAGAAAGCCCGACGAGGCATTGAAAGTGGGTTTCGGCACGGTTGTCGGAATGGCCGGGGGAGCATTTGTCAAAATTATTACAGCCGCAGGCATGATAGCGATATTTATAGTAGCAGTGGTCTAAATTATTTACAATGTCCGCTAAATTTCCACATCAACCGTTTACTCGTTAAATTAGATAATTAACGGGATAAGTATAAAGAAATGGAATAATATTGTATATAATTAATTCAAGAACATTGAAAGGAGGTAATTGGAATGCGCGCTGAAGAACCAAGGGTTTTAATCCTCATGTGCTGCAACTGTACAAGAATGACCCAAAAATTAGCACCTGAAATAAATAACCGCTTTGCCGAAAACGTCAGAGTGCTTCCTGTTACCTGTCCGTCACAAATTAACCCCCTGGCCTTAATTAAACTGCTGCAGAATTCTGTGGACGGCATTGTTGTAGCCTGCCCCAAGGATGCATGCTGCTGTCCGGAAAACAAAAAAGTTCTGAAGAGGAAAGAAATTGTTAAGGACATACTACCCGTGTTTGGTTTGCACCGGGAGCAGTTCCATCTGGCCAGTGTTTCTCCCATGGATCCCGGCAAACTGTTGGAAACGGTAGAAAGAATGATTGCTTTTATAAAGATGTCCCGACCGGCTGCCGATGGGTTGTATTTCATCCACCCACAGGATGAATTCCCGGATGGTTACAAGTGTGTTAATTAGAATATAAAAACCGTGAAGAAAGACCAACAAGAGCACTTCGAGTGCTCTTGTTTAATTTTGTAACAGATATTAATGAAGACGACGGAAAACACCGATGACTTTACCAAGAATTTTAACGTCAGTTGTATATATCGGGTCCAGGTGGGGATTTTCCGGCTGCAACCTGACATAGTCTTTTTCCTTAAAAAATGTCTTGACGGTAGCTTCGTCTTCAAGTAAAGCGACTACGATATCACCGTTTCTGGCAGTGGGCTGCTGCCGGACAAGGACGTAATCACCATCGAGGATACCGGCGTTAATCATACTGTCTCCACGTACAGATAATATAAACACATTATCGGTATTCACAAAATCGACCGGCAGAGGAAAGGTGTCTTCGATGTTTTCGACGGCCAGAAGGGGCTGGCCTGCAGCTACCCGGCCGACAATGGGTACATTGACAATCTCCTTGCGGATAAAATTGCTGTTTCCTTCCAGGACTTCAATGGCCCTTGGTTTGGTAGGGTCGCGCCTGATATAGCCTTTCTCCTCCAAATGGGCCAGGTGGCCGTGAACAGTTGAACTTGAGCTGAGTCCAACCGCCTCTCCAATCTCTCTCACTGAAGGAGGGTATCCTTTTTTCTGCAGTTCCTTTTTGATGAATTTAAGTATGGCAATCTGCCGACCGCTCAGGTCTGAGTACATTCGAGCACCTCCCCGACTTATTATGAAAATATTATAACATTTACCAGTTCATAATGCAAACATCTGTTCGAAAAAAATAAAAAAAATGACCAAATTATAACAAAAATATTGTTGACATAGAACACCTGTTCGTGGTATATTTAAACAAACAAATGTTCGGTGGGGCGGTGGCTTTTATGAAAACTGTAAAAAGAAAACGGGTTAACCCGGTAAAGGTCCTCAGACTGGCGGTCGTTACGCTGCTGCTGGTCATTATAATGATATTCACCGTGAAAACATCAGCCAGCGGTTCACCAAAGGTCAGATTCGTCGAAGTGACTGTCTGTCCCGGGGATACATTATGGGATATTTCAAGGGAATATACTCGCGGCGAAAACATAGAAAAGGTTATATATGATATAAAAAAAATTAATAAAATGCAGAAATCTGATATATATCCAGGGCAAACATTAAAAATTCCTTTAAAAAATTAGTATTTTTTTCCTCAGCACGAAGGATTTGTACAAGATTTGTCATATAATATACATATAGTACCACATAATCCTAAGGGGTTGAGGAATCTAATGAGAAAAATAAGAATGGCAATCATTGGCGCTGGCCGGGAAGGAAGTTCATTATATTATTGCTTTAGGATAAAACCTCAGGTTTCTGTAGTAGGCATAGCCGATGTAACGGGCCAGGGCCTTGGAGTTAACGATGCCATCCAAGACGGTGTTCTGGTATCCACATCATTGGAGGATATCATGACCATAGAGGGTCTTGATGTAATTGTCGAAACCACCAAGGACCCTGTAATTGCAGATAAAGTGCACCGGCTGAAACACCCGGATACCCAGGTTGTCGAAGCAAACAGCCTGGAACTGATGGTGGCCCTCGGAGACAGAAAAGAGCGCACAGAGGCCGAAATGTTATCTATCCTGGGATCTGTAAATGATGCTGTTCAGATTGTTGACAAAGACGGAGTTATTACATTTGTTAACAAGGCCTTTGAAAAAGCAGCCGGTATAAGTGCTCAGGAGTTAATGGGCCAGAGTGTTTTCGATAAGTTCAGTAACAGTCCCGTAGCAAGCGTTCTCTCGTCCGGCGAACCTTTGACAAATCAAAAATATGCCCTTGGTTCATCGGCACGGGATTATAACTGCAACGTCACCCCTATTTTGGTAAAAGACGAGGTTGTCGGCGCTATCGGGGTCTTTAAGATGACGCCGGATGTAATTAAGTTGATGGAAGAACTGCAACGTTCCACATCCATAATAGAGGGGCTTTACGACAGGTTGGGCCAAATCAACGGGCTTGCCGAAATCGATGTATCTGATGTCATGCCCATTGATAAGATGGAACAGATTTTACTGCGGCAGGCGCTGATGAGGTTTGGTTATTCGGTGGAAGGCAAGAAAAAAGCTGCCAAGGCCTTAAACATCTCATTAGCCACCTTGTACAATAAATTGAAGAAATACCAAATAAACTAAAAGGATAAAAAAATTATAAAATTTAAGTCATTACTTATTTAAAGAGGGATAAAGGAAACTTACTTCAGGTGGGGTTTTAAACCCCACCTGAAGTTTAGTTGACTTATCCAGGGGCTTAGCGCCACTTATCTCCCACTTAAGAAGTAGGAGTCTTAGTGGCGCTTAGCCATCGGATAAAAACCCTCTTTTAATATTTGGCTGTAAACATGATATAATAGATTTAAATAGCTGCGGTTGGGAGTGATACTTATCCGCACAGTTGATACCTTATTAATCAGAAAAGCTGTCCGGGACCTATGTGTTAAAGCCAACTGTCATCTTGGATGTGACATCCTATCAAGGTTGAGGGAATCAGCTGATAGGGAACGGTCCCCGATGGGGAAAGAAATACTTGACCAGATTCTTGAAAATGCAGGTATTGCCGATTGTGAAGGAATACCGGTATGCCAGGA
>Ga0074195_1002461_pt1 | contig 20581 bp, 21 predicted proteins | sample EPASupsiteHSE623_FD_64525 | JGI IMG/M metagenome (GOLD analysis project Ga0074195, IMG submission 64525) | Bioremediated contaminated groundwater from EPA Superfund site, New Mexico - Sample HSE6-23 | ecosystem: Environmental > Aquatic > Deep subsurface > Groundwater > Contaminated ...
CCGGCAGGCAGCACTTGCCTTTAAAAAAACCGGTGTCGATCTGATCCTGTTCTGCGGCGGAGACGGGACGGCCCGGGATATCTTCGATGCAGTAGGCCGGGACGTCCCGATTCTTGGGATACCTGCCGGGGTGAAAATGTACTCTGCGGTTTTTGCCATTGATCCGGCAACTGCTGCCGAACTAGTGACCGGATACGATGTCGCATCTCTCCGGGATTCGGAAGTGATGGATGTCGATGAAGAGGCGTACCGGGCAGGCGAGCTGAAAACCCGGTTACACGGGATTGCCCGGACGCCAGTCCTGGCAGGAAAGGTCCAGATCTCCAAGCATGTTTTCGAAGAAGAGAATGAAGAACGTGCAAAAAAGGAGATTGCCCGCTTCATCCGCGAGATCATGATCCCTGATGTGGTTTATATCCTCGGCGCAGGAACAACAACCTATGCCATTGCCCGCGAACTGGGAATACATAAGACCCTGCTGGGAGTCGATGCTGTAAAAAACGGGAAGATGGTTGCAACGGATCTTTCAGAAAAAGCACTCTGGGCATTGCTCGAACATGGGCAGGAGGCAAAAATTATCCTCAGCCCTATTGGTACGCAGGGCTTCATTCTTGGACGGGGCAACCAGCAGATCAGTGCCCGTATTGTGAGAAAAGTGGAAATGGGCAATCTCATTGTCGTTGCCACGCCGCATAAACTGCGGGAGACCCCTGTTCTCTATGTAGACTCAGGGGATTTCTCGCTCGATACGGAATTTGGAGATTCCGTGCTGGTAGTTTCCGGGTATCGCATGGCCCAGAGAAAACGCATCTACCAGCCGGAACCGGATAAAAAAGGTTAGTTTTACTGGGGTGCCTGCGGCGGTTTCAGCATCGTATATGCGATCACAAGCCCGATGATTGCAAGTGCGAGCACATACGGGAACACCCCGAGATACGATCCCGTTGATGTCTTGATGAACCCGGCGAGTTGTGGTCCTGCGATTGCACCTGCACCATAGGCAAGGAAGATAACCCCATAGCACCGGGGGTAATCCCCCGTGCCGAAATAGCTGCCGGTCGCAGTCGGGGCAATGGCAAGCCAGCCCCCGAGACATCCCCAGAGTACGGCAAAGGCAATGACATACACCAGCACGGACTGGACCTGCCACATCAGCAGCGATGCGAGTGCAATGAGGACGAACGAGGCCATCGCTGCGTTTCTTGGCGTAAATTTATCCGTCAGCGCACCGAAGACAGGCCGTCCGCCGCCATTGAAGACTGCAAAGAACCCGACCAGCATGGTGGCAAGCCCGGTTTCGATACCTACATCGGTACCCACCGGTTTTGCAATCGAGATGGCCATCAGGCCGGCCAGGCAGCCGATGAAGTAACAGGCCCAGAGCGCGTAGAATGATGGCGTTCTGAGCATCTGTCCGCGCCGGAACTCGCAGGTGACATGCTGCCCCGCTATCGGTGCCTGGGGTGTCCACCCCGAAGGTTTCCACCCGGCTTCCGGGAATTTCAGGGGTATGGCCAACAATACTGTCAGGACGATCATTACGATACCGAAGATCCGGAATGTGTTCATCACCCCATAGGAGCCGATGAAATATCCTGCAAGGTTTGCCGTGATCAGCGCAGAGAACCCGAACCCGAGAACCGTGAGGCCGACCGCGAGTCCCCGGCGGTCCGGGAACCAGCGTGCCGATACAGCGACCGGTACCCCGTACGCAATACCAACGCCGATACCTCCGATGATACCGTATACTACGTAGAGCATCGGGACAGAGTTTGCAAACGATGCCAGCAGCCAGCCGAGACCGGTCAGGATCCCGCCAACAATGGTCACATTCCGGGGTCCGTAATGTTCTATGTATTTACCCGTGAGCGGCATGGCGATAGCAAAAAATGCCAGAAAGACCGAAAACGGTAAGAGGATATCATTGGCTGTAACCTGCTGGCCGAGTGTGCCGGTAAAATAATCGGTAAGCGGCTTGACAAAGACGCTCCACGAATAGATCGAGCCTAAGCACAGGTTGATGACCATGCCGAGTATAACAAGCATCCATCGCCCTTTTTCCGGCTCCATGCCGAACAGTTTTTCCTGTATTGTCTCGCTCATTTCTCCCTCAATAAAAAAATTATTCTTCCAGGGTTGAGATATCGCCCGGATCGATACCCATCTCTTTTGCCTTTAAGACCCTGCGCATGATCTTGCCACTCCGGGTCTTGGGCAGCTTGTCCACGAAATCGATCTCGTGGGGCATGGCAATCGGTCCGATGGTTGTCCGAACATGGTGGAGGAGATCCTGCTTGAGATTCTCGCTGGGCTCGTTTCCTACACGGAGAATGACGAACGCTTTGATCGAATTCCCTTTAACCGCATCCGGCTTCCCGATGACTGCCGCCTCGGCAACTGCATGATGGGAAACCAGCGCGCTCTCTACTTCTGCCGTGCCGATGTTGTGGCCGGCAACGATGATGATGTCATCCGCCCGCCCGAGGATCATGATATACCCGTCTTTGCCCTTGACAGCAAGATCCCCTACTGCGTAGACCCCCTTTATCGTCTCCCAGTATTTCCGGTACCGTTCGTCATCCTTGTAGACCATGCGGAGCATGGATGGCCACGGTGATTTGACTACGAGGAGTCCGCCGGTACCCGGTTTGACAGAATTCCCGTCCTTGTCCACGACATCTGCCTCTATGCCCGGTATGGGTTTTCCGGCAAACCCGGGGCGCATGGGCTCCCCGATCATCGTGGTGATCATATGCATGCCGGTCTCGGTCTGCCACCAGGTGTCCAGGATCGGGATCTTGTCCTTACCTATGACATGGTAGTACCACTCGAATGCTTCCGGATTCAGTGGTTCCCCGACAGAGCCTATGATTCGAAGGGAGTTTAAGTTGTACTTGTTCGGCCAGACCTCTCCCATTTTCATGAACATCCGGATTGCGGTCGGGGCGGTATAGAAGATAGTGACCTTCTGTTCCTCGATGAGGTTCCAGAAGCTGCCTGCATCCGGATAATCGGGGGTCAGTTCGGTGATAAAGACGGTCGCACCAACAGCAAGCGGCCCGTATACGATATAGCTGTGACCGGTGATCCAGCCGGGATCTGCAGTACACCAGAAAATATCATTGTCCTTTATATCGAAGACATATTTACTGGTGTAATAGGTGCCAACCATGTACCCCCCGCAGGTATGCACAATGCCCTTCGGCTTTCCCGTAGATCCACTGGTGTAGAGAATGAAGAACGGGTCTTCGGAGTCCATGATCTCCGGAGGACAGACATCGGACATCCCCTCCATCATCTCGTAGAAATCCAGTTCGCGCTCGTGAAGATCCAACAGGGGATCGCGCCTTCTCAGGACCACAACGTGCTCTACCGTGGGAGAATTGACGATCGCTTCGTCAACAATTCCCTTGAGCTGGATTGCCTTGCCTCGGCGTATCGATATATCTGCGGTGATGACCACCTTAGCCTCAGCATCCTGGATCCTCATACTCAGCGCGGCAGCCCCGAATCCTCCGAACACGACGTTGTGGACCGCGCCGATGCGGGCACAGGCAAGCATGGCGATCAGCTGCTCAGGAACCAGCGGCATGTAAATGCAGACACAGTCCCCCTTTTTCACGCCGATCTTTTTCAATGCATTCGCAAAGCGTGACACCTGCGAGAGAAGCTTCTGGTAAGTAAAGATACGCTCCCGGCCCTCTTCACCCTTCCAGATAAGGGCCACCTTGTTGCGGCGGTTATCATCGACATGGCGGTCCAGGCAGTTTGCCGTGATGTTCAGCCTGGCATTGGTAAACCACCTTGCATAGGGATAATTCCATTCCTTTACCGCGTCCCAGGGCTTGATCCAGTCAAGCTCCTTTGCCATCTTCTCCCAGAACCCGTCCGGGTCAGCCAAAAAATCATTGTAGGCTTTCTGGTAGTCCCCCATCCATGCATTTTTTCGATACTGTGGGTCGGGTGTGTATGATTTCACATCCTCGACGAGTTTGACGTTAAAATCCTCTGTCATGGTCCCACCTATTTTACATTATTAATCATGCTAAACATCCTATATATAATTTGTCGAAGTAATGTTCGACACTTCTTTGTACGGCCAGATTTCTTCGGTATAATATTGGAAAATCGTCTGTTTTTTTCAAAACGAAAAAATGCCACGCATTCCGGGATTCTCGCGTGTGGGATATAAAAAGGGTTATCTGTCCGGGTTTTTCAATATAGGATCGATGCTTGAGAAATTCAAGGGGTGCCTGCTGGGTGCAGCGATTGGCGATGCGCTGGGTATGCCCAACGAGAGCGGCGCTCCTAACCTGAACAAGATGAAGTACGGGTACCGCCGCCCTTACAAAGGCCATCCCAATGAGGGTCTTAACCCGGGACAATATACCGATGATACCCAGATGATGATCCTTGTTGCCACGCTCCTTGCCGATGGAAAATTCAACGAAGAGCGGTACATGACCGCGCTTCGCGAACTCTATACGAGAGGAAACCTCCGCTTTCCCGATGGATCAGTCTGTTCGGTATGTGAACAACCTGACAAGGAAAATGTGCCCCGGAAGGGAGTAAAATCCACAACATCCGGCTGCCTCCCGATTGCAATCCCGTTCGCCCTGGCATTCCCGGATATGAATGAAGGATGCGAACGTTCTGTCAGGGCGTGCAATGTGACCCATACCCACCCGGCAGTCCACGCAGCAGTTTCAACATTTGTCACTCTCATCTACCATGCTCTCCACGACAGCCCCGATGCTGTCGGAAAGGCACTGCATAAGGCACAGGCAGAAGATGAAGTGCTGGGCGGTAAGATCCGAAATGCATTGGTCCTGGAGAAAGAGGGGATGGAAACTGAGACCGCCCTGCTCAAGATCGGGAACGATGTTTCCGTATTCCAGACCCTGCCGATAGCATTTTTCCTGATCAGCAGGTATACCTCCCACCCACCGGATCTTCTTACGGTCGCGGCCAATACCGGGGGAAATACCGACACTATTGCCTGCATCTGTGGGGCATATCTTGGTGCTTCAAATGGTATCGGGGCGCTTCCCGCGGATCTGCTCGAAGGACTTGAAGACCGCCAGCGGATCGAACTCCTCGGTCAGCGACTCCACAGCGTTTACTCCCGCAAACTGGATCGTGTGTAATCTCCTTTTTTATTATCCGGGAGCATTTCGCGTCCAGCGTGTCCCGCCGCTTAAAAAGCATTAAATTTTGACAATCGGATACTCTTGTTATGAAAATTGCGATCATCGGGGCCTCCGGCTATGCCGGTGGTGAACTGGTTCGCCTGCTCGTTCATCACTCAACAGCAAAAGTCATGTGCGCCACTTCCCGCAAACTGGCAGGAACACCCCTTGACCAGGTCCATCCCCACCTGAAAGGGTTTACCAGCCTCAAATTCGAAAATCCCGACATGGATGCCATCGATGCCGACGTGGCATTTCTTGCAGTCCCTCATACGGCAGCGATGACTCATGCCGGCAAGCTGCTGGAACGGGGGATCAAAGTCGTGGATCTCAGTGCAGATTACCGTCTGCCAAAAGAGATCTACGAGAAAGTGTATGGTGTTGCACATACCGATTATTTCAGTGCGCCGTATGGTATCCCGGAACTCCACCGCAAGGAGTGTATCAATGCTAAGTTCGTTGCAAACCCCGGGTGCTTCCCTACGGGAGCAACCCTTGCAGCGGCCCCTCTTGCAAAATATGCCCATACGGTTATCTTTGATTCCAAATCCGGCGTGAGTGGAGCTGGGGACAACCCGTCGGCCACCACCCATTATCCGAATGTTAGTGACAATATCGGGCCTTACAAATGGACGAGCCACCGCCATCTTGCTGAGATGAAACAGGAGATCGCCGGGCTGGGTTCAAAAGCGAATGTCTACTTTACCCCCCATCTCGTCCCGGTGAACCGGGGTATCCTGACGACCGCTCATATTTTACTCAAGGAGCCCCTGGGGCAGAAAGAAGTAGAGAAACTCTACCAGGATTTCTATAAAGGAGAATATTTCGTCCGGTACCAGAAGCCCTCGCTCGCCGCAGTCCGGGGGAGCAACTTCTGCGACCTGATGGTGGAGAGCGAAGGAATGCGTGTCGTAGTATGTTCTGCAATTGACAACCTGGTGAAAGGCGCAAGCGGACAGGCGATCCAGAACATGAACCTGATGTGTGGGCTCTCCGAACAGGATGGGCTTGTCAGCGCAGGAATGCTCCCATAGGTGAAAAAATGCTGGTAAAAGACGCAATGACAAAAAACCCGGTGGTCTGCTCTGCCGATACACCCCTCCGCGAAGCGGTAGGTCTGTTCCGGAAGCATCATATTGGAGGTCTGCCTGTGGTGGAAGGTGGGGAACTTGTAGGAATGCTCACCGAATCGGATCTGATCTCACTCCTGGAATCAGAACGGATCTCTGATGATCTCTGGCTGCCGTCGCCCTTTGAGATCATTGAAATCCCCATCCGCGAGTATGTGAACTGGGAAAAAACCAAGCACGCCCTGCGCAATATCGGCGATCTGTCGGCGAAAAAAGTGATGACACATCGTGTGATCACCGCGACAGAGGATATGAAAGTCGAGGAAGCGGCATCCCTGATGCTTAAGGAAGGAGTAACCCGTCTGCCGGTGATGCAGGGGAAAAAACTGACCGGCATTTTAACCCGTTCAGATATTATCAATGCAATCGGTGCATCGCATTCTGACACTAATGGAATGGGAGATTAAATGTCGGTAAGAAGTATTTGTGCAGTCAAGGGTGTAACTGCGTATGGCATGAAAGAAGGGAAGTTCGGCCTTGCCCTTATCCGGGCAAGTGGGACTGCCGCCGGGGTTTTTACCGAAAACCTTGTCAAGGCTGCACCTATCGAACTCATGCGCAAACAGATAAAGAAAGGCACCCTGGAAGCGGTAATCGCAAACAGTGGTTGTGCCAATGCTTATACCGGAAAACGCGGGTATGAGGATGCAGTTGCGATGACCGGGTTTGCCGGAGAAGCACTCGGCGTCGGAGCGAAACAGGTTGGGATCGCGAGTACCGGAGTCATCGGGCGCTATCTCGATCTTCCGCTCATCGAGCGCCAGTGCAAAGTGATTGCACCCAAACTCGATCGCACTTTCGAGGCAGAAACCCTTACTGCACAGGCAATCATGACAACCGATCTCTACCCCAAGCATGCACTGGTGGAGAAAGAGTCATTCTGTATCGGGGGTATCACGAAAGGGAGTGGCATGATTGCGCCCAATATGGGTACGATGCTTGCGTTCATCTATACGGACGCAGATATCGGCGCAAAACCACTTTCCGATGCGCTGAAACTGGCAACAAAGCGGACGTTCAACCGCGTAGTGGTCGATGGCGATACGAGTACTAACGACATTGCGCTCTGCACGGCCACCGGAGAAGCCGGCAAGGTGAATGCAAAGGAGTTTTCCGCTGCACTGGAAGAGTGCTGCCGTTCCCTTGCCATGCAGATCGCCGCTGATGGAGAAGGGGCGTCGAAACTGCTCGAAGTGACGGTTACGGGAGCGCCGAAAGAGGACGATGCGGCAAAGGTTGCCCGCACGGTTATTGAGTCCCCGCTTGTCAAGACCGCAGTATACGGTGAGGATCCCAACTGGGGCCGCGTGGTTGCTGCAGCAGGCCGGGCCGGCGTAAAGTTTGATCCCAATGCGGTATCGCTCTGGATCAGCGATGGCAACGTGAAGTATCCTCTCGTGAAATCCGGTGAAATCATCGCCGATCTCAACAATGCAAAGGCGGCCATGCATGGCAAAAAAGTGATCTTTATTCTCGATCTTGCGGCAGGAAAAGCAGAAGCGACCACATGGGGCTGTGACCTGACCGAGAAGTATGTCGAGATCAACGGGAGGTACACCACATGATGAAACGCGAAGACGTGCTCATGGAAGCCCTGCCGTATATCCAGCAGTTCCACGGCAAGACTATCGTGATCAAGCTCGGCGGTCATGCGATGGTGGACCCGGTTGTGCTGGAGAACGCTATCCGGGATGCGGTACTTCTTCACTATGTGGGTATCCGTGTAGTCCTGGTACATGGCGGTGGACCGGAGATCTCCGAGAAGATGAAGGCAATGGGCAAGGCATCCGTCTTTATCGGGGGACTGCGAGTGACTGACCCGGAAACCCTCGAGATCGCCCAGATGGTGCTCGTAGGCAAGATCAACAAAGGGATAATCTCGCTGATCGCAAAAAGCGGTGCCCGTGGAGTTGGGCTGTCAGGTAGTGATGGCAACCTGATTATCGCAAAAAAAATGGATCTCCAGAAGATCGAAGTCGAAGGCGTCCAGAAAGAAGTCGATCTCGGGCATGTCGGCGAGATCGAATGGATCGACCCGGCACTCCTGAATACGCTGCTCGATACAGGGTACATCCCGGTTGTCGCACCGATAGCGATTGACCGGTTCGGCGGAAGCCTGAATATCAACGCTGATACAGCAGCCGGTGATATAGCCATAGCTCTCAAGGCTTACAAACTCGTGAATATGACAGATGTGGACGGGGTCATGGACGCAAAACGGACAATGGTATACCGGAAACTGACCATCAATGAAGCCAATGCCATGCGGAAATCCGGGGTGATTGGTGAAGGTATGATCCCGAAAGTGGGATCGGTAACCAAAGCCGTAGAAAATGGTGTGAATTATGCCCATATCATCAACGGCAACATCGAGCACAACCTTATTCTCGAACTCTTCACCCGGGACGGTGTCGGGACGATGATATCCTTAAAATAACTTTTTAAAAAGTGACAGGACCGTATATACTATTATTGTTCTGAACAATAATAACCGGGATTTTCTCATATGGAAAAATTACACAAGATTTTCCTATTGTTGATAGGAGTCATTATTGTCAGTGCTGCATTTTTTCTTGCTGCCCCGACCTTTATTTCTTCCAATGCTGCAACACCCCCCGTATCAGCGACCCCGTCACCTGCCTCCATCCCCGCAGTCTATTTTTACGGTGACGGTTGCAGCCACTGTGAAAAGGTAAAACCCCTCATCGCCGATCTTGAAACACGGTATCCGGAACTCCACCTCACCCGGCTTGAAACTTATAACAATGCCGGAAACGCGCAAAAGTTTATGGAACTGAGCAGGATGTATGGAATATCCAATCCCGGGGTTCCAATAATCTTCATCGGAAAAACCTCGTTGTTCGGTGAGGTTGAAATTAAAGACCGTTTTGAATATGAGATTCTTCTTGAAAAACAGCGGCTTGAGTCTTATAACGGCACTGCCCAACCAGTGATCTCCGAAACGGAACCCACCGGGACACAGACCGCTCCGCAACTCAGCCTGCCTTTGGTTATATTTGCAGCTCTGGTTGACAGTATCAATCCCTGCGGATTGTCCGTGCTGGTCTTCCTGTTGATCCCGATGGCTGCAGCAGGGAGCAGGAGGCGCATCCTGCTGGTCGGCGGGGCCTATATCGCCGCGATGTTCCTGTTCCATCTTCTCGTAGGAATCGGGCTCTTCTCGGTCTTCTCCTTCTCCGGATTCTCAAAGACATTCGCCCTGATCGGGGGGGCCGTTGCTCTTCTGCTGGGGATCATAACAATCGCCGATGTACTCCGGAACAAGGAGACCTTTATCCTGTCTATACCCGAATCAAAGAAAGGACTGCTCGCAAGCTATATCCGCATCGCGTCGCTTCCCGCAGCATTTGTCCTGGGAATTCTTGCCGGCATCCTCGGGTTCACCTGCACCGGGGGCATCTATATCAGCATCCTCGGCCTCATGGGCAGGGAGATGTCCGTACTTTCCGGGTTGCCCTGGCTTATCCTGTACAACCTTGTCTATGTCCTCCCCCTCATTCTGATCACCCTTCTCGTTGCGTATGGCATATCCCCTGAACGGGCTGACAGTATGCGAGGAGAGTACAAGCGGGCGATCCGGATGATAATTGGAGTGATTCTGGTTTCGCTTGGAGCGGTAATCCTGCTCGGGTGGCTGGGGTAACCCAATCCACCAATTCTTACGGTTTTATCACTTATTTTCCGGTATGGCGGGGCCACGAACAGACTGTGGACAAATCTTAAAAAAAGTTGGGATAAATCCTGATCTTGTTCTTCACAAAATCGATCAGGGAAGATTTCCGTCCCCGGAACATTCATGCTGGCGCTCTTCGCTCATTGCAATGAGCTGCTCGAATATTTTCTGGACCGCAACCGGATCGATCTTGGCCTCAACCGCCTGGTCAAAAACCGCGTTCAGCACTTCAGATGCCCGGTGCTCATCATGGACCGGCATTCCTGCATGGATCTTGATTCTGGCAATTTTTCCTGCCAGATCCTGCCGGTGTGCAATGAGCCGGATAATTTCTTTATCGGTCTTGGTGATCTCTGCCCGTACGGTCTCCAGGGACATATACTATACATCTCTGATTCTTCACATAAACGTGTTTATCCCCGCCTTAAACGCCAAAGCAGATATCGCAGGAGCACCCTATCTGATCCGGTGATTTCATGCTCGAACGCATCTCCCGAAAGGAAGAGTTTGATCTATTTATTGCGTGGATAGCGATATCCATCTCGTTTGCGATCATCAAGGTCGCACCCTATGGTATAACCGGACCTCACAACTCGGTAGATCCTGTAGTTGCGCTGATCTTTTTTGCCATCGCGCTTTTGACAGCGGGTATAGGGTTCATTTTTCATGAAATGGCCCACAAGTTTACCGCGATTAAATTCGGGTACTGGGCGGAATTCCGGAAAGATAATGTAATGCTGCTCTTTGCTGTGCTCCTGGCAGCTCTGGTAGGTTTCGTCTTTGCAGCCCCGGGTGCAACAGTCATTTACAGCAACTCGGGCAGCGGGCAGGGTCTGACCCGCAGGGAGAATGGGATCATTTCAGCATCAGGGCCGGTGATCAACCTCCTGCTCTGTATACCATTCGCCGCACTGGCATTGTTTGGAGGCCAAGCAATCGGTGGCCTGCTTACTTATATCGGCATATTCGGTATCCAGATCAACGCGATGATCGCAGCGTTCAACATGCTCCCCATCAGTGTCCTTGACGGACGGAAAGTCATGGCCTGGAATATCCCGATCTTTGCCCTGCTGATTATCGCATCATTCGGGACACTCGTGGCATCGTTCTATCTTCTCTGATCCAAATCATTTTTTTAAAAAAGGACGGATGGGACTTCATTCATTCAGTTTTTAATTTTCCAATAACCCCTACTACCTTCTGCCCTTTCTCAAACGCATCCTTAAGGGCAGTCGGGTGGTTCTTGATTCCCTTGAATTCATCCATATTATTGGCAATGATATTATCATAGTATTCGAACCCGGTACCGTTGAAGATGGCCGTGATCGCAGGAAACGCCCCATCGAAAACATGATCCCAGTTCTGCCCGGCCGTTGAGATGAAGAGACCTTTATGTCGCTTGATATGTTCATCGGTGAAATAGAGTGTTTTCAAGACGAATTTCCGGGCCCAGAGATACTGTCCGCGGTCGATCAGTCCTTTGAGTTCTGCGGTGATACCCATGGTATAAATGGGAGATGCCACGGCAACACAGTCCGCTGCCAGTATTTTTTCAAAGAGAATAATTGCATCATCCTTCACAATACAGTCACCGGTTTTATGACAGGCATTGCATCCCCGGCAGGGTGCATAATCCAGGTCCTTGAGCACCACTTTCTCAACTGAGGCACCGGCAGCTTGTGCCCCTTCGAGGAAACTGTCGAGCAGGGTTTCGGTGTTTCCGTGCCGGTGCGGGCTTCCCGATATGCCAAGGACGCTTACGGTCATTAAAATCACCCATTAAGCCGCTTTTTGATCTCGGCAAGCACGGTTTTACCGAGTCTCTCGGCATCGGCCCGGGCGGTTGGGTGTTTATCAATCGCCCCTTTTTCGTCCACGCCGTTAATCATGAGGTAGGAGATATCGGCATCCTTTATGTCAATGACATGATAGAAGCATTTCACGGAAGGGACAGCGGCTTCAAAGACATGGTCCCAGTTCTGCCCGGCTGATGCCAGGAATACCCCGAGGCGTTTTCCCTTTCGTTCCGGCGGAACAATGGGTAGTTTGAGCACATATTTTCGTGAACGGAATACCTGTGCACGGTCGATTAAGGCTTTTGGCTGCGAGGCGATACCCATGCAGTAGATGGGCGAAGAGAGTAAGATGATGTCGGCAGCAACGATCTTGTCATGGTAGATGTCCATACCATCGCGCTGTACGCATTTATTGAGTTTCTCACAGGCATTGCACCCCTTGCAGGGATTGATATTGGCATCGGTCAGGGCGATTTTCTCTATGACCACATCCGGGTCAGCGATCATCCCGCCCAGCACCCAGTCCAGCAGCGTCTCGGAGTTGCCATGCCTGCGGGGACTTCCGGCAAAGGCGAGGACTTTGATCGGCATAACCGTATCTTTGTCATGCGCCGTAAAAAAGGATTGGATGGGGAACAGGGATAACGGTAGTGTCTGGATGAATAGCCGGGAACTTTGGCTCGATTTACGGTCAGAGCAGAAAAGTGCAAAACGTTCTGGAATGATGACCCCCCATACTGTTCACGAGGGTTTTAGGGGTGGGAACCGCGAGTAAGATGTACATTTGATAAACAACTGTACAATTGACAGTCACATGTACAATTGACAAAAATCACGCGGCTCACGCCGGAGCCTTTTTGGGAAGGGGTGGGGGTACCCCCTCTTGGACATGAGAGGGGGGTGGCTTATTTTTCACGCGAGGGGAAAGGACCCCCATGCACCCCCTTTTGTATGCTGAGGGGAAATCAGAAAAAAAATTTAGAAAAAAAGTTTACCCCTCTCTAACCAGTCCCTGCTCGCTCATACTTTCTTGAAACAGAGATACCAGTCCTTGCACTCGTACCCTTCGGTTGGCCGTTTCTCCATCTCGGCAGCAGTCTTTGGCGGTGGTACAACCACCTTGTCGCCCGGCTGCCAGTTCGCAGGAGTCGAGACTTTGAACTTGTCCGTGGTCTGGAGTGCCTTGATCATCCGGATAATCTCGGGCATGAATCGCCCGTTCTGGAGCGGGTAATAGATCATTGCCCGCATGATACCCTTGTCATCGATAAAAAAAACGCAGCGAACCGCAGCAGTCGATGACTGTCCTGGGTGGATCATGCCGTACTTCTTTGACACTTTCATCGTGAGGTCCGCGATGATCGGGAAGGGGATGGTTACTCCCATCTTCTCCTTGATCGCGTGCACCCAGGCGAGATGGGCGGATATGCTGTCAACCGACAGGCCAATCAGCTGGACGTTGAGTGCCTGAAGTTCATCATAGATCTGTGCAAAAGCCAGAAATTCCGTGGTGCACACCGGTGTGAAGTCGGCCGGGTGCGAAAAGAGCACCACCCATTTCCCCTTAAGGGATGAGAGCTTGACTGGCCCCTGGGTGGTCTCCGCCTCGAAATCCGGCGCAGGCTCCCCGATGACGGGGAACATGATACAGGTATCGTCTTCCATGATGTCTCACCTGAGAATCTGGTTATGGCATGACCTCGTCAAGCTGTGCCTTGCCGTAGACATACGCGGGCATACCCGAGAGCAGGAAGGTGACGCGGAGCGCTTCTTCTACCTCTGCCTTGGTAACCCCGAGGTTCTTTGCACCGGCCAGCTGGGCGCGGACTGCATGCTGGTCACGCATAGCGGCCGCAATTGCAATTGCAATCAGTTTCTTGGTCTTTCTCGAAAGCTTGCCATCGTCCCAGATGTGCTGTTCGAATCTCATGACGAGATTGAACATCTCGGGCTCCTTGGTGGTCAGCTCCCTGAAAAATTTCGGTACTTTACCGATCTTCTTCTCAAGGCTTTTGAGTTCTTTTTCCGATCCTTTCTGTGCAACCGGTTTTTTAACCGGCGCCTTTTTTGCCATTGGTTTTTTTACCGTTGCCTTTTTTACTGCCATAATCTCTCACTCCTCTAACTGCATGGGTTCGCCGCAGCAGACCAGTTCTCCGCCGCCGGATTCCTTTACCACAACAACATTGCCGCAGATCTCACACCGGAAGACCTGTCCTTCTTTTGAGACATTAACCATAGAGAGAACCTCTTTGTTATCTCAGATAAACCTGGGAGCAGAGCCCCACATGCATGTTTTTTGCAGGGTCTCCCAGAATTCACATGCCGTTTCTGTACCTGAAAAGAAAAATGTGAAGTTATATGTTGCTTTTACCGCGTTTTGGCGGGTTTTTTACATCATCCGCAGTCTTGATGTCCGGGCGGATGTGGGTCATGGGGAAGCACTGGTACTCTTCACAGGCACAGGCCGGGCATTTTCTCAGATCCTGCTCGCTCTTGTCGAGTGTTAATTCCTTTCCGCAGTCTAAGCAAACATATTTGCCGGGTCCGACTTTCTGTCCTGCGCTGTATGACTTATTTTCGGTCAAAAGACTCACCAGATTTCTCATTTACGTCAAAGATATATATGGGTTGTGTTCGTACTACCCGGTCTCTTTCTTTCTCCCGGTAATATCACCCGCACCGTACATATGCAAAGTTATATGGCGGCTTTTCACGTCTACTGATATATGGGAAAAAAGGTGATCGGTCTCCTGGGGAGTCCCCTGTCTGATGGCAACACAGCAAAACTGCTGGAGCGTGCGCTTAAGGGAGCAGAGGATGCCGGTTGCACCGTGGAAAAAATTGAAGTTGCCAGCCTTGATTTCCAGGCATGTATGGAGATGATGTTCTGTAAAGACCATGATACCTGCATCATGGACGATGATATGCAGCAGCTGTATCCGAAATTCAAAGAGATGGACAGCATTATCATTGCTACACCGGTCATGACCATGGGAATTCCCGGGAAACTCAAATCACTGATGGACCGGTTCCAGGTCTTTTTCATGGCCAAATACATGCGGCATAAGTCGTTCATCACAATAGAACGAAGAGCAGCGCGTAATGGGCTTTTCATCTGTATATCGGGCATGAAGATCCCTGAGGTCTTTGTGGGTGCAAAGCTGACCGTCAGGGCTTTTTTTGATATCATCGACTGCCAGTATTATGATGAGCTTCTTATCAGCGATATGGATACGATCCGCGATGTGACAGCACACCCGGATCTCCTCGAAGCTGCTTACCAGAAGGGGTATGCACTGGGAAAATCGCTCTCCGTGTAATCTCTTCCACGCGGGAGGCCTTTTTTCATCATAATAATCTATTGTTGCAAAGATGCCCCGTATAGATTTCCCCATCCGCTAGAGCAGTCCCCGCTCCTTCATGCTCAGGTAACCGGTCTTTGTCACAATGATATGATCGATCAGCTGGATGCCCAGCAACAACCCCGCCTCACGGAGCTGCGTGGTGATCGCAATATCCTGCGGGCTGGGTTCGAGCGAACCTGATGGGTGGTTGTGGACACAGATGACCGATGCCGCCCTGTCAGTGATCGCATCGGCAAAGACTTCCCGGGGGTGGACAAGGCTGTGATTGAGCAGACCGACAGTGATGACCCTGCTGTCGAGTACCTCGCCTGCTCCATTGAGGGTGATGCAGATGAAATGCTCCTGCCGTTTGTCCCGCATATCTGCTATAAGGGAGAGTGAAAGGACGTCCTGCGGTCGTGTTACCCTGATACTGCTTCCTGTGGGTGCACAATAACGCCTTCCCAGTTCAAAACATGCCGTGATCTGGGCTGCCTTTGACGGGCCTATTCCCGTTACTGAGAGAAGGTCCTCATACAGGATCATGCCCTTTTTATCCTTCAGGAGCCCGCAGATCTCCTTTGAAATTACCCGGACATCATTGCCCCGCGTGCCTCTCCCAAGGATCGATTCGATCAGTTCCTGTTCAGTGAGCGAAGTAACTCCCTTCTGGGCAATTTTTTCGCGTGGCCTGTCCCGTTCAGGAATATCTTTCATCATCTTCATGGAAAAACCCGGCATGCAGGATGCGGCAGGGGCCGGGATCCTGTGGTATGTCAGGATTACTTTTTAGCACGGCAAATACCTTTCTTTTTGTGATAGGCCTGTCTTTGATTTCCTGCCGCATGAAAAATCTTTAAGTCAGCATCTTTCCATATCCTATCCTTATGGCAACCATAGAGAATGCAAAAGAGGCATTTGCCGGTGAATCCCAGGCAAACCGAAAATACCTGGCTTTTTCCGAAAAAGCCGCCGAAGAGGGTTTCAAAAACATTGCAACACTGTACAAAGCGGCATCAGAAGCAGAAGCAATTCACGCAAAAAAACTCTTAAAAGTGCTCGCTGCAATCGAACCGACTGCAAAAAACCTTGAAGCGAGTATTGCCGGTGAGACCCATGAGTTTACCCGGATGTACCCGGAGTTTGTCAAGGTGGCAGAGGCAGAAGGGAGAAGTGATGCATTGCTTGCATTCACTCATGCCATGAAAGCCGAACAGGTGCATGCAACCCTGTACAAGAAGGCACTCGATGCGATAAAAGCGGGAAATGACCTTGGACGTGAAAAAATCTTCCTCTGTCCGGTCTGCGGGAATATTGAGATTGGAAAAGTTCCTGACAAGTGTCCAATTTGTGGTGTTTTCGGAAAACAGTTCCGGGAAATCACCCTGTAATTATTTATTTTTCGTTTTCTTTTTCATTATCTCTTTCTTTTTGGGCCTCTTTTCTGCGCCGGTGGAGCCACACCACGACAAGAACCAGGGCGATAAGGGTAGCCCATGATGCGGAGTAGATGATAATTATCGGGTTGACAAACATGTTCTGCGGAATAAATGGCGGGAGTGGCGCCGGTGGCAGGGTGTTGTCAAACCTGACTGCGACCGATACAGGGAACCGCTCTTTACCATCAAAATAGCGGATGGTTACCGTGGCATTCCCTGATGGGATTACCCCTTCTGCCGGTGCGTTATTGGTATTGGGAAACGCCACGGTGCGGGTGATCCTTCCGTGTTCATCGAGAATCTCGGTATACCATGCATCAGGGTAGGCATTGGAAAAGAGATCCTGGGCATTCACGGTAAGTTTTGAACCTGCGGGCACGGTCACATTCCAGGTTCCGTTCACGGTTTTATCCGGAAATGACAATATTCTGGTGACCGATTCGCCCCCCAGCAACTGCACGGTACCTGAAACGGGGTAACAGGCTGCTGGTTCTTCCGGCTTCCCGATAATCCGGGGAGCAACCGGGTCCTGTGAGCAGCGGAACCGGTCATCCATAACCTGGCCATAGGTTAATGCCCTCGGGTAAATCCTCACCTCATCAAGTCCGCCCCGGAAGAAATTCGGGCATGCCGTGTCCGGTGCATCCCCGGTACCCGCATCTGCACCCAGTATGACATAATTGGGATACTGGTATTGGATCGCACCCGATGCATTTTTCTGGTTTCTCAGCACGCCATCTACATATATTTTCGAGCTCTGGCCATCAAAGGTCCCGGTGACGTGATGCCACTGGTTTAAGGAAATGCCCTCGTGCAGGACAGGCACATCCAGATTCCCATAGCCTTCAAGATTAACTGTCCACCAGAGGTCTCCCCCGTCTCCGACACCAAGGCGGTAACCCCCTTCATTATACGATGAGATCAATGTCTGCGGGCGAAAAGAATCGGTATAAAACCATGAAGAAACGGTGATCGCCTTTTCCGGGTGGTTGCGGGAATTATACGGGATTGTTGCATAGCTGTTAACTCCGTTAAACAGGAGTGCACCGCCGCACCCGCTATTCTCAATCCGCGATGCGCTGTACATTGTCCCGCCATTCCCGTACCCTGAATCATCGAGAATGTAGGTGCCGCTTCCCTCATTGAAGCTGAGGTACAACGAAGGATCTGTTGTCGTGTCCTGCTGTCCTGAGGCCACTCCTCCCAGCAGCAGGAGCAACAGGCAGACCAGTACAGGTACTCGCAGTTCTCTTCTGCTACAGGTGGTCCACATGGTATCTGATCAATGCTTTATGGGGGCTCATTAAAAAAGAATATTGCTATTGGCAGGCTTACCTCTGTCCAAATATTTATATCACGCCAACGCATTTCTGGAACTGATGACAAAAGTCACCGTCTACTCCACCCAGAACTGCCCCTACTGCCGGATGGCCAAGGCTTTTCTCGAAAAACACGGTGTCCCGTACGAGAGCATTGATGTCGGTGCGGATATCGAAGCTGCAAAGAAGATGATCGATCTCTCCGGCCAGCGCGGTGTACCGGTGATAACTGTTGATGATGAAGTGATTGTCGGTTTTGACTCCGAGCGCCTCAATGAACTTTTCGGGGAACCCCCGACCGGTGAAAGTTATGATGTCGTGATTGTCGGCGCAGGCCCGGCCGGGCTCACGGCCGGGGTCTATTGCTCCAGAAAAATGTTAAACACGATCATCATCAGCGAAAATATCGGTGGGCAGGCGCTGGAATCGTGGGCGATCGAGAACTATATGGGATACCGGATGATCTCCGGCGAAGAGCTGATGAAAAAGTTTGAAGAGCAGGTCAGGACGCTCAATATACGGCTCGAACTCGATAAAGTGACAGCGATTTCAAAGGACAACGGCCTTTTTACTATCAGCACCATCTCGGGAAACACGGTGAAGGCAAAAGCGGTAATCCTCACGCAGGGAAACCGGCCGAAAAAGCTGGGAGTGGCAAACGAGGAACAGTATCTCGGGCGCGGGCTCTCGATCTGCTCTACCTGCGACGGTCCGCTTTACAAAGAAAAGCGGGTTGCCATTGTTGGCGGGGGGAACTCCGCGCTCCAGACCGCAATCGAGATGAGCGATATCGCCCAGTCAGTCAGTCTCATCGTGCGCCATACAATTCGGGCGGATCCTGTCTATGTCGAAAAGCTCAACGGGCGAAAGAACATCACGATCCATACCGGTGCGCATGTATCAGCCCTGCAGGGGGAAAAGTTCCTCTCGGGCATCACGATTAAAGATGAGCAAGGAAAAGAGCAGACGATCAGTCTCGACGGCGTTTTTATCGAGATAGGCTGGCTGCCCAACACCGATATGGTGGAGAACCTGGTAAAACTCAATGAGAAGAAGGAGATCATTGTTGATATCAATGGCCACACCAGCATGCCCGGTATCTATGCCGCTGGAGATGTGACCTCGGTGAAGAGCAAACAGATCGTTATCGCATGTGGCGACGGGGCAAAGGCTGCACTCGAGGCGTTTGAGTACCTGATGACGGGGTATAAGGAATAGGAAAAATTCTGATGGCGTGAATCCGCAATACTTTTACCCGTGTTAAGAGGGTAAAAATAGAATTGATGATACGGGAACTCAGTTTTTCGATCCTTTCTCTTTTATCCGGTCCTTCTCTCTATACCCTTCGAGCAGCACCGAAGCAATATTTTTTACCGGTTTATCGGTATGACCGGCGATATGGAACTCGCAGAACGGACAGGAAGTGATGACGATCTCTGCCCCGGTCTTTTTTATCTCCTCGCCCCGGCGGTTGCCGAGCGCTGCCGCCTCCTCGGGGTTCCCGGAGCGGACTCCTCCTCCCGAACCGCAGCAGATGGATGGCATCTCTACGAGATCTACGACCTGCTGTATCAGTTCCCGCGGCTGGTCATGGATACCCTGTCCCCGCATCAGGTGGCAGGGATCATGGTAGGTGGCTTTGATCGGGAGGCGTGCCGGGGGTTCAATGCCATATTGCGTAAGCAACTCGTTGATGTCGATGACTTTGAATGGGGTTTTGTAATCGTTCTTTAGCGTGGAGCCGCAACCGGCACACATGGTCAGGACTGTATCGATACCTCGCATTCTGAATGTGTCAATATTTCGCTTTTTGAGCGTCCCGATATAATCGAGCTGCCCGGTCCGTATCAGTGGCGAGCCGCAGCAAACCTGTTCTTTTGGTATAATGACCCGGATGCCGTTGCGCCGGAGCACTTCCATTGCATCGAGTGCCGACTGTTGTTGCCGGTAGTTGTACAGGCAGCCGACAAAGAACCCGACCGTTGCCTTAACCGGGCCGTACGGTTCGAGTACGCCGCTTATCTTCTCAAGAAATGATTCCGCTGTGCGGGGAACACTTCGTCCTGTTTCCCTGATGAGAGCAGCTACCTCCAGGTGCCGGGGCAACGTGAAGCCCCGCTTATTGGCCTGTGCCCGGAGTTTCTCGATTGCCTTACCCGGAATCTCGATCTCTTTCGGGCAGACCTTCCAGCAGGCCTGGCAGGAAGTGCAGGTGAACAGCCCGTCCCGGACCGCATCTGCGATACGGTCGCCGCTGTCACGCGGATCGAGAGCAAGACGCATCTCCTGCCGCATCGCGGTGGGACCGAGGAACTTTGTTACATCTACCGCAGGGCAGACCGAGACACAGCTGAGGCATTCAATGCAGTCCTTTAACGGCTTCATTGCATCGATCTCGGATTTCTTCGGGAGCTTCGCATGCCCGATGGGCTGGAGGAATGCGATTGCCTCTAATGTGGGGAGGAGATCGACAACGAGATCCTTTTTTACCGGCAGATTGATGGGCTCAATTATGATGCCGTTTTTTGCCTCTTCCATGCAGGCGAGCACCGGCTCCCCGTTGACCCGGACGGCACAGCTCCCGCACTGGCCGGAGGCGCAGGAGTAACGGAACGAGAGGGAGGGATCAAGGGTATCGTGAATTGCATGGAGCACATGCAGGACACG
>Ga0074195_1002463_pt1 | contig 20580 bp, 31 predicted proteins | sample EPASupsiteHSE623_FD_64525 | JGI IMG/M metagenome (GOLD analysis project Ga0074195, IMG submission 64525) | Bioremediated contaminated groundwater from EPA Superfund site, New Mexico - Sample HSE6-23 | ecosystem: Environmental > Aquatic > Deep subsurface > Groundwater > Contaminated ...
ACGAATGCACGGCGGGGGATCCCTGATGTCTGGCATCCGGACCAAGTGGCCAAAGGAGCGGCTAGAGGGCGAGGTCCAGCCCGCGCTTCGGGCCTCGACGACGTGGGTCTCATGGCAGGAGGCCGCCGCATGACCGCACTAGTCCTGTCGCTGCTGTTGGCCGGTTCCGATGGTGATTTCCTCAAGACGCTGGAAGACGTCGCCAAGCACACCAAGTGCGAGGCGACCCAGATCCTCAAGACCACCGAGGACGACGGCCGGGCGGTCTTCTTCCTGTGCCCCGACGCGCGGTGCATCATTGTCTTCGGCAAGACGCCCGAGGGGGCATGGAAGCCCGTCTCTCAACCCTTCTGGGCGCCATTCACTTGGCCCGAGGCGACAGTCGCAATATGAGCACGCCATTCACCGTCAAATGCGACCGCTGGGATGAGTGCGAGAAGCGGCACGATGTCCTCGCAAGCCGCGTCAACACCATCGAGGAGCGCGTCCGCGTACATGGTGAGTCTATCGCCGCGCTCCGGGCGCAGGTCGCGATGTGGGCCGCGCTGGGCGCGATTGCCGGCGGCGGGCTCGCGTCGATCCTCGTCAAACTCGTGGCGAACTAGGGAGGCAAGGCAATGGCTCGCGGCATGGCAAACGGAGAGCCGATCGTCAGTCAGCCAGCGACGGACGAGTTCCGAGAGGGCTACGACCGGATCTTCGGGGACAAGCCTGTTCAGCGCGGGCGGTGGGTCTACGACGTACGGCAACAGCGCCTAGTGCCAGCCGACGAGTACGAGCCCCCCGCCCGCGCCCTCGACGCGCCGATCCTGTCGGGCCGCTTCTACGAGAACGTCCATACCCTCGACGACGGGACGGACATCGGCTCTCGGGCGAAGTACCAGGCCTACTGCCGCGAGAAGGGCGTCACAGCAATGTCCGACTTCTCGGACCAGTATTACGACAACATTCACGCATCCAGGAAACGCGAGACGAGAAAGCACAGGAAGGCCGCACTCGACCGCGCCTATTGGGAGAAATTCCAGAAGTAACCCAAGGAGAACCGATGGCAGACGAGACCAGGCGAGATATTCTTGCAGCGGCGATGGACAAGATGGAAGTACCGGCCCCTTCGGCCCCGGTGACTCCGGAGCCGGCGATGGCCGAGCCCGCACCCGCTGATACGACTTCCACCCCTCCGGCTCAGGACAGCGGCGCGCCCTCGTCCGCGTCTCCCGATCGTCCGCGCGACGACCTGGGCCGGTTCGCACCGAAGGCCGACGACGCCAAGCCGCCGGCACAGGCCAAGGCGGCGGCTCCTCCCCCGCCGCCCACGCCCAAAGCCGGGGGCCAGGGCCCGGGAGACGGAGCGAAGCCCGCGGGCCCAGCAACTCCGTCTCCCGCGCCCGCCAGGGCCGCCCCCGAGCTCAAGGTGCCCTCGTCCTACAAGCCGGCCGCCCGCGAGGCGTGGGGGAAGGTTCCTCCCGAGGTGCAGGCCGAGATCGTGCGCGTCGATCGCGAGGTCCGCGAGACCATGCAGCGCACGGCCGAAGTGCGAAAGGAGGCCGACGAGTTTAAGAAGGCGGCAGCGCCCTGGGAATCGATGTATCGCTCCCTTGGCGTGACCCCCTCGCAGGCGTTCGACGGCCTGTCGCGGGCGTTCTACACGCTCCAATACGCCCCGCCGCAGAACAAGGCCCAGGCGCTTGCCAAGATTATCCGGGATGCGGGTCTCGCCGATGAGGCGGGAATCAACCTTCTCGCTCAAGCTATCGATGGCAAGGGCCAGTCGGCGCCGGCGGCCGTCGACCCGAACGCGATCGCACAGCAGGCCGAGGCGCGCATCCTCCAGCGGCTCCAGGCGCAGGCGGCGCAACAGGCGTCGGCGCGCAATTCGGCCATGCTCGGCAAGTTCGCGGAGAAACACGAATTCTTCGAGGACGTGCGCGTGCCAATGGCGGATATCCTAGCGGCCCGAGGAACTCCCAATCCCTCGGAAGCCGAGCTCGAGGAGGTCTACACTCTTGCATGCAAGACCCGGCCGGAAATCGCTGGGGTTCTTGCGCAGCGAGAAGCGAAGAAGTCCGCCGAAGCGCAAACGGAAGCCAATCGGCGAGCCGAAAACGCAGCGTCCAGCGTGAAGCCAAACCCCGCGGGAGCGGCTCCAGCCGGCCAACCCAAGGGGCGCAGAGCGGTACTCGAAGCAGCGTGGAGCGACAAGATCCGTAACCGGTAGGAGCCGCAGCGAGGGCCAACCTACTCACGAAAGCCCCTGACGCGACGGGGCGCGACGAACGGCGAGGGCGCCGTCAACGCGCGAAGTGGTCGCGCTCAATTCGTGAGAAAGGAGGGCCCCTGTGGCCTTCGCAAACAGCAGCGTGAGCGATCTCATCGCCACCGGCATCGACAGCCGGACTGGCGAGATCGCGGACAACGTTCTCGGATCGAACCCGGTCCTTGCCGTGATGAAGGCGAAGGGCCGCACCAAGACGGCCTCCGGCGGCATCCAGATCATGGAGGAGCTGTCCTTCAACTCCAACCCGAACGGCGGAGCGTACGAGGGGAGCGACATCCTCCCGACGTCGCCCGCCGACGTGATCAGCGGCGCGCTGTACGACTGGAAGCAGTACGCCTGCGCCGTCACGATCACGGGCCGCGAACAGATGATCAACTCCAGCAAGGAGGGCCTGCTCGACCTCCTCGATGAGCGCATGGAGGTCGCCGAAGACACCATGGCGAACTTCATCGACACGGGCCTTCTCGGCGACGGGACCGGCTACGGCGGCAAGGCGATCGGCGGCCTCAAGTACATGATGGAAGCCAACGTCAAGGCGTCGCAGACGACCACCGTCGGCGGGATCGACAAGACCACGCAGGCGTTCTGGCGGCACTACTACGCGACGTCGGCGACCTCGGATACGACGGGCGCGCTCATCCGCTCCAACCTCAACACCGCGTTCGCCAACGTCTCGCGCGGCAAGGATCAGCCGGACGTCGTGCTGCTCGGCTCGACCCTGTGGACTCGGCACCTCCAGGGCGCGCAGGCGCTCCAGCGCTTCAGCGACCCGAACACGGCGGCTTTCGGCTTCAACAGCCTGAAGTACCTCAACGCGGACGTGTTCCTGATGGGCGGCGCCCCGGGCGTGGGCGGATACGACTACACGACCAGCGCCGATACGCTCACAGCGTGGATCCTCAACACCAAGTGGCTGCGCTGGAGGCCCCACGCGCAGCGCAACTTCGTGTCGGGCGGCAAGCGCGAAAGCGCCAACCAGGACATGGCGGTGAATTACCTGCTCTTCATGGGCAACCTCACCTGCCGCGGAATGCAGTTCCAGGGGCGCTTCCTCTCGAGCGACTAACCGCGCCCGAACAAGAAAGGACAATGCAATGAGCGACTACTTCATCTACGCACAGGGCGCGATCGGAGCTCCCGGTCCCGCTTCGGCGTCGGAAACCAAGCCGCTGTGGCCCCTCGGCTACACGGCACTCGGCATCGACCGAGCCAACTCGACCGGGTCAGCGGCCTCCGCAGGCGTCGGCGAGTTCGTCTACTGCCGCGGATCGGACGCCGGCTCGCGGGGCGCGTTCGTCCACGTCTGGAACGGGAGTGCCGTGATCCTCAAGTCGGCCAACTCGGCCACGGCCTTCGACATCGGAGTCGCCTGTGCCGTACTGACGGCGACGAGCCACTACGGCTGGGTCCAGATCGCGGGACGCGTGGACTACGCTCGCGGAACCAACACCGGGAATACCGCCGGTGAGCCGCGGTACCTCTGTGCCACGAACGGCATCCTGCTGTCGAACGTGGCGGTGGGCTCAAGGGTCGCGGGGGTCCACGTCCCGGCTGATCAGACCGGCACGGCGGCGGTCTCGGCCTCCGGGGTCTACGAACTCCGGCGTGGCGCGCACGTCATGCCGGTCTACACCGGCGCCTCCAACGCGACGATCCTCGGCGCGTAGTAGCAGGGAAGTCGGCCGACGGGGCGGTCCCGGTTCGCCTGGGGATCGGGACCGCTCCATTAACCCAGGATCCCCAGGCGACCAGGACGGAACACCATGGACGAATTGGCACGGATGGATTCGGAACTCGAGCAGATCGCCGCCATGCAGCGGCAGGGACCTCGCGCGTCGCCGCCGCTCCCCGCGACCTTCTCGCTCGAGGCCATCTACGACGACGCGGCCAGCACCGAGCAGGGGAAACCCGTCTATCGCGACGTGGAGATGGTCACCATCAAGGTGGGCGCGGTCGATAACGTGCGCCATCAGGTGACCGACGAGGACCGGCGTACGTACGCGGCTCAGTACCTCGCCTGGAAGAAGAGCGAGGGAGCGGATCCGGGCGTCGATGGGTTCCCGCTCGCGCAATGGGCGATGATCCCGGGCAAGGCAGTGGTCAAGGCATTCGCGACCTACGACATCCGCTCTGTCGAGCAGCTCGCGGCGCTCACGGACTCCACGCTCGAGCGGATCGGCCCCTACAAGCAGCTCCGGCAGCACGCGCGGGACTGGGTGGCAGAGGCGCAGAAGCAGGCGCCCCTGACCAAGCTGCGCACGGAAAACGATGAGCTTCGGAGCCGGGTGACCGCGCTCGAGCAGATCCTCGCCGAGCGGCCCAAGGACGGCGCAGCCGTCGTCGCCCCTGACCCGCGCCTTGCCGCGCTCGAGGCACAGATCGCGGCACTGGCAGCGCAGATGAAGGCGCCCGCCGAACAGGTACTCGCCCCGCCCTCGTCTGGAGCCGTCGCCCCGGCCAAGCGCCGCGGCCGCCCGCCCGGGTCCAAGAACAAGCCCAAGGATCCCGCCACCCCCGAGGTGTAAATGGCCGTCAGCCGGTACACCACGAGCCTCGCAATCGTCCAGCAGGCCGCGATCGAGTGCGGGCTGTCCCTGCCGGCGGCGGTCTTCACCTCCACGGACGCGGACGTGGTGCTCCTCCGCTACCTGCTCAACTCATGCGGGCAAGAGCTCTGCGAGATGCGACCCTGGCGGCATCTGCTCAAGGCCGGCTCGTTCACCGCGGCGGCGGCCGTCGCCCCCGCGGTGTACGGGGTGAATGCGCTCGCGACCGACTTCAACTACGCCGTGGATGACACCTTCTGGAATGCCACGGACGATCGCAAGATCTACCCGGCCGACGAGATCGACTGGGAGCGCTACGTCACCACGGGCAACGCGAACGACCCGGCGGTGTATCGGTTCGAGGGCAACGCAATCTGGCTCTACGCGCCCAACGCAACCGACACGATCACGTATCGGTACGTGTCGCGCTACTGGGTGAAGCCGAGCGGTCAGTCGGCTCCGACGGCCTCCTCGAGCACCGTGGACACGGACACGCTCTACCACTGGCCGCTCCTCCTCATCCGGCTCCTGAAGCTCCGCTTTCTCCAGGCGCGGGGGAATGACACGGTGGCGGCGCTCGCGGACTTCCAGGCCGCGTACAACCAGGCGGCGGGGCGGGAGGCGAGCACGGGAACCATTCCCCTGTCTGGGCGCCCTGCGTTCAAGGCGATCGACGGAAGCAACTTCAAGGACGGGAGCTGGGGCTAATGGCGCCGCTCTCGCAGATGCCGCGTCGTCCGCCTCAGAGGCAGCTTGCGCGTTCGGTCCTCGTGCCGGCCCCGGTGGGCGGGATCAACGCGATGGACGCGGCCACGGCGATGCCGGCGTCCGACGCGTTCGATCTCGTGAACCTGATCGGCGGTCGCGCGGGGCTCTCCTCGCGGCTCGGGTTTACCGAGTGGTGCGTCGGCATGGGCGGGAATCCAGTGCGCTCCGTGGTCCCGTTCCAGGGCACCCTTGCGAGCAAGGACCGGTTGTTCGCCTGCTCGAGTGCGGCGATCTTCGACTGCACGGCATCCACCTCGACGCCCACGAGCGTCCACACGTTCGCGTCGAGCTCCTCGGATTCGGGATTCGGCGCGTTCACGATCTACGTGACGAGTGCTGGGCACTTCGGGCTCTATTGCGACGAGGAGAACGGCTACCTGCTCTACACGGAGAGCACGGACGCGTGGACGACGGTCGCGGCCGGCTCCGGGGCCGGGCAGATCAACGGGGCGACGCCCTCCACGTTCGCGCACGTGGCCGTCTGGAAAAACCGGGTCTTCTTCACCCAGAAGAACACGGCAAAGGCGTGGTATCTGCCCGTCGGCCAGATCACCGGGACCGTGACGGCGATCGACTTCGGCAACCGGTTCCCGCACGGCGGCACGCTCGTCGGCGTCTTCTCGGCCACCCTCGACGGCGGTTCCGGGATCGACGACCTCCTCGTGGCGATCTCGTCCTCCGGGGACGTCCTCGTTTACCAAGGCACGGATCCGGCGGTCGCGGACGCGTTCGCGAACATCGGTACATGGCACGTCGGGGCGGTGCCGAAGGGCCGGCGGATCGCGTCGGAGTTCGGCGGCGACCTGCTCATCCTGTCCCTGGCCGGGATCGTGCCCCTCTCGCGGCTCCGCACGGGCACGGTCGTCAGCCCGGAGATGTACGCGACCCGCAAGATTCAGTCGCTCTTCAACTCCTATGGCACGGCAAGTCGACGTGACCTGTACGGCTGGGCGCTGTACCTCTCACCCGAGGAAAACTGCCTGCTCGTCAACACGCCGCTCGTGGGCAGCACCTATGAGCAGCTCGGCATGAGCCTCGCGACGCAGGGCTGGGCGATCTTCCGGGAGCGGCCATCGCTCTGTGCTGCTCCGTGGAAGGGGGCGCTCTACTTCGGCACCACGGACGGCCGCCTCTGCAAGGTGACCGGTGATCTCGACGACGTGAAACTGTCGGGGGCGGCCACGTATGACGAGCTTGACGTGAGCCTACTCACGGCGTTCTCGACCCTCGGCCGCCTGGCCCGCAAGCAGATCCACGAGATCTGGCCGCGCATGTGGACCCAGGGCGCGACTCCGGGATACGGGGTCGAGGCGCGGTACGACTTTGACACGTCCACTATCGCGACCACGCCATCCGATCCGGCGACCGAGGGGGTCGCCCTGTGGGGCACCGGGCTGTGGGGCACGGCCGTATGGTCGGGTGCCGATACGCCGGTCGGTGCGCTCCGCGGCGTGGCGGGCATGGGGTTCCACGCGGCGATCGCGTTTCGGGCGCGCTGTAACGCTCGCCTGACAATTCAGGGATTCGACGTGCGGTTTACGGAAGGGGGTATCCGGTAGATGGCTCGCAACGGAAGCGGGACGTACGCGGCGCCGGCCAACTCGTGCAATCCGGCAATCGCTGGAACGGCAATCAACCCAACGGACTTCAACGCGATCGTCGACGACGTTGAGACGGCACTCACCGACTCGTTGAGCCGCGGGGGCTCCGGCGGAATGCTCGCCCCTCTCGGACTGACGGACGGGACGGTCGGTGCGCCATCCCTGAAGTTCAATGACGAGGCGACCTCCGGGCTCTACCGCGTGGGCGCGGGCGACGTGCGGCTAGCGATCCTCGGCGCACTCGTCCAGAAGCTCACCGCGGCGGGCGTGGACGTTACCGGCGTGCTCACCGCGTCTGGCGTGATCAAGGCCGGGGACGGTGCGGTCGGCGGGCCGGGCCTCTCGTTCGGTTCGGAAGCGACCTCGGGACTCTACCGCGCGGGCGCCTCGGACGTTCGGCTCGCAGTCGCCGGAACGGACCGGGCGAAGTGGACGGCCTCGGGACTGTTCGCGGACGTGCTCACCGCGTTGACGGCCGTCTCCGCGACGGTCAAAGGCGCCATCGCGGATGGGGCGAGCGCCGTTGGGGTGGTGCTCGACAACACCATCGCGCTTGCCAACGCGGGTGCGAAGCTTCTGAGCGTCAAGAACGCCGGGACCGAGAAGTTCGCACTCGACAAGGACGGGAAGATCAGCGTAGGGGGAACGGGCGAGATCACGCTGGCGGCCGGCACTAACTGGACGATCAACACGTCGATCGCTCGTCAGGGCGCGGGCATCGTGACCATCTATTTGCAGGCCACTGCGACGGTCCCCTCGGCCGTGTGGACGAGCGTCGCAACCGTCCCGGCGGGGGCTCGGCCGTCGGCCACGGTTCTAGCGGTCGGGTCCATCAAGGCAGGCGCAACCGAATATCCCGCCCGGTTCTCGATCGCCACGAACGGCGTCATCGGCGCAACAGAGGTTGACAACGGCACATCGTGGATCGCGATCGCGGGCGGCCCGGCCATTGGAACCAATGACACCGTTAGCCTGCTGGCAACCTTCTACGGAGTCGCGTAAGTGCTCGGAAGCCTTCTAAAACGAAAACCGCAGCCCTCCATGGGCGACGGCGATCCCATAGTCGTTGGTGAATGCCGCCGTTACGGTGACGAGTTGCCAGTAGCGCCGCCACTTGGTCGGGAGGGCGACGGCCACCGCGGCATGCACGGCAACGGCGCCCACACAAACCGTGAGCAGTCGCGCGTCCGACGGATCGCGGCCCAGGAGCGGGTTGGTTTCGTAGACGGCGGGATGATGGGCCAGGACATAGCGGGTCTGGCCGTAGTCCGAGACGACGGCGGCAACGAAAGCCGCGCCCATCGCCCAATCGGTCGCGGTCCACCGCCGATCGCCCGCCCTCGCCGGCACCGCCACCCCGAGTGCAACCACGAGCAGGATCGTTCTCATGGGAAAACCGTAGCATGATCGTCCGGGCTGCACATCCGTCCCACTTCGGGTGGGTCCTCGAAAGGGTGGGATACGCACCCACGGCGGCGTTCCGCGCGATCGAGGCAATCGACGCAAGTGGGCGGATTCACGGGATGGTTGGGTACGACATGTGGAGCGAGAACGCCGTGTGGATGCACGTGGCGCTCGAAAACCCAGCGGCCCTGCGCGCCCTCCTGCGGCCAGCATTCGCGTACCCGTTCGTTGAGGCGGGGCGGGACATCGCGCTCGCGTCGGTGCGGGAGAGCAACGTGCGATCGCGGGCGCTCGTCGAGCGGGTGGGGTTCCGAGAGGTCTGGCGGTGCCGGGACGCGGTGCGGCCGGGTGAGGACGGGCTCGTCTACGAGTTGCGCAGGGCGGAGTGCCGCTGGATCGCGGCAGAGAGGAAGGCGGCGTAATGGGCACCTGGAGCGATCCGACGAGCAGCGGCTTTCTGGGCGGCTACGGCGCGGCCATGGACCCGCTCAACATCGGTGGGCGCCCGGGCGGCGGAACATGGTCCACGGGCGCGGACGTGGCCGGCGCGAATCAGGAGCAGGGCGGCAAGAAGAACACGCCCGCTCCTCCCGACTACATGGGCCTGGCGAATCAGATGGGGGACATCAGCCAGCGCAACATCGAGGCGCAAACCGCCGCCAATCGTCCCGACATGAACACGCCGTGGGGTTCCACGGACTGGACGAAGGGTGCGGACGGGACGTGGACCGGGAACGTCTCCTTGAGCCCCGAGCAGCAATCGATCTTTGATCAGCAGCAGTCGTTGCAAGCTGGACGCACGGGCCTTGCGAATACGCTGCTCGGCTCGGCCTCTGACACGCTCGGGACGCAGGCCGATTGGTCGGGCCTCCCGGCCATCGGCAGCGGCATGGAGGCCCGCAACCGGGCGGAGGACGCGATCTACGGCAGGGCGAGCTCGCGGCTCGATCCGATGTGGCAGCAGCGCGAGGACGCGACACGGACTCGGCTCTACAACCAGGGGCTCCGAGAGGGAGACGCCGCGTACGACACCGCCATGGGGAACATGGGGCGCGAGCGGACCGACGCCTACTCGCAGGCGATGAATAGCGCGATCGCTGGCGGCGGGACGGAGATGTCGCGCCAGTTCGGGCAGGACTTGCAGGGCCGACAGCAGTCGATCGCGGAAATACTCCAGCAGCGCGGCTCGACGCTCAATGAGCTTCAGGCGCTTCTCTCGGGCCAGCAGGTGGGCATGCCGCAGATGCCCGGCTTCATGGGCGCGGGGCAGGCTCAGACGCCGAACCTGCTCGGCGCGGCCGGACAAACGTATGGCGCCGGGCTCGATGCCTACAACGCGCAGCAGGCACAGACACAGGGACTCATGCAAGGCGGGATGTCGCTCCTCCCGTTCCTGCTCTCGGATGAGCGGCTCAAGACGGACATCCGGCGGCTGCCGATCGAGGCACTCCCGGGCGTGCCGTACGCGTCATGGAAGTGGAAGGCTGGCGGTCACGGGTTCGGAGTGATCGCGCAAGATCTCGAGAAGGTGCGGCCCGACCTAGTGGTGCGGGGGGCGGACGGGTATCTCCGGGTCAACTACGATGGGATCGGGAGCTGACAATGCCGATGGATCCGATGATGATGCAGCAGGGGCAAATGCAGGCGCCTCCGGGACCTCAGCCGGGCGGGGAACTCCAGGTGCTCCTCGACCAGCTCGGGATCAGCCCGGAGGACCTCCAGGCCATGTTCGAGGCGGGGGTATTCGACGAGCGAAAGGACCTGCTCGGCGATCGGGCGGGGATGGCCGCGCAGCAGGCGCGGACGCCGATGCCGGGCATGCGGCAGGTCGGGAACGTGGCCGTTGCGGCCAATCCGCTCGAGATGCTCGCCGCCGGCGTTGGGCAGGCCAAGGGTCGCGGCGACCTCAACCGGCTCATGGACGAGCGCTCGACGCTGATCGATCTGCTGCGCAAGGGGAACCAGGCGGGCGGCCTCGTGGGCATGCAGGACATGTACGGAGAGTGAGCGATGCCATCCCTCTACGACCTCCTGACGAGCCCGGACCCGCAGACGGAAGCGGCGGCGCTACAGGACGCCCTGCGCAAGCGGGCGGCTCGCGGTTCGCTCCTTCAGGCAACAGGGGCGAAGGCTCTTGCACCGCTCGGGCAGGGGATGCTGCGGTCCGCGGAGGCGGGGCAGGCGGGGATGGTGGACGTTGGTAAGACCCGGCTCGCGCAGGCACTCGCGGCCAAGAAGGCGCAGGCGGAGCAGGCCCAGAACGAGGCTGAGCAGAACTACCGAAACGCCATGCTCGGCATGAAGGGCCAGGAGCTCACGATCGCGCGAGAGAAGGCTGCAACCGAGAAGAAGGGCGCCAGTGCCAAGGCATCCGAGGATCTCCGCAAGGAGTTCCAGGGACTCCAGACCTACAAGAACACGCAGACGATCGCGGAGTCGTACAAGAAGATCGCTGGGACCTCGGAAACGGGCCCGGGTGACGTGTCCCTGATCTACTCGTACATGCGGATGGTCGATCCTGGATCCACGGTGCGTGAGGGTGAATTCGCAACGGCGGCGAACGCCGGCGGCATCCCGGACCGCATCGTCGGCATGTACAATCGCGCGCTGTCTGGCGAGAAGCTGCCACCCGAGATCCGGCAGCAGTTCAAGTCGGAGGCGAAGCGACTGCTCCAGGCGCAGGCGAATCGGTTCGAGGAGACGGCGACGCCGTACCGGCGGCTTGCGGAGCAATCTGGCGTGTCACCGGCCGACGTGGTGCTGGACCTCGGGCTCGGCCAGTACCTCGGGGACGGGACTCAGCCTCCGGGGGCGGCCCCGGCCGGAGCGCCTCAGCAGCGCACGCTCAACGGCAAGCGGTACGAGAAGCGCGCAGACGGCTGGTACGAGGTGAATTGATGCCCGGGAAGGTCACAGATCCCGAGTTGCTCGCGGCCCTGGAGGCGACGCCGGGCCCCGTGTCGGACCCTGGGGTGCTCCAGGAACTCGAGGCCGCTCCCCGGCCGCCCCTCACTACGGGGCAGAAACTGATCAACATGATCGGCCGGGGCGCGTGGGCACTTCCGGGGCTCGTCGGCCTCGACTACGAGACGGCCCAAGCGGCGGCGGGATCCGGCGGGAACTTCTCCGAGCGGCGTGCCGCGCAGCATGCCGTAAGCAAGCGGGTGGACGCCGAAAACCCGATCGCCTCGGGGTTCGTTCGGGGCATCGCATCGGCGCCCGGCGAGGCCCTGGCGTGGGCTGCTGCTCCGGAGGTCAAGGTTGCGCAGGGTGCGCGGGCACTTCAGAAGGCGCTCGCGTACGGGCCGAGGCTCGGTACGCTGGCGGGCGCGAGCGAGTACGGTTCCACGTCGCACCGAGACCCGGCGGATCGAGCGGCAGGAGCTGCGGCGACGGGGGCGACGGCAGCACTTCTCGGCGGAGCTATGGCGGGAGTGCTCCCGAATCCCGCCGCGATGGCGCCGGCACGCAGCGCGGCGGAGAGGCTCCGGGAGACCGCGATCAACCAGGGCAGAAAGGTCCTCACGGGGAACGCGGCTCCGATGGCGACTCGCAAGCCGCTATCGGAGGAGGCGGTGCAGGCCGCCTACAACGAGGGGGCGATCCGGCCATTCGGGACGGTCGAGGGCGCGGCGGAGCGGCTCGGCACGGCGCGAGAGAGCGTCGGGGACCTCTATGGGCAAGTGCTTGAGGCACTCGAAGCAAAGGGCGTCACCGGTCCGAATGCGGTGCTTCTCGCTCGGCAACTCGTGAAAGAAGCGAACGAGGCCGCAAAGCAGACGCTCGAGACCGTGGACCCCGGGCCGGAACTCCTGCGGACGACTGCGGAAGAACTTACGAGCAAGGTAGGGGGAACGCCATTCGCGTCGAAGCGCCTTGGCCTCACGCAGGCCGAAAAGGTCAAGCGGACCCTTCAGCACGCCGCGGCCTCGGACTACGTGAAGGAAGGCCCGCAGTCACTCTCGGCCGAAGCCCGCACAGGACTCGCATCGCGCATCCGGCAGGCGATCGAAGATGAGGTTACGGCGCAGGCGGAGAAGGCGCCGCAGGAAGCCGCAGCCTTTGTCCCGCTCAAGCGACGGCTCGGGGCCATCATAGAGGCGTCCAACGCGGCGAACCGGGGGTCCGCTCGCGCGGCGAACCGGCAGCAGTTCGGCCTCGGGTCCAAAGTCATGGCGAGCGGCGCTCTCGCCGGCGGCAGCATCCCCGGTGCCGTGGGTGCCCTGGTAGCCTCCACTGCCCTACGCAATCGCGGTCCCGCCACGGTCGGATGGTCGGCGAACAAGGCGGCGAACCTGCTCCGCGCCCTCGCCGCGAGGGCACCTGAGAAGCCCATGACCCTGACGCCAGAGGCGCAGGCGATCGTGGACGCGTTGCGCGGCAACGAGCAAGGAGACCGCTAATGGGAGCGCCATCGTTCAAGTCCATCATCGACGCCCTGCGCAACTGGGGGCGGAGGCCCGATCCGGACGATCCGGACAGGATCGCCGAGACGGCCCGAGGCGGAGCACAGGAGATCTCGAAGCTGCTCCCCGGGGATGTCATGCCACGAGAGGCCATCTTGCGGAAGCGGGCTCAGATGCAGGCGCTCGATGAGATGCTTCGAAACGCGGGACAGTAACGAAAGGGGCAACAGATGGCGGCAATCGCATGGACAAACCCCACGGGCTATACGCAGTCGGCGACGGCAACTTGTGGCACTTCCGACACGTTCAACTCCGGAGCAAGCGACGGCGCGCTACTCACCGGAGCCGCATCCGTCACGGTCAACATGGAGGCAGACAACGCACAGACCATCACGACCGCCGGCAAGCTTCTCGCCTACCTCAAAGACCCGATCACCAGTCGCTGGGCTCGTTGCCCTGAGCTCGACCTCACCGGAACGGCCACGGGCGCGCGCGGGCACGCATGGCCCGGATTCGTGATCGCGGCGGCTCAGGGCGTGCGCCTCGGCTACGCTCCCTCCGGCGTGGCCGTCTCGTCCGGAAGCATCACGATTAACATCATCGTGACGGATCCGATGTTGAGGAATGTATGAGCGCGATCGTTCCTTACACGATCAATACCGCCCGGATCTCGGCGGCGAGCCCGGCGCGATACGTGGAACACAGGCCCGCCGCGTTTACTGTCGTGGCAAGTGCGAGCATCAGCGGCTTCGTCTATCCCTACGCTGGTGGAGCGCGCCTCGTGGACGTGATCGTTTACCAGGTCGCGGCCGGAACAGTGGGCACGAGTTGGGTCCTCGATCTCAAGACCGTGGCGGGGACGAGCCTCTTCACCACGCTGCCGGTAATGACCCTGGCATCCGGGGCTAATCAGATGACCGACACCAAGGGCGAGATCGCGCTCCCCAGCGGGTGGACGCGCGGCGTGCTCAAGACGGATTCTACTGTAACCGTCACGAAGGGGCAGGTCCTCAACTACTCAACCGTTGAAACGGGGTCGTATACCGTCCATCCGACCGCCTACGCCGTCTTCGTGTTCGAGCCCAACGCTTAGATGAGTCCAATCCCCTGGTACGCGGTGCAGGACGCAGGGCGGATGCTCCTCACCGCCACGGGCGCCACGAAGGCGAGGCCACTCAAGGACATCGCGGCGGAGGTGCTCGGTAACGTGTGGCAGCACCCGCGCGGTGCCGCTGAGATGGCCGGCGACGGAGACTATCTCGCCGCCAAGGTGATCGGGGCCTACGACCAGATCGCGGCCGGCGGGGCGTTCAACCAGATTCAGCTTCACGTGTGGTGCGCGACCACGGGCGCGGACATCGAGTGGAAGGTATGGGTCCGCGACAGCGCGGCCGCGTTCAACATGCAGGGCGTGGCTGCGGACGACTCCGGCTCCATCCGCGCGACGGACTTCCCCCACGCGAACACCCTCTACACGCTGAGCCTCACGCGGGCGCTCACGGCCATCGCTAGCCAGTACGTGTTCATCATGTTTCGCGCCGCGAGCGACGTCGCTATGGCGACGCGAAAATGGGCATGGAACGCAGCGGTCCCCGCTCGCCACGGGTTCCCACTGCAAGCGGGTGCGGGCTGGAACCAAAACGTTTTGTTCTCGGACTACCACACGCCGCCCGGCGGAGACTATGGGCAAGTGGCGTTCAAACTCCTCCGCACGGTGGCGCCCGTCACGAGCGCCTACACGCCGCGGGTCGTGCTGCCTCCGAACGTCTACGGAGTCCAGGCGCGCGAGGGCTCGATCTATTTCGACAACCTGCTCCCGGACGTGGCGGCCGCAGACTATGTTTTCGATGTGACGACGGGCGTCCTTGGGACGCATCAGAACGAGCGATGGACATGGACGCCATCGGGCGCGCAGGCCGGGACGACCCTCACACTCTCGGTCTACTCGCGCGCGACGGGCGCACTTCTCACCTCCGCATCGACCACGATCTCGGCGGTGGCTGCACCGGCCGGCGCGGGTTTGACACCGAAGGTGATCTTGGTCGGCGACTCGCTCACCAACGCCGGGACGATCGGGCAGACGCTGCTCGATATCGCGGCCGCCGATACCCTCAAGATCGCGCTCTACGGGATCCGGGGCACGCCACCAAACTCGCACGAGGGGCGGCCGGGTTGGACGATCGTGAACTACACGTCCAACTTCTCAGACGGCACCGGGGCAAACCCCTTCTGGAAATCGGGTGCAGTCAACTTCCCGCAGTACCTCACTGACAACGTGATCCCGGTGCCGGACTGGGTATTCGTGCTGCTCGGCACAAACGACGTGTTCTCGCAGACAACGGACGTCGGGGTATCCTCGGCTGCCGCCGCCTCGTTCACCTCGCTTGACACGCTGATTGCGAGCATCAAGGCCGCGGGCGCGGGGGTGAAAGTCGGGCTCGTGACGCCGCCTCCCCCCGCCTCGGACCAGGACGCCTTTGGGGCGAGCTACGGTGTCGCGCAAGCGCGCTGGCGGTACAAGCGCAATGTGACCCTGTGGAACCGGGAGTTAATCGCGCGGTACTCGGGGCAGACGGCGAGCCGGATCTACCTCGTCCCCGTCTACCAGGCGATCGACGCGGCCCACAACTTCCCCGTCGCGGTCGCCGCGCCATGGAACAGCCGCACGGCTACGACCGTCGCGCGGCAGAGTAACGGTGTGCACCCCGATACGTCGGGATACCAGCAGATCGCTGACGCGGAGTGGGCGTTCCTCAAGGCGCAGGTCTAGTCCGCCGCCTCGTTGAGTCGGCGGAATCCGCGATCACTCACGGCTTTCCCTCCGGTGCGGGGCCCGTCGCGCACATCGCGCAGTGCCCATCCGTCTGGCTGCCGGTGCCGTACACGGGATCGTGGCACTGGCACGCGCAGGCCCCCGAGGACGGAGAGAGGGCGGCGCGGGCGGCGGCCTCTGCCGCAACGAGCCTGTCCGTCGCTGCCCTGCGAAGGCCCTCGGCCGTGTCGATCGGAGCCATCGTCCGCGCGCACTCCTCGCGTGCGTGGCTCTCGTGGCTCCCGAGGCAGCAGATGATCCCCTTCGGGCAAGGCGGGTAGGTCATGGTCGAATCCTCCCGTCGGTGCCGCGGTTCTCGATCTGGCAGGCGTCGCACGGCTTGCAGGCTCGGCACTCGCCACGCGGGGCGTCGTGATCGTGACACACGTCGCACATCTCACCGGTCCCGCACTTCCGGCAGCGGTAGGCGCGCTCCCAGCAGTTGCCCGTGCGCGTGTGGGTCGGGGTCGTCACGGCGTCTCCTTCGGCGGCGGCATCCTCTCGCCACGCGATTCCTCCGGGCTATGGAGGAAGCGCAGCACCTGGCACCGGAAGCACGTGGCCGCGGGGCAGCCCCTGTCCTCGGCCCACCCATGCGGCATACGCCGCGCGGCCTCGCGGAGAAGCTCCCTCGTCTCATGTTCACGTGCCGTCATGGTGTCCCCCTTGCGCGGCGGAGGGCGCCGCAAGAGACGCGCGCTTCGCATCGAAGTAGTCGCGGCCGATGCTGTAGATCGTATCGAGCACGCTCCCGGTCGGTTCCGCGCGCGCGATCTTCACTATCGACCGGATCGCCTGCTCCGCCATCGCGAGCGGGTCGGTCCCCGCCGCCGCGGGAGCGCACTCCTCGCAGCACGGTGGGTGCATGATGCCGTCGGGCCCGGCGTGGCAGTGACACCGGCCGTTGCAGCGCACCGCCGCGGTAGGCGCGGCCCGGGAGGCGTTCAGGTCTGCGAGGTGCTCCGCCGCGCACTCGCCGTCCGGCTCCTCTGGGCACGAGGCATTGTCCGTTGCCGTCTCCATGAGTGCATCCACAAGCCGTTCCGTCTCCTCCGCGCCCGGGGTCGTCCGCGCCTCGTCCCGCTCACGTCGGGCCTCGTCGCGCTCCTCCATCGCGGCGGCGAGGGCCTCGCGGAGGGTCGTCAGGCATGCGTAGTTTGCGTCCCTCTCTGCGAGTGCGGAACGGGTCCGCTCCCGTTCCTGCGAGAGCGCATGACGTAGACCGGGCACGTCAGTGGGATCGATGTCGTAGCTCACGGCTTCACCTCGATCTCGATCGGCACGCTCGGCCTCCGCCGCCTCGGGTCCAACACCGCGAGCATGCGCTCCTCCGCCGCGACGAGGGCCGCGATCGTCTGACTCGATTGCTCCGCGACGCGGCGCACGCGCACGGCTTCCATTTGGTCGCGCCAATAAGCGGCCGACGTCTCTCCCTCGGGCGTCTTGTTCGCGGTCCGCATCGGATGGCATCGCCCGCACAGGCGCCGACACCAATCGATCCGAGTGAACTCGCGGCGATAGGCGCCGCCGCGCGCGTGATCCATCTCGCCCTCTGCTGGTAGGAGCCGCCGCTCACAGTGCTCGCAGCGGCCCTGAGACAATCGCCAGATCACCTCACGGACCCAGGCGACGAAGTCCCGCCATGCGGCGTCGCCCTCGCCCTTTCGCTTGTTCGCCGCCTCGACCTCGGGCTTGCGGCGGTCACGTTTCCGGACCTTCGCGGTGGCCTCGGCTGCGAGGACGCGCTCGGCGTCGGCCCTCACGCGAGGGTCGCTCGATCTCCTGTAGCGGCGGGCATCGGTGGCGTTCATGCGACCTCCGGAGCCACCTCCGCGATCAACTTCTCGCGCCGGCTCTTGGCGATTTCTCGCAGTGCCCCGAGGTGCTCCTCGAGAATGTACCGCTGGGATTTCTTGATCTCCGCCATCGCAGCGGCGAACGCGGCGAGATCGGGCGCCTGCATGACCTTCCCCTGGAAGTCGCGGAACAGCGTCGCGGACTTCTCCTCCTTCGCCTTAGCCTTGTCGTCCTGCTTGTCCATGAGCTCGGAGTCCTTCGCGATCCGCTCGTCCTCGTCCTCGGCTGGCGCCTGGGTCTCCCCGAGCAGCGGGAGAAGGGGCTCGATGGTCGCGAAGGACGGGTTTCTGAAGCGCCGCCCCGCGAGCACGCCCGTGCGGTCCTTCTCGACGTTCGCGACGTAGATCGAGTCGGTCGAGTCGTCCGGGTTCTGCCGCGCCTCCATGCGGATGCAGATGTGCGGCTCGTAGGCGGTCTCGCCCTCGGCCCGCATCGCGACGCCGACCTTGGTCAGTTCCTCGGTCTCCTCGTCCTTCTCGAAAAGGTTTTTCTGCCGGCCGAGGATGAAGACGTCGAACGGGGATGCGATGAGGAACTTGATCAGGTCCTTGTACGGCCTCTTGATGCGCCCCCAAGCGTGCATCGGGATTGAGTCGATCTTGGTCTTCTTCCCGCTGTAGGCGTCCATTGCCGCTTCCCACAGGTGGGAGATCGAGTCGAGGACGACGATCCCGTAGGCATCCGCGTCGAGGCCGAAGATCGCCGCTGAGACCTCCGCGATCGACCGCTCGTAGAGGGCGTCGAAGTCGAACGCCGTCGGGTGGATCTTCCGGGTCGGCACGGCTTGCGCGTAGAAGTCGGTCCCGCGCTCCGTGTCCACGTAGGCGATGCGCTTACCGCGTACCTTCGCCAACCCCTCGGCCATGAGGAGGGTGGAGAACGTCTTGCCCGACCCCGGGGGCCCGTACATCGAGACCTTCAACCGGGCCTGCTGCGGCTTCGCCTTCATGAACCGCGCTCCCATATTGCCTCCGGTACTGCCCCGAAGAGGAGACCCGAGGCCTATTCCCCGGGCCCCCTCTCCGGGTTCGCGTGGTCCGTGGCACACGATTCCTCGGACCGCGCCCCGAAATCCACCACCGTCACGCGGCTCCGTGGCTCCGCCTGTTCCGCGAACCACGCCTCGAACATGGCCCGATGACCCGCGCACAGTCCGGTGTCCGAAACTCCAGGTTTGCCACAGGGCCTCTCGCCGGTCAGCCATCTACACGGAGTCGCCATTGCCGTTCTCCCGTTGCCAGTTGAGGGCCTGATCGGCTGCCGCGTCGTCCCTACTCGCCTCGCAGAGGTCGCAATCGCAGTCCCGCTCGTGAGGCTCCGTGTCGGCGAACAGGTCCGCGAGGGCGTCGTCTATTGCGCGCAACTCCTCCGTGAGCGCCGGATCGGGGATCATGGCTCGGCCTTCTTGGCGGCCTCGATCTCCGCCCGAAACTCCTTCTCCTCATCGGCGCTCCACATGCCGGGATGCTTCCCCCGCATGTCGAGGTACTGCATGATTGACGCGCCCTCCCTGAGGTAGTGCTCGAACGCGGCCTTTCGGGCCTCGCGGAGAGTCGCGGGATCCACGACGCCCCATAGGAATAGGGTCGCGTAGGCGTCGTTTAGCTCGCGGTAGAGGAACGAGTGCAGCCGAGAGAAGTCCTCGCGCAACTCGGGCGTCTCGCCGTATCGGCTCTCTCGTATCCCCTGCATGACGTAATGCAGCGCGTGGATCCGGGACTTCGCGATCTCGATGCGGGCAAGGGCGGCCTTCGCTGCCTGGCCGATCTTGGTACGTGTCACGGCTTGTCCCCCCGGTTCTCCGCGGCGAGATCGGCGGCGGTGACGGCCTCCACGGTGTGGCTTAGCCGGGCCCAGAAACATGCCTCGCAGAGCCACGGCTTGTCGCCCACCTTGAAGGCCAGCGTGGCTCCGCAGTCGGCGCACGGGTGCGGGGCGGTCATGGCTGCCCATCCTTCCCGTGCTGTGCTCCGCAGTGCGCCGCCGAGAAGGGACCCTTACCGCAGTGCGGACAAGTCGTCGGCGCCTGCCCGTGTCTCACGCCGGGCGCCGCGGCGTCGATTGTGTCCCCTTCGCTTGACGTATGGAGAGCTTCGGGGCCCCGGTCACGGGCGACCGGAGAGAGCGCGAGGCGGTCCCATTCCGCGCGGAGGGCACCCGTCGCCGCCTCGTGCGCCGCGAGCCTGGCGCGCAGGACGGGGAGTTCGTCCAATAGCGCGTCGAGACATACGGTGCACAGGCCCGCGCGGACCGGCTTGCCGTGCTTGCAGGCGGTAATCCGCTCAACCGCGTCGCTCACGACGCCCTCCGCAGCGGCGCGACGATCGCTTCCGCCGCGTGAATGGCGTCGAGGAGCCGATCAGCGAACGGGCGTCCACCGGCGGGGACCGCGATCGGCTTCGGGGCGAGGGCGACGGCGTACCGGATCGCCCGAGCTCGCATCGCCGCGTCGTCCTGAGCCGAGACGAGGACGACGGGGATCCCGCACGTCCGCCCCGCCTGCCGCAGCCGCTCCGCGAGGCCGAATCCGTCGAGCCGCGGCATGTCGTAGTCCGTGACAATCAGGTCCGGCACGGCGGCCTGCACCGCTTCGAGGGCGTACTGCCCATCGGGCGCCTCCGTGATCTCCGCGCCGGGGTATGCCGCTTCGAGTGCGATCCGCACCGTGAGCCTGCTGCTGGCATAGTCGTCTGCGATCAAGATCCTCATGGTGTCCTCCTTACGGTGCTGTGAGCGCGACCTCGACCGCGTCCCAGGGGATGCGCTTCCGGACGAGAGCGGCGCACTCTTGGAACGCACGGGTACGCGTGGCGGCGTCGGCGGCGGCGTAGGCGGCGTCGGCGGCGGCGTTGGCGGCGGCGTAGGCGGCGTTGGCGGCGTCGGCGTAGGCGGCGGCGTAGGCGGCGTTGGC
>Ga0074195_1002464_pt1 | contig 20579 bp, 32 predicted proteins | sample EPASupsiteHSE623_FD_64525 | JGI IMG/M metagenome (GOLD analysis project Ga0074195, IMG submission 64525) | Bioremediated contaminated groundwater from EPA Superfund site, New Mexico - Sample HSE6-23 | ecosystem: Environmental > Aquatic > Deep subsurface > Groundwater > Contaminated ...
CCGGCATTATGCGTATTTTATCTCCAAATATGGGAGTAAAATTAACCTCTGTCCCTATAGCGTCTTTATTAACGTAAAAGTATTTATCGCCTTTCCATGCGTGTGTCCATTCTGGATTAGCGTAGGCCGTAGCCATTAAAGATACTCCATCGGTTTCATTCACGTATTTATCAAGCCATTTAAAAGGGATGGAAGCGTCGCACAATATAACGTAATCGGCCTTTATTCCGTGTTCAAGTAAAGCTCCAAAACCTTTATCGCATACAGTAATCTCATAGCGATCACGGTATTTTTTTAGCGTGTCGATATTGGCTTCGAGAGATTCCCCCATAGCGGATAAAACTGAGAATTTCCCAATCTTACTATTATGCAATTCCCTACAATCCTTATATTTTAATTGTGCGTTTTTCTTAGCATTAGGTAGCCACAATTTATCACCAAATTGGCCCCATACCTGTCTACTTTGATTCCTGACATCTTTATAAGATAAGCTCATGTTTTATTTCCCCTGTTATCTAAAATAATACTTAGCTTTTACTGAAATCATTACACCTTTTATCAGAGTTCCTTCACCCTCAAATGGCCCTATAAAATCCGTTGACTCCGGCTGACACCATGCGGCTGTACCGGATAAAGTGTATTCTTCACGGATGGAGGTTTCGATGTTATCAGCAAGTTTATAAATATCTGTCAGCAAAGCGTCATTTGTGCTAGTGGATCCATATTTCTTGTAAAGTCCAACAACTTGATATGTGACATCAGCGGATTTAAGCTCACGCGCTGAACCTGTACCACCTATTCCCTCAAATTCCTCGCTCTTGTTTTCTATCTTTATGAATATAGCAGGGAATTCGTAATTACGTAAATTGACTACTGCGGGATCTGCAATAGCTATTTTCTTTATTCTTTCGTCTAGTCCTGTGGATATATCATAAGAGCAAGTAGTAGTATTCGCGTTGTTTATCGCGTTGTATAAAGCCGTTACTTTGGATGAATAATTAAAAGCCATTATTTAATACCAAATGCCAATGAGGATATTATATTTGCCATCAAATCTTTTGCCTTTTCGCTGAACCACATAAATTCACGTTGCGGCATACCGTCCGTACCTGAATCGTGCCTGTGTCCATATTTTGAATTTGCAAATATCTCTATAGCGTTGTATGATACTTTCTTAGTATTTGTAGGCAATATAGAACCCCGAAGTTTGCCAGTTAATTGCAGTATTTTATTTGAGGGGTTATATCTGCTATTTATTTTATTTTTAATAGCGTATTGTATTTGTGTTTCTGGACTTCTTGACTTCCATTTCCCAGTAGGTCCTTTCTCATCTTCAAAATGCTGCATTAGATCTTTAAATCCCGCTGTCATAAATGCGGATTTTAATAGTTCGGATGGATTCTTAATTTTATTTTGTATGGAAGATAAAAAACCTGTCCATTCTCCAGCATTTAATTGAGCATGAAGTGCCATTAATTTCTTCCATCCGTTATGTCGCCAATTCGATCTTGTGACACTTCCCATTTGTCAGGTTCATCTAGGTCAAAGGTTCTGGAATATCCATCTGTGGATGAAAGAAATCTTGAAGTAGAAATAGGGGATACTGCCGATCCATCTGTTAATGCTAAAGTAGTTTTACCATCGCGTATTCCCTCAAGCATTTTCAAATCTTCTTTATATGTAAGATACCATGGATTATCACGCTGCCCGTCCTGTACCGAAACCCCGCGAATGTGAAACCATGAGGCGATATCTTCAGATAGAGTCCTTATTATTGGCGGTACAATAGTAAAAGGTAAAGAGTACCGGGCCGAGATGTAGCTGTTAACCACGCTCTCGGCCCGTGTGATGTGCGCCGATAAAGCGTCTACGCCCGCGCTATCTGCCGTAGAATTACCCGCTAGTAGATTAGGGATAAGACTAGTGAAAGATGTCGTTGTGGCGTAGATACCCATATTAATCAATCTCCGGGATGTTATTGTCTTTCAACAGCCTATAGAAAGCGTCGTCTTTATTCTTTCCAGAGCGCAACCGAAGAACTCTTACAAGTTTTGAAACCACACCTTTAGGCTTTTTAAAAAATGCAAGTAACTCTGCCGTATTGGCTGATGTACGACGATAAGCGTAATGTGGGTCTCCGTATCCAATGAACTCTCCTTTCTTATCCGTCTTACAAGGCGGCAAGCTAGCAGAATCTAAAAAAGGAGTATATTTAAACTCCTTTTTAGGCGTATCCGTACTTTCTATATTTTCTTCTTTGTTTAGTCTAGGTCTACCCATTTGTTTTATCTCCTGTTCTCCTGTTCTCCTGTGTTTGTGTTAAGTCACCGGGGCGGGACAGGGAAGCCCGCCCCGGCAACAAACTATTTACTGGATTGTGTTGCCTATGTAGAAAGCCGCATCCGAAGCGACAATCTTGTGCTGATACATATGCGTAACTTCCACCTTGTCCCCGCTTCTCTCATCATCCCACCATTTCTTTACCGACATAGGCGAGTTATTCGCGTTTGTGGTGACAAACGTATAGAGAGCCGATACTTTCTTGAGACCGGCAGAAGGCGCGACATAACCAAACCACGCGCAGTCGGTCATCATGAACGACATACTATCAGCCATTCCCTCTTCATTGGTATTATAGACAGCGCGGCTGACAAGGACATTATCAACCTCAAACAGCCTGGCTATAAGACCTTCCGATATACTCTCAGGGGAAGTATATTTAATGCGGTCAACAATGGATATGTGTTTCTTGCAAGCAAGGAACGTGCTGTAATCCATAGCGCACACATTAGGAAGGTATCCGGAGTTCTTGGCTATCGTGGAACCCGCAGACAGCGCAAAGTCAATCGGATTGGACAGCGTGGTATTCGCATTCCATGCAAACGTGGTGGTCAAGGAATACTCCTGTGCCCAATTGGATTTAGTGCTGATCGCGGTCAAGATGTCATACTCTTTCTTCATCATGATCTTTTCAGTCAGATACTCGGTAGTATCTTTTTCAAGATCAATAGCCGGATCAGCGTTCTGACGCTTCCTAACGGTTATGAGATCAGACAGGGAATGACACTGAACCGTATATGAAGCGGTAGACAGGCTAAACGAGGCCTCTTTAGAAGCCGCGCCATCAGCCCTATGCGTATCAGGCAGGATTAAAGAATCCTTGCTATACACATAATAAGTATCAGTTTCATGTTTAACCGGCACATTGGGGGATAGCATATTAGCGATAAAAGACTGATTCGCATATGCTACCGATATATTTTCAAGCGGCTTGCTGTTGTGAACTTGTGAGTTAAGGGGCATAATTATTTTCTATCCTCCATGATTAGATCAGGTGGGTAAGATTACCTCCTACGATCGCAACTTCAACAACCGCACCAGTGCAAGATGCACCAGACACGGTATCAAGACAAATACCGATATAAGGCGCTCCCACCGTAGCGGTAGCAACAGAAACTCCAACCACACGGCCCGAAGCTCCAGTTGCGGCAACCAGAAGATTTCCGGCCGTAACGCTATCGTTAATCTCAACTTTAGCGGTCCCTGAAATAACAACCGGAATGGAAGTTCCAGCGGCCCCGCCATCAGCAGTTACTCCAAGAATAGAAGCGGCATTCGTAGAACCCCACAGGGTGATCGCATGATCGCCCGAAACATAGCATACACGATAAGCGGATATGGAGCCGCCAGCGTCCATGCTAATCACAACACCAGGTTTACTCTGTGACATTATAGTTCTCCTTTTTTAGTTTTTAGGTAGCCTATTTTTTACATATCAAAGGTCATTTGATACGCTTATTATTCAGCTTTCCTTTCGGCGGCTTTAAGACGCGCTTCAAGGGTAATGGCTTCATAAGCTTTCGTGTAAGAAACCTTATGTTCGGCCATATATTTCTCAATAGCAGAATGTTTTTCGTCCTCTTCGCTATTAAATTCTTTCTTTTCCGGATGTTTTCCGTCAGCCTTAGGTTCAGTAGGAAGATTAACCGGCTGATATGCTTCTGCGAATTTAAGAACAAGAGTATCAAGCGTTTCTTCTTTACCGTCAACAGAATACTTAGCCTCTTTAGGCATATTCTTTATAAGAGTAAACAGGCTTTCTCTCTGTGCCGGTAGTACCTTTTTAGCTTCGATGAGCGCGTCTATCTTAGCGTTAATCTCAACAATGCGCGAGGCTTCAGTCACTTCGGAATATTTCTTGCCCCATTCGTCGCATTTCATCTGCAACTCTTCGCATTTGGCAGACATTTCAGCGCACTTCCCTTTCATCTCTTCCATGCTCTTAGTCATGCCATCTTTTTCAACGGCATAGGCCGCTTTCTCATCGGTAAAAAGCTTCTCCGTCTGGGCGAGCTTCTCCCGGAGTTCATTCAGTTCTTTTTCCATTTCTTTATCCTCCGTGATTTTAACTTTATAGGTTTTAACTTCAATCCCTGTGACATCATACGCAAGGGCTGGCTCGCCATTAGCGTAAAGCGACATAATATCCTTTAGCGTTGATACTGCCGGGATATCGGCTCCAAGTATCGCAACGGCTTTAAGTAGGTAAGGATATTTTTCCCCGTCTAGGCCAAAGTTCCAATATATCTCACTGGATACGGTACGGTATGAACCTACTTTAATTAATTCGTATATAGCCTTTGGGACTCCCACGAAATCGGCTACAAGTTTAGAACCCACCTTTCTAAGATTCTCTATCCATCCGGCCGCAGGAAGGCCATCAGCTTCTAGCAACGTCTGCATCTCGTTATGGCCTAGCTTAAGAAATGGTTTTATTTTATCCTTTGTTTTAGCAAAGGCAATAACCATATTTTCCAAATCTTTATCGGTGTAGATATCGTCATTCCATGTTCCTGTAGCGAATATCTCTACTCCTTTTATCTCTCTTGTTTCTAATTCTTTAGGCATGATTATCTTCCTAATTCAAGCGTGTATTCTTGATAGCATATACTCTCGGCAGAAGAATGAAGAGCCACTGCGAATGACCTGACAAATTCGCTTATAGATAAATCTAAATAGTCGCCCTTAGCCATCTGTATTCCGAAGCTCGATGTGGAAACTATAGGGACTTGCATAGTCGAGGACGCAAGCACTATTCCGAATCCAGCAGTGTTAGTAGACGGAGCAGATATCAATATCCCTCCTCTACCGGATTTAACGGTTGTGGTAGAAGGAATAGCCGTCCACGCAGAAGTAGAAACCGAAATACAAGCTGGATCAGCAACCCCTTGTATCTTAGCCGATGTACCAGGCTCCGCATTGCATAAGCACCACGATGACATGATCATTAAAAAAGATATTGCGTATTTCATAATTTCTCCTATTCGTAAACCACCGTAATATTTCCAAATGTCCCACTAGGGACTACCGTTAGTCCTGTATCAAATGGCGAATCATATATCAGCGTTGCTATAGCGGATTTATAGGTATCTATCACCCCCACTATCGTACCAGCGGCTGTATATGTTGAGTCATATATCGTTATGTTACTGCCAACATTCCCATTAGCGTTTACAACTATATTCTTTAGCAATCCGGGGCCGTATTTTAAAACGTATGTTCCGGCTGTAGATAAATACCTTTTAGTGGACGAGGTCATGTTTTGTCCAAGTCTTAATATAGAAGCGACTCTGGACTCAATAACATTTATAACATTGGCGCCATCGCTGTTAGTGTTTTTAAATCTAACTTTGAAATTAGCAGTCTGGCCTATAGGTTCCGTTAAAGGATTAAGAGTATGGACAACTACGTCGTTGACGTAGAACGTAGCCCTTATATTGGTATATACGATCTGATATCGGGTGTAGTTAGTAGTTATAGTGGGGACAGTCCCATTAAAGCTAGTAGTAGAAATACTTGTCGCGGCCCCACCGGTTCTATATCCTACATAAAACGCGCCATTCGCATACTCGAAATATAGACCGTTCTGTAGGCCATCATCAGAACAACCCCACCGCATAGAGTTAGTGCCGGTAGTAGGAATAGCTGTGCTTATTCGTATAACAGCTCTATATTCATTAGCCGACCCTGCTACGAATCTGGCCACACGTTTAGATAGGAAATTGGCATCACCATTCGCTTGTGTTCCTGAACTTGAATATATGAATATTGATCCGGAAGAAACAACTATACTCCCATTATTAACCGTAGAACTTGACCAAAAGTTATCGTCGAAAAACCCATTATTAAACGTAGTGCCTACCAACCTTGTAGACTGCGCCACCCTTAATTCCCTAATCGGAGTTATATGAACAGTTTTATTCTCGTACTCGTCGCCTAGTGAAACATATAGCGGATCAGTAGGTGAAGTATTGTCTTGTACAAAAAGCTCCTTGGAGCTATTAACTACGGCCTGACATTTATCAGCACCAGGAGATAATGAGCAATCGCCTTTTATCTCTACCCTGTCATCTGCTATGGCTACGCAAGCCATTAGGGCAATAATAATAGGCATTAGGGCGCGTTTCATGCTATCCGCACCCCCATATTGTCTATAACCACATACTCAATCGTGTAGGCCACGCTGGACCCCGCCGATAGTGATAATATAAGTGGCTTCCCGGCTTCCATGATCCATCCATCTTCAAAGTGCTTGTTAAATGACCCCACCGATTCCGCAAGGGTAGATACATACATGAGTTCATCTATGGACGATGTTTTAAATCCTACAGTTGCTTTATTTGCCGAATCACTATTTGCCACGGTAATATCTATAACCTTTATCCTGCGTTCAAGACCTGTTGACTCGATAATAACGTTGTCCCCAACGTTAACAGCTTTACCTTTAGCGTATAGACTAGGCATTGATTCAGAGAATTTTTTAGTATCAGGCAATATTAATCCACCACCCCACTCTTTAAGCTTTTCTATTTCAATTGGCTTAGTGGCTGTATAGTCCTCAAACTTGGTTATGGGGACAAGTAGACTTCTGCAGTTAAAATGCAAGGGCGGGGTGATTATGCTAGTGTAATCGCCCTTTTCAAATATCTTCCCATCCAGCTTAGAGCATACTTCCGATGTCCTATCATCAAGTATGGCACTAAATTCATAAGCCTCTATTATCTGGCTTGCTATGGGGTCCGTGTCCCAATACGTTTTACGCGCCTGATTGTATATTTCAGTTGTCTTAGTTCTGGCCACAGTCGCGGCCCATTTCTCGGTAAAATCTTTTCCCTCTTCCATTAATATTTTGGTGATATCTGATTCTGACGCGCCTTGTTTTATAGCAGACATTAACAGATTCTTTACTTTTTTTGTTACTTCGTTTGAATAATCTCCCACCATCTTGAAAGATTCTGCGTCCAGGATTTCCAGAAATTCTTCCGGTAGCATATCCTCATCCATCCCATACTTTGTGGTAGACGGGAATATCTCTTTTTGAGCTTGCTTATAAGACTGTTTAAATAGGTCTTTAAAGTTACTCTTTAGGACCATGTTCATATCTTTAAGAAAGCGCGGTGCAATAGCATTTATCTTAGCCGGATCAAAGCGTCGCATTATGCCCTTGTCTTTAACTTGTTGGACAAGATCAGAATATATGAGTTTCCCGGTACGAACTATCTGCGGTACAAGGATATCCTCTGAAGCGTTAAGCGTTTTAGTTATCTCAGTAAAATTGCATTTCTTCTCGTATGAGTTAAGCTCGCGTTTATAAAAGTGGGTTTTACCACAATCGCATTTAGAAAATTCTTTTTTTTCTGAATTATCCTCTTTGCCTAGGAACGGCTCCTGTACAAGTGCGGGTTCTGGAATCTCTACCGGTCCTTCCGGGAAGCCTACTGACCGCCTAAAGTGATTCACCTCTTGTTCATTTGGCTTAAATATCTTTCCCTTAACAGCGTCCGACCACGTTTTAGACATCTCAAGCGAATCCTCTTCGCTATAAGGTAGGAACTCAAACTTAGCTTTAACCTTATCCCCATAGTTAGCCGAAACAACAGGGTTTATTATCTTCTGGTTTATCTTTGATTCCAGTATTTTCCGATCATTGGCAATTGTCTGTAAGAAAAGATTAAACTGCCTATCACCAAGAGAGTACGAACCGCCATTTGTCTTTTCTCCGGATATACCTAACAGATCAGGAACAAGGATAGAACGCGCTATCCATGTGTTAAACATATCCATGCCCTTGGTGTATACATCTGATCCGTCCCTTGTGGCTTGCACAAATTCAACAAGCGCGTCGTCGGGTATAGCTAACGTGGTGTTGTTCTGGATTGATTTTAAAATGGTGTTGAACTGTGCTATCTCATTCGCTCCATAATTCTTAGGGAATTTTCCCACAGTGGTAGGTGTCCCGAATCTTTCAGCGTATATAGCAAACATCCTGACAAAGAATTTCTTTGCTTTCCATGCGGGATGTGCAGATTTAAGATCGGATTTACCAAATGGATTCCCCCATTCCTGCTGATAGGCGAAATGCAAAAAGTAATCAGGCTTAAAGTTAAGTATTGAATTAGACCCTACCTGTCTTACATTAGTAACATCTCCATAATCGTCTATATCAAACTCAAAAGAATGAGGGGGTTTGACGGCGCAGGACTTAGGCCAGTATTTGCCAGATTCCAGCTTGAATAAGACCTCAGCCATGCTAAAGCCGTATTCATACGCTGAAAGCATATCCCGAAGCACCGAATCGAAACCCCCGTAAAGTTTGTCTTTATTTATCTCATTTATGGATTGTTCGAGTTCTTCTTTCACGGTTTTATCATCACAAACTATCTGCCAGCCAGTGTTTATGACCATGTCCTTTTTAGTGGCTATAGCGGCCTTTACCTGGTCGTCGTCTTTCATATCGTCGTAAATAGCGTATTGGCCAGCAGCTAAAGGATCTGGGTTATAAGGGAAGTCGTAGGAATCGTAGTAGTATGAAGAACGGAATACGCCGCGTTGTTTGGTAGGAAATACATCATTAGCGGACAATTCACCGCCAGATTTGAATTTGTCTTGTGGCTTTATTTCTGCAAACTGTTTTTCAATTTTGGTTTGTGCGGCCATTCGCTATAATATAATTCATAATCCATTCGCAGTAAACACACAATCGTAGAATGATTTTATATCATAGGTAGAATAGGTTTTTAGATTGTTAAAAGATTGATATTTAAAACTTGCTTGACTCTCTTTGTCCACCTATTAAGTAGGATTCTATCCCGTGGTGTGATTGGTTCTTTAGATAGTCAAGGGCGTAAACCAATGCGTCTACTTGGTCGTCATGTTTGCCTTTAGGGAATTTAAGACATTCATCCATGAATTCTGCTAGCCAAGTAGCGTTTTCGGGTAGATATACAAGGCCAGCCTCAATTAATGGCGTAACCAAATGCGCCCTTGTGACCTTATCAGATACCGGTTTAATCTCTATCACTGGCAATCTTGAACCTCGCTGAAGCTCCTGTATCACCTGTTGTCCGCTTGATTTATCTTCTATTATAATCGCTGACGCTCGGCTTCCGTGGTAGTATTGGACTATTGCGCGTTTCATGTCTGGATATTCCATTCTCTCGCGCTTTATATCTAACACATAGTACCCGGTATCTGTTTCCCCTATGTATATCCCTACTGTGTAATCGTTATCTTCCCCTACCTTAACGGCTGTATCCCACGCCCATATATATCGTTTAAAAGATTTTCTATCCGGAGTAGTATAGTAATACTTCCACCATTCTCGCTTAATAATTGCGCCGCCCTCTGGTATGGGATTCTGCTGATACATAGCGGAGAACCAGAACGATCCTACCGCCTTTTTAATGCGTTCTAAATCCTCTATAGGGAATCTTTCTGACCATAATGCTTTCCCTTTCTTACGGCCTATAATATCCTCATCAGTAGCAATAGCGGGGAAATTAACAACATCCCATTTCTCGCTACCTTTGTTTTGTTCTGATAATAGATATCCCACAAGGTCGTCATCATGCCACCTGGTCATTATCACGATTATGGCCCCGTCTGGCTCTAAACGGGTATACGCAGTAGATTTAAACCATTCTTTAATTTTTTCTCTTATTACCTCGGATGATGCTTCTTCACTATTTTTTATTGGATCGTCAATTATTAAGATCTTCGCGCCTTTTCCAGTTATAGCAGAGCCAGCTCCGGCGGTGTTCATACCCCCTAATCTCTTATCTATATTCCAATCCTGTACGGCAGATGAACCTTGATTTATCTCAATACCAAATAATCCTTTGAACTCGGTAAGCAAATCCCTTGCTTTCCTACCCCATGAAGCGGCAAAGCTGGATTCGTAGGATGTCAATATTACTCTATCATCCGGATTATTGCCCAGAAACCACGCTGGGAAATACTTAGATATTATTTCACTTTTACCATGCCTTGGAGGCATTGTCACAATAAGTCTGCGGCATCGGCCTGCGGCTACGTCCAGTAATTTAGTGTTAAGATATTGCAAATGAGGAGGACAAAACCACTTCCCCCGCGACGCATACCATGCGAAACCCGCGGGGGATAGTAATGCTAACTGTTCTGGTGTAAATTTATCCATTCATAATCGGGTCTTTAGGAGCCATAGCCTTTATAGCGTCCTTATTCTGTGCCGCAAAAGATTCTTTCATTTCCTCTATAGCACGTTCATCCCAAGTAAGCATATTACAAGCCGCATGAATCTGGAAGTTAACCGCCTCTTGCCATTTCATAGGACAAAGCATAATAGAGTAGTTGAGTATGCTTATGGCCTCTTTATGTCGGCCCAGTTCTAATAGACACCAAGACATGAACATAAATATATCCGGGTTAGGCCTTAGATTTACATATCGTTCAAATATCTCTAAGGCCTCTTGATATCTTTGGTTTTGATATAGCCACATTCCCTTTGTCGCCAGAAATCTGGCCCCATTTGCTGTCTGCGGAGCGATATTCTCCACCTCTCTTATATAATCCTCTTGATGAACTGGGTCTTTCTGGTAAACTTTCATCAGCATAGCTATATGAGCTTCTGGGAATTCCGGATATATTTCTATAGCCTTTTTAAAATCCTCTTTTCCTGCATATTCAAATGCTGTTTTAACTGCCAGCATTTTTGTATATATTTCTTCCCAATTTTCTTTATTAATTGGATTGCAAGTATCTGGGGCCGATTTTTTCTTACAAAGAAAAGTAATTCCGTATGCCTCGTAGTCCTCTTTAACTATCTCGAATCCTGACACGTTGATTAGATTCTTTATGGACTGTCTGCTAAATATATTTATGTGATCCTTGCTGAAATACACATCGAATTCAGTCTGAGCCGTAGTCCCTGGTAGCAGAACATTTGTGCCTACTCCCTCATCAAGCCTGTTAAAATACTCCGGTACGGATATCAATATATGTCCATCTTCTTTAAGCATATCCCTATATTTCTTTAGCTTAACGTCTGGCCTCATCATATGTTCTAATACGTGGTAGATAGTGATTAGATCATATTTATATTTTGTGTCCAGTTCTTCGGTGAGTGGAATACCGTAATAATGTTCGCTCATTCTTCTATACTGTACTGCATACTCGCACCCTGTAGCCTTATGGCCTAAGCTCCTGAACCATTGCACCAGATATCCAGTAGCCGCGCCCACGTCTCCCACTATCAATCCTTTTTTATCTTTTAGAAAGTCATTAAGAAATTTAGCTATAAAAGATTTTTTATTGTTGGTAGTCACTATATTCTGGTAGTCAGGTTTTTGTTTCCCTACTACATTCTTCCGGTGTTCGTTCTTGTAATATTCCAGTATTTCATGTTCTTTAGAATAGTCATAATCGTGGGTAGCGAATCCGCACGTTTGGCAAATAACTATTACGCTATTGTTATGAATCTTATCGTCTTTTTTAAGTTCCTTACTATCGCATATAGGACAATTTTCAAGCATTATTTATCTCCCTGTAGATATTATGTATTTTGTTATTTAAAATACCCATTTCATTTAATCCGATAGTCTGTATATAATCGGCCCCTTTTGCGTTGTCTGGGTCGTAATGGCATTCTATTATACATCCATCCGCGCCTGCGGCTATCCCTGCGAGCGTTAAAGGCTCCACTAAATCCCTACGCCCTGATCCGTGAGAAGCGTCTACCAGTATTGGAATATTACAAATATTTTTAACAGCCGCTATAAGTGAGCATGATAGTTCCCACCTGGTATGATTTAAATGGCTGGCCCCACCACGCTCTACAAGTATTGGTCTTGCTTTTCCCATAAGAAGATACTCACAGGCCCCTAAAAGTTCATCCAGAGTCATTCCTGGACCTCTCTTGAGAGTCACAATCTTGTCCAGCTTGGACACTTCTTTAAGCAAAGCATAGTTCTGGCAAGCTCTGGCCCCTATCTGTACGATATCCGCGTATTCTGAAATCGGGCCTATATGACGGGGATCAAATACTTCTACCACTATCTTTAATCCTATTTCTTTAGCTATACAATACCACATTTCAAGATCTTTAAATCTTAATCCGAAATTATCGCTTGGATATGTACCCGCACTAAATACCCCCCCCCGCATATATTCAATACCTATGTTTTTCAGATATTTGGCTATAATTATAGCCTCACTTTCTATCTGGCAAGGGCCAGCTATAATCAAAGGCTTAGGGAGATCATAATCAGGTTTGTATTTTAAAACCCTACTGTATTGCGGAGTGGGTCCGAAGATACGCATATTATTAAAATCCGTCATGCCACCACCTCGCTAGTAGCTGAATTCATTATGAACAGCTTATCCCAAGGTACACCTACAAATATCTTGGTGCATAATGCTTTTCTAGTGGATGGCCTAGGCTGATGTTTCCCTGACATAAGTCTGCAGAAATGTTCCTCTGAAATACCCATAGATTCAGCCGCTTCTTTATAGGTTTTGTTCTTTACCGACAGTATAAACTTTGCGCTCTTGGAATTAATTAATATTTTAATAACCCCACCTTGCCGCCATCTTGGACCATTCTGCACGCATTATAGACTTAGCGGATTTCTTAGACTTATATATTAATCCCGGTTCTTGTCTTAACAATTCAGGATATCTCATCGCAAAATAGGCTTGTTTACACCAGTTCTCTATCCATCCACATATCGAAATTGCGCCTAGCTGAACCTTATCAGACTTATGATTGCGGGCATATTCAGTCATAGCGATCTGGATATTACGTCGGAAGTTCATGCAGTGGTCAAATTTCTTGCCTAGAATCTTGCTATGCAATACTGGCTTTGTCCATGATGATATCCCGATTAATTCTGATTGTGTTATCATGTTAGTTCTTGTCTGATTTTATTGGGGCTTTAAATTTGTCGTTATATCCAGCCAACCTATCCATTAATGGACCTCTTATATTCTGTGGGATAGTATTGGCTGAATAAACAACGCAATGTCCTCCAATAGGCCCATTAGGAGGGGTTAGTATTGGCGACATCTTTGACGGATATCCGGCTTTCAAGAACCCATCATTATTCGTCTTTTTATATGCCATATATTCGATGTAGTCCACTCCATAATGACGGCATATATCGTAATTCTCTTGCGCTTTCATTGTTGCTACGCCATAATCGGAGTTATTTAGTACGTGGAAAAGCTCTGTAGCTCTCGACTTTGCATGAGTAACACATGGTATCCCAGCCGCTTTATAATAATCTTTTATCTCTGCCGCACTAGGCCCTCCGATATGCTTTGGGATATCCAGCAGGAATTTATCAAGGCATGGGTGCATTCCTCTGATAGTGGATTTAGTGAACATTTGACCAATATTAATATCTGCCAGCTTATCAGTAGTTCCGCATGGTGTGGTGGTTAGGATGTCGACAAACTTCGGATTATATTCAACGACGTAATCCGTCACTATGGAATAAAATTCCCCCATATTATTCGGATCACATTGAGTGGCTATCATTAACAAGTCCACATAAATATTAAGACGTGTTTTTTTCCCTTGGGTGTCAAATATTTCAGGACCTTTATCTTTATAATATAGACTGTCTTGGTAACACTCTTTTAGTACGTTAAAATGCGCCTTTCCTACCTCTCCAAATCCAACTATTAAAGCTGTCTTTATCATGTTATCCCCTGTTTTATTTTTTAAACTTTATACAGTCTAATCCCATTATGCCTTTTATCTTGGCCCTTTCCTCGGTATTATTTGCGCTCATGCTCTTATTGTGCTTACGGTAAAACCATGTAGGGAAGTCGAAGTATTCGGCCCTATCTCCCATGCGCTTATATAGGTCCAGGCCATCCCAATGCCGTAGACCATCCCTGAACCTGAATTCATTAATCACGGACTTTGACATTAAGGCACAACCGGCATGATGGCTTATACGTGGGTCAATCGCTCCACCTATTCTCTGTCCAGTTTCGTCCATCTCACAGAAAGCAGGATATACAATACTAGCCCCTGCGTCTATTTTATTTATCATGGCCCATAATACTGCACTAAAATTATTAGAGAATAAAAGATCGTCAGAGTCTACGCGCATTACATATTTACCACGGCAAGCGGATAGTGCGATATTAGATGACGACGCAAGCCCTTTATTTTCTTCGTTGAGTACTAGTTTAACGCGGGTATCAGATAGATGTTTTGATATGGCATTCAATGTCATATCAGTTGAGTAATCGTCTACCACTATATATTCCATCTTGGGTATATCTGATCCAAGTACTGATAGCATGGTCTGCTCTATGAATGATTCGCTGTTATGCGTACAGGTGTATATGGAGAATTCTGGTAATCTATTTATACCTAGCACATAGGGATGATGGTCCAAATAATAGCATATATTATCCACGGATGCGTCCGGACCTATAGAGCGTAGGACTATCTCAAGAGCTTTAGCGTCATCTAGGTAGTCCATTGTAAGCCGGTAATCACGCCTTATATCTGCTCTTGGCTGCAATCTAGTTATTGCTGGATACGGAAGTTTATCTCCTTTGACAAAGTAGGACACGAATTCGGTAGGTTCTTTTCTATTAAGCGCGGCATATTCCAGATTCTCAAAGCGGATAACCTCAACTCCTGATCCCTCCACTATACCTGGAGAACATCCGTAACCCGAATCCTCTTGCTCGCATTTCTCCAATAATTCTAAGGCGGTTCTAACATCAATTATTATATCATCATGTGTGACGCGCACAATCCACTTTGGTTTTCCATATCTAACAGCTACACTGTATAATCTATGCAATGGACTATTGGCTTCTCCCGATGTTATATCGACTCTGGTATGCGCTAGCCTGGTTTGATATTCTACTAGTTGATCGGTGGGAACCGCTATTACTGTTTTAAGACCGCTTAATCGTTTTATGATGTGTTCTATGGCAGGACGACCGCAAATGCGTTTAAAGGCCTTCCCAGGCAGTCTATTGGATTCAAGGCGAGAGCAGACAATAGCGAGATGGTCAATCATTTTCTAAGTACGTATCCAGTAAGAGCCGCGCACCAGATAATCAGTATCACAGATATAAGAGCTAGTTTAAATATTAATCCGTCTATCTCTTTCTGCTGTTGAGTGTCCACATCGTCCATCTTTAGTTGGTGTTTTATCATTCAATTTCCCTATCCTGAACGTATTGTCTTTTAGGGCTATCATATCCCATCCATGAAGTACATTTATTACAAGCCTTGGGATATAACAGCCCAGATTTAAGATTGTGCCGAAGCGTTATCATTTTCTCACTGCTCCATGCCTTATTAAGCGCGGGAGCCTCCCCTACTGGCATAGTGCAATCGTAGTCTACACAACAAGGATATATATTGCCATCAACCGATACCACAAGCCTCTGGCTAGGATACCCACAGTAGACGCGCTTACCAGGCTTTATCTGATCATTGGCCCTATCGAAACAGTAATGCTCTGCTACTTTTACTTTACCCCCGAAGATGTATTTAACATTATTGACGAAAGCTTCATCCTTGTTTAAATCTGTTATCACCCTTCTAACCCATATATTATTGTGCCCTAGTTTTATAAGTTCGTTTATGTTCCGCATAACCTTGAGCATATCCCCGCCCTTGCGGATTTTGTTATACGTGCTTTCTACAGTCGAATCAAGGCTGAACATGACCTTGGTGCAAGCCATCAATCCGTCAATAGCTTGTTCTCCGTAGTTTCCATTCGTATTAATGAGCCTATCGTGGAAATTAAGCGTCGACGCATATTCGGAAATACGTGAGAAATTAGGGTTAAGAGTGGACTCTCCACGCCAATTATACTTAATAGACGGAACTCCTAGCTTATGGGCCGAGTTAAGTATTTTAATGGCCATGTCAATGTCCATATACTTGCGTGGTTGTTTATGTTCTGGATTGGCGATGAAGCAAAAAGGACAGAGAAGATTACAAGAAGATGAAAGTTCAATATCTATGTTGAGTGGTATATCTGGCGTTACTTTATGAGCATTGGCCCATAGTTCCCTGTATTCTTTATGCGTCATTTTTTAGAAGCTATTTTTCCCATTAAATCGGATATATCTTTGGCTAGTTCTGGATTGTTTATAGCGGCATTAGCCCATTCATTATGCTCTATATTTAGTGATCCGCTATGGTTCATATTTTCTATCGCCCTGCCATATCCGCGCTCGATCAAGAATTTGGTAGTGTCTAGTTTTAATTTACTATCATTACTACTAGCCAGTTCAACCAGATAATCAAATCCGAATTTATCGGCCCATTCTCTACATCGTTTTGCAAAGCCAGAATACCCTACAGGTTTACCTGATGGATTACCTGACTGACCTTTAACAAAACCTTTTATTCCTTTTGGCATAATATCGTTGAATTAATTGATACCAATTTATAGCACACTTATTATCAAGTGTCAATACCTTGTCATGCACTCATTGCAAATACTGATCTTCCCTTTCTTACACTCTTTTCAATCTCTTTGGTCATTCCATACTTTGAGCATTTCCAGGTTCTACGGCATTTGAGGCAGTAGTGAGTATGGTATTGCTTTTTAACTGATTTAATATCCTGCATAAGTAATCCCTTTGATGATCTAACCATCCTTTGTGTATGCTCCATATCTCATGGCCTTGTAGTTTGATAGCTGCCTGTTGCTCTTTAGTAGCTATTTTGCCTATAGCGTCCATGACTTTATTCTTTAATTTACCGCAGTGTATAAGTATATGACATTTACGGCATACTGCGAAACCGTTAAGTAAGTGCCATCTGGTCTTATTGGACATTCTCCTGACTATAGAGTGGTGCGCGTCCTCTGCTGGTCCACCGCAGATCATGCATCTCTTATCCCTGGCCTTTATAGTTTCGGACCATAGTGAGTCTAACTCTTTCTTTTCTTGTGTAAATGAGTTCATTTATGCCTCCATCATTTCCAAAAGTGCTTTCTCTACTGCTGGCATACCACCACAAAAATACAAACTCCATAATGTTCCACCACACATATTCGCCCATCCAATATCTCCGAATTTTCTTATTGACATAGCCTCGCAGAACTCTTTTGATAGCAGGTCATGGAGCATATAGGCGGGAAAAGGGTTATTATAAATAATCCCATATCTAGGCCCATCCATGATATTTATCTTACTCGCCTTATTCCCATTATTATCATAAAAATAAGCACCATTCCCCAGCGGCTCCGGCGCACTCTTCCCCAAAAACTCTTTTAATCTCTTAGCCACTTCGTATGATATATGTGTTTTCGTCATTTTAATCTCATCTCTCTATGGTCGTCTATCGCTTCTAAAAACAACCTAATAGATACCGCCGTAAAAAGTCCAAAAAGACCAATAGATACAATTACCCATCCCATTTCCATTGTCATTTAAGTTTCCCCCTATAATAAGACTTGCTTTTATTCTTTCTCATTATGGTAATTGCCTGTTTTGTGTGACCGGGAAGTTTATTTTTATGCAATTCTTTACAGAATGATTCAAATAAATCTATTTTTGATATTTTCATTTCAGTTCCTCCTTTGCCTGTTTTATAAGGCGTCTTTTTATCGCCATAGGTAAATATGGTTTAAAGCCATTGACGCAAAACATTTTATGCATATGCTTGCAAGCTAACCATAAAGCCCTCTGCAATATCCGTTCCTTTTTAGTGGTCATTTCTTATCCTCCAAGTATTTACGGTCTATGAGTATAAAACATGATATTAATCCATCATATTCGCCTTTATATGGCTTTTCAAACACTGTCCATCCAGTATCATCTTCAAAAGCCCATGCCTTAATCTTTTTGAAGCGGGGTTTTTGTTTTATAATATTGCATCTATTATCTGTTTTATCAAACATGATACATTTATCCTCTAGCCCTGTTTTATAACAGCCTAATTGTGTTTTCCAATATTTGCATTTCATTTATCCCTCCTTTAATCGCAATCCCCGTCATTTTCAAGTAAAATTTCTTTTACTTGCTTAACTTTCATCCCATACATTTTGGCCAATTTGGGCGGCATAGTACCATGGTAATGAAACAAATGTCTAATCTCCATTTTATTTAATAGGCGTTTTGCTTCTTCTATTGATATCAGTTCTATAAGAGCATCACAAGTTGATTGGTCCATAGTTATTTCTCCCCCTTAACATCCGGCAATGCTTCCAAATACTGGCGGGCCTTGGATTCGGCTTCGGTATAGGTTTCTCCGCTATATCCGTGATATAAACCATCTGTTAATACAATGGTTGTTTTTGGGGCATCAAGATGTATCCACCAAGTAGTTGAACGCCTTCTAATATCGGAGATATATACCCCCTTCCTATCAGCCAGCTCCGCCAAAGGTTCATATGCCGTGGACTTATCATGCACAAATATTATTCCATCTCGTTTTCGTAATGATTCAATTTCAGCACAAGGGCAAGGCGCATGCTTTTTGTGGCGGGAGATTATTTCCCCTATAATCTTCTGCACAGATTCAACTCCCTTGGAATATGCGCGTTCTTCCGGGGTAAGTGAATAATAAGCGATAGGTGGGCATTTTTCATTCAAATAATTTACAAACGCTTGTCTTAAGTTTTCTTCTTCATCTATTATCTTCATAACCCTCCTTAAAAATACCAGAATACATATACGGCCCAAAGGCAGACTATGCCGATGGACATAATAGCTATAGCAACCATATTATCGGTGCAGCCCCAATAAACAGTAGCGACTTTTTAAACATTATCCTCCGTTGTTAATATATCCAGCCAACACCATCACATAGATGACACCTTGAAGTTGACGACCTAACACCAAAGTTAGTTGTTATAGAACCTGTCCCATTACATTTTCGACAATGCTTTTTATTTTTTTCACGTTCCAGTTTTTGTTTTAATTGATTATTCTCCGTGGATAATGGATTGGGAATACAATCATGCCCCATAGCTGTAGAATAATTTTCGTGCGAGTTTTCAATGAATTTTGCCATAGCTGATATCTGCTCATTTGTTGCTATCAGCCCACATTCATTAAGAGCTTCTTGTATACACTCTTTCCAGTAATCCATATTTTATTCCTCCCCTTGCTCTATATGCTGATTCGGATCGTATGCTATCGGATCTACTTTTTCTTCCGTGGCTGTGAATACTATCCCGGACCACGCGCCACGCTGTAGCGTCTTATAGGCCCATACTTGCGATTCATTAGCGTGATACTTTACCCATGCGCCACCGTCTGCTGGATCATATACAAAGCCCCTGGCCCTCAAATCGTCCTTTATGCGGTATGTTCCTGCGTATGCGACTATTTTACAAGTCATTATCTATGTCTACATACGCCAGCCATAATATTTCACTCATAGCGTCGTGGAACTTTTTACTCACAGTCAGGCGCGGAAAACTGCTGCGACGGTCAAGTTTTATATACCCTTTTTTCTGCCAGCCATCAAGTATAGCCATTTCCTCGTCATTGACCTTGCGGGGGTCAATAGTCTGTTCGTTCATGGTCCGATATTGCAGATAGGGCATGAGCCGCATCTCGTCTATGGTTATTGCGCTGCCAAGACACTCCTTGGCCTTATCATCTACCCTGCGTGTTAATTCTCCGCGTTTTTGTTGTTTATTTTTCATATTATTCTCCTTGCTCTATATGCTGATCCGGGTTATAACTCACCGGCTCTTCTTTTTCTTCCGTAACCGTAAACACTATCCCAGACCACGCGCCACGCTGTAGGGTCTTATAGGCCCATACTTGCGATTCCGTAGCGTGATACTTTACCCATGCGCCACCGTCTGCCGGCTCATATACAAAGCCCCTGGCCTTTAAATCGTCCTTTATGCGATATGTTCCTGCGTAGGCGATTACTTTGTAAGTCATGGCTCAACCTTATGTGCAAATCCAGTTCCTTCACATTGTTGGCATATTTGTTTTTCTGAATAGTCCATAAAATAACCTCTACCATTACACCATGAACAGTCGAGCAATTTTAAACAATCTGGACAGTCTATAAGAGTTATACTCCTACTCATAGACCTAGATTTCTCTTGTTCGTGACACAATGGCTCATGGTTATGGTTTTCAGTAAGTATCCGATAATGTATTTTTCCCTTCATTCATCCCCCATTTTAAACGATTCAATTCCCCCGCCCATAACGGGGGATTATTTTTAATATCCGTAGCCGGATCCGGAGCCGTCGCCGTCGCCGTAGCCGTCGCCGTAGCCGGATCCGGAGCCGTCG
>Ga0074195_1002465_pt1 | contig 20571 bp, 17 predicted proteins | sample EPASupsiteHSE623_FD_64525 | JGI IMG/M metagenome (GOLD analysis project Ga0074195, IMG submission 64525) | Bioremediated contaminated groundwater from EPA Superfund site, New Mexico - Sample HSE6-23 | ecosystem: Environmental > Aquatic > Deep subsurface > Groundwater > Contaminated ...
GACAAAACGAACATCAGAGATCTTTTCCTGACCTCCGGGGACATTGATGATATATATGAACAAGCCGCTCAACTTGAATTTGCCTTTAAGTATTAGTTATTGAAAATTTATTGGACACTAGTGTGTAGGCATTTCAATATTCAGACCATTGGTTAAGGCATCAACGGTGCTGTGTGTACCATTCCAGTCGGAAATAACCAGGCCTGCAAAGCCCCATTCATCCCGGAGAATTTTATTGAGCAACACATCGTTTTCGGCGCACCACCAACCGTTTACTTTATTGTAGGCAGCCATTACGCCATAGGCGTCTGCCTCTTCAACAGCCGACCGAAACGGAGGAAGGTAAATTTCGCGCATGGCACGTTCACCTATAATTACGTTTACTGTTCCTCGGTTATTTTCCTGGTTGTTCAGGGCAAAGTGTTTTAAACAAGCTGCTACTCCATTGTCCTGAACCCCTTTGGTATAACCAACCGATAAGCCTGAACTTAAAAAGGGGTCTTCACTGAAATATTCGTAGGTACGCCCGCCTGTTGGAATACGTTGAATATTTATGGCCGGCCCAAGGATCATATCCTTTCCACGCAAACGGGCTTCACGGGCCATTCCTGTTCCATAAGCATAAGCCAGTTCAGGGCTCCAGGTAGCTGCCAATGCCGAGCCGGTGGGGAAAAAGGTAGCTTTATCGGTTTCCCAGCTCAAAGGCATCCAGCCGTCAGGCTGCATTTCTTCGCGAATACCAAAAGGGCCATCCGTATAGATCATATCGGCAATTCCCAGGCGTTTTACTCCCGCTGAAACAAACATGTGCCTGGCATGAAGCATGTGTATTTTTTCTTCTAATGTCATTTGCGCTATGATACTGTCAATCTGTTTGTCTTGCTGAAGCAGAGCCGACCGGCGTACATTTTCGGCGGAACTACCGTCCAGAGCTATTGTAAAAACGGCAATCGTTATGAATTTCTCTATACTCATTTTTTTACTTTAAACTGGTTCTATTTGCGACTGTTTGGCGTCTCCATCGGTTTAGATGGGAAAAGCTTCAAAAAAATGCCCTTCTTTTCTACATAAGGGCATTTTGATTTTCATCGCGGTCATTTAAAAAGTTGAGGGACAAATGCTGTCAGGTAATCACGCCAGTTAGTCCAGGTGTGTCCGCCTTCGGTCTCTGCGTAGGTATATTTCATTCCCATTTTGTCGAGCTTAGCACGATATTCTTCTCCGGATTTGTAAAGAAAATCCGTTTTTCCCATTCCAATCCAGTATAATTTGTAACCGTTTTTCATTTGAGTTTCCAACGTAGCATCGAAGTTTTCGTAAACTTTTGATGTCACTTTTTCATTGGGAATAATAGCTGCCGAAAATAAACCGATGTAATCAAAAGTATTGGGGTAATACCTTGAAATGTGCAGCGAATGGAAACCTCCCATTGACAAACCGGCAATGGCCCTATGGGCTTTGTCCGGCTTTACCCGGTAATTACTTTCAATAAATTTCATGATGTCGGGGAAAGTGGCTTCGTAGGTACCGTCCATCGTTTTGGGTATCATAAACTGAGGTTTGTAAAAACCCATGCTTCCTTCACCTGGTGCAGCGTCCTGAATAACATTACCGTTTGGCATAACAACGATCAGGGGTTTGGCTTTTCCCTGCGCGATCAAATTGTCCAGAATCTGGGAAGCACGCCCCAAAGCGATCCAGGCTTCTTCATCGCCGCCGGCTCCGTGTAACAGATATAAAACAGGGTATTTTTCTGCACCTGTTTCATAACCGGGAGGCGTATAAATGGTCAGCCTGCGATCCATTTCGTTTCCGGGAGAACTATACCAACGGCGGGTTACCGAACCGTGTGGGACTTTATTTACCTGATACAAATCAGCTTTGCCACCGCCAACGATAAACACATTGAACACCGAAGCGACGTCGCGGATAATGTAGGCGTTATTCGGATCAGTGGTTTTGAACCCATCAACAATTACCGTGTATGAGTACAAATCTGATTCAAGCGGCTGAGAAGTAAAAGTCCATATTCCTTTTTCGTCTTTTGTCAGGTTTGCCTTTCCGGGAACATCCATTACACCCCATTGAGTTTTCATTTTTTCCGGTTGAAGGAAGTCTCCGGTAATTTGTACAGAATCGGCATCAGCAGCCTGAATTCGGAAAGTTACCGTATGATCGGGTTTTACTTCGGGAGAAGCAATCGATGCAGCTCCCCACAATGCTTGTTGCGCAAACGACGATATACCTGCAAACAGAAAGGCGGCAAAGGTCAATAAAAAAATCTTTTTCATCACTGAATATTTAATGGTTAATTTATATTAAGTTTTAAGCGTGCCGGATACACAAATCGCCGGCACTTTCTAAAAGAATTACCACCCGGGATTCTGAATAATATTTTGGTTGACATTCATTTCATGTTCAGGGAAAGGGAGCAATTCATGTTTGCCTGTTTTAAATCCATAAGTGCTGTTGGAATAAGGATAAGAAACGACGTTTGAACCATCGTTACCGAGCCCTGAGAAAATGGGTATGCTTTGTCCCTGATCGCTCAGCGCAGCGGCTGCATCGCCCCAACGAACCAAATCCTGAAACCGAACCTGTTCAATGCACAATTCCAAACGCTTCTCCTTTTTAATCTCATCTAAGGTAATCCCGGGTAAGGCGGGCAATTGAGCTCGGGTACGGATTTGGTTGATATAGTTGAGCGCATTGCCATCATCGCCGGATAACAGGCAGGCCTCGGCAGCCAGCAGGAGTACTTCGGCATAGCGCATAATCCGGTAGTTATTATCAGTAGCCAATCCCCATGAATTGGCAATAACTTCTGAGCCCAAAAATCGCCATTTCCAGTTGAAATAACCTTCGTGCCCATAAAGACTGGTGCCTGCATTCACCGTAACCGGGGCAGCCGGAGCGCCAATGGTCATTACCTGCTGATAGGTTTTCATAGTAGCATTCAGTCTGTAACCATCGGTTCCTTCCATTTCAACAAAAGCTTCGTATAAATTTGCTCTCGGATTAGCAAAGCCCCAGCCGCCGGGATACAAATCGTGTGCCCCGGACCAGTAACCGCTCAGGTTTAGCCGGTCGCTTCGCCAGCCATACATGTTGCCCAAAATAGTTGTTCCCTGGTTAAAGGCATTTTCGCCATCGTTAATCGAATTGACCTCGAAGATATTCTCCGGCCCAAAATCTTCCACTTTGCGGAGCACGTTTTCATAGTCACCAATCAACTCATATTTCCCGGAATTGACAACTGATTTTAAAGTGGTGGCTGCTTCGCTGTATTTTCCTTGAAAAACCTGCGCTTTACCAAGGAAGGACAGAGCAGCATGTTTGGTCAGCCTGGCACCGGTCGTTTTGTCGCCGGCGCTGCTCTTTTCTGCCAATGCTCCGGAAGCGGCAGCTTCCGACAAATCGGTTTCAATTTGTTCCCACATTTCGCTTATATTCCCGTTGGGCTGTTGGTACTCGCTTGGCGAAAGCTCGCTGATTACAAAAGGAACCGGGCCCCATAAAGTCACCAGGTTGAAATATGCCCAGCCACGGGCCACTTTTGCTTCGGCAATAGCCCGGCGTTTTGCCTCTGTATCATCAGTAAAATTATTGATCACCAGGTTTGACCGATAAATCAGGGTATAAAGTCCGCTAAAATAGTCCGACATAGTTGAGTTTGAACTCGAAAACCGAAATTCACTTAATTGTTCCAGTGTCGAGTTATCACCCCGGGAACCACCTCCGGAGTAGATATCATCAGAGAGTGTATTTTTCAGGAAGAAATCATTAAATGCCTGGCTCCGCCATTGAAGATATACCGCGGCAATGGCTTCTTCTGCATCCGCGTCCGTTTGATAAAAGTTTTCTATTGAAGTGGTCCCTTGCTGTTCCACCTCATCCAGCAGGCTTTCACATGCACCCAGAAAGACCATGCCAAATACGATACCGATCAGATATATTAATTTTGTTCTCATAATTTTCAATTTTTAAAAGGTTACATTAATACCAAACACGACCTTCTTCGAATTGGGATAGGAGCCTTTATCGACACCCAGCGATGAGGTAGAGCCAGCCGATGCTTCGGGGTCAAATCCCGGATAATTGGTAAATACAAACCAATCGTCCAGAGAAGTATAAATTCTCAAGCTACTCATATACAACTTTTTGCTTAGAGTTTTTGGCAAGGTGTAACCTAATTGTATTTGTTTTACCTTGAAGAACGAACCGTCCATTACAGCATCGCTGCTAATCCAGTATTTATCTTCGCCGTTGGCGTTTGGCCTTGGCTTGGACGCATCGGTATTGGACGTCGTCCAACGATCGTCGTAGAATACTTTCAACTTATTTCCACGCGGCCGATCTATACGGGTAAGGCAATTATAAATATCATTCCCTTCTGATCCGGCCCCAAAAAGAAGAAGATCAAAACCTTTATAGCTGGCATTAATGGTAACCCCATAAGTAAAATCAGGAATACCGCTTCCCAGCATCACTTTATCGTCATCGGTAATGCTGCCGTCTGCCATGTCAGGTTTACCATCGCCATTTGTGTCTACAGTAAGTTGATCTACAAAAACCGGATCACCTGTTGCATCATCAATATCTGTCAGTTCGAAACCTCGCATATACCAGACCGGGAACCCTTGCTCAAACACCGTAATGCCGTATTGCGTGTGGAACGAGGCCCCGTCAATGCGCGAAATCGTTGGATCGAGATAAGTTACCCTATTTTTGAGGGTGGCCAAATTGCCCCGGATGCTGTAGCTGAAATTGTTAATTCGTTCGCTCCAGCCCAGTTCAAACTCCAGGCCCTTGTTCGACACATTCCCTGCATTTACAGTAACGGAGCTCACCCCGGTTTCGAAAGGTGGGGTGGTTTCCACCAGCAGGTCCTTTGTTTTTTTGTCGAAATAATCAAAGGAAAATGTCAATCGATCGTTGAAGCCCCGCAGGTCAACTCCAAGGTCAAGCTGTTCCGAAGTTTCCCACGTCAGCTCGGAATTGCTCAAGGTACTGGGATAAGATGCTACCTGATAAGCAATCTCATCAGAATAGGGATAACTCCCATCAGAGCTGATTGAGGCTCTGTAGCTAAAATTGCTCAAAGGACCAATACTTCCGTTCTGTCCCCAACTGGCACGCAATTTCAGAAAACTTACAAAGATCGATTTCGGGAAAAAATTCTCATTTGAGACAACATAACCAGTTGAAATAGCCGGGAAGTTTCCCCATCGGTTTTCGGACGGAAGGACAGACAAATCACTGGCATCACGCCTTAACGAAGCCTGAATAAGATACTTGTCAGCAAAATTGTAACTCAAACGGCCAAAATAAGAAAACTGGCGTCCTGTATCGGAATATCCGCCGGATACTGATTTTGTCGCTGTTGCGGTTAAATAATCCAGGTCCCGGAACGTTGGATCGTCATTGGTAACAGCATTTCCGCTGGCGGTAACTGTCGTAGAATAAGGCTCGGAATAAGATATCCCCAACATGGCAGTCAGGTGATGATCGCTAATATCGTACATATAATTGGCAAAGTTCTCCCATTGATAATAGAGACTGTTGTAGTTCGTACGGCCCACGCCGATGTTATCGTTTTTAGCAACATCATTTGCATAATAAATGTAATCGAAGTAATAGCTGCTGTTAAATGAGCCACGATAACCCAACTTTGACGTTATCGTGAAGTTTTTAAATGGTTTGAAGTCAGCATAAATTGTGCCGATTACACTAGCTCCTTGTGAGTCAGCATCAGTGCGGTCACGCATGAGTAACGGATGCACCTGATCGGCTTTGTAAATTTCGGACAATCCGTAATAGCGGCCGGTTTCATCTTTCAGCAACACTTTCCCTGAACTCAGATAGGTTTGCATATAATCCGGAAGGTTATCTTCAGTGAAATAGGCCGGCGTGAGGGGGTCCATTGTCAATACAGAGGCCAATAAACTACCGTACTCCGAATTTTCGGATACCGATTTACTTTTCCAGCGTTCAATAACATTGGTCGTACCTACTTTTAACCAGTCGTTAATGTTGTAATCACCGTTAATCATAGCCGTTAAGCGGGAATAGACGTCTTTATCGCCTTTAACAATTCCGTTTTGATCAAGATAAGAAAGAGATAAGTTATACGAGCCCCGTTCATTTCCTCCCTGAAAGCTCAAATTATGTTTTTGCATGAGTGAATTTTCGAAGGCTACATCCGACCAATCGGTGTCCGTTTCCCCATCCCAAACCGCAGAAATTTCCTCAGTGGTAATGTGATTACCCTCGGTCATATAGTTGATGTACTCTTCGGCATTCATTACCTTAGGTATGCGGTTCAGTTGGTTAGTTACATATTGAAAGTCATACGAAATTTTGCCCGTCCCTTTTTTGCCTTTCTTTGTGGTAATCAGCACGACCCCATTGCCGGCCTGTGCGCCATAAATAGCAGCTGAAGCAGCATCTTTTAGTACCTCCATGGACTCAATATTATTTGGGTCGACTGAACTTATGTCTGTTGTCCGTAATCCGTCAACCACATAAAGCGGATCAGATGAAGCATTGGTACTATAGCCGCGGATACGCACGGTAGCGGTCGACCCGGGCGCGCCTGAGGTTTGAATAATTTGCACTCCTGCTGTCTTTCCCTGCAGTGCCTGCTCGGGGCGGGTAATGGTTCGATTTTCCATGTCATTGGCCTTTACCTGAGAAATGGCGCCCGTAAGGTCGCTTCTGCGCTGCACACCGTAACCAATAGCCACGACTTCTTCAAGTCCAATAGATTCTTCAGTTAGTTCTACATCAATCGAATTTTTATTCAAGACGGGAATTTCCTGGGTTTTCATTCCTACAAAAGAGAACTGCAGAGTCGCATCGGAAGAAATATTGGAGATAACGTAGAATCCGCCGGCATCCGTAATAGCGCCTGCAGATGTGCCTTTTACTGCTACTGTAACTCCCGGTAAAGGCAGACCGGAGGCGTCGGTGACTTTACCGGTAACTTTTCTTTGTTGTTGGGTTGTGAAGTTTTCAGTCTGCTCAGGTATAGCCAGTACGATAAGCCTGTCCTTTAAGGTATAAAGAACATCTGTTCCGGTAAAGAGTGATTTCAATACCTCGTCAATTTTCGCATTCTGAACATTAATTGAAACCAACCTGTTTACATTAATGACTTCGCCGCTATACATAAAATGAAATTCACTTTGATTTTCTATTTTTGAAAGGACTTCGCGAACTGTTACTTTTTCCATATTGAGATTGAGCATTTTTGACTGCGAATAGATTTTATTTGCAAAAACACTGATTATGGAAATCAAAATCAAAAAGGGCGTTAGTTTCATAATCCTAAATAATTTTTTCAGCCCGGGAAATTTTGTATACCCGGACAAGTCCTGATTTTTTTTCATACTTTTGTATTAATTAGTTTGTAATTGCCCTGTATATCAGACAGGGTTGTTATTAATCTCTTCAGGGAAGTGTTGACGCATTTCCCTGTTGTTGTTTGTTCGTTTATATCATAGGCAAATCATTTTTATAGGTTAGTTTCCGGTTTTATCATCGTTTTTCCAATATTATTTTTTGTTTTGAAAATGCACCATTCGGCAACTTTTTTCGGGGAAGTGTTTTGTAAGCAATAGGAGTTGCAATGGTCATCAAGTCGAGAATCTGGAAAAGAGAATCATCTGTGAAAACAACTGTATAAGTATAATTTTTTAGTTCGTCTTTAACTTCAAAATCAACGTTAAACATCCGGCTCAGCCTCTCAGTAACCTGAAGGATAGGTGTGTCCTCAAAGATTACCTTCCCCTCAGTCCATGAAATATACTTCTCAATGTTCTCGTCCATACCCGAAATTGAACCGGTTTGTAAATCATAGCTTAGGTGCAAGCCGGGCCTCATTGTAGCAATACCTTCAGTTTTTCCATCCTTTTTAACCTGCTCCAAAATTACCTTTCCGGAAACAAGCGTAGTTTCAATAATGCTGTTATCGGAATATGCCAAAACGTTAAAAGTTGTTCCAACCGCTTTAATATTCAGACCCGCTGCTTTTACAATAAACGGCTTTTCAGGATTATGGGCAATTTTAAAAAAACCTTCACCTGTAAGCCTTACCGTCCGTGTGTCGCTTGAAAAGAAATGAGGATATTTAATTTTGCTCCCATAATTTAATTGCACTTCCGACCCATCCGATAGCTGTACGACTGTTTTTGCTCCTAATGGAGCGATAACTTCAAGAGAATCTGCCGCAAAGCTGGCATAGTTGGCAGATTCAATTTTCCTTTCAGAAAGGGTGTAAAACAGAAAGGTAAGTACAGGAATTAATAAAATGGCTGCAGCTTTTATAAGCCAATTGGCCAGGACAGGAAGGCTTAATGATTTGCCTGCTTTAGTATTATTTTTGTGATTGTTTATGTCTATTCTCTCCTGAATTTTATCAAAAATTGCAAAAAAGCTTTCATCATCCGTATTGTTTGTCTCCTGGCAGGATTTCCAAACCTCAAAGCTCCATCCTTTTCCTTCCTCATTTGAAGCATCAGCCTTTACCCAACGAAGCACTTCGTTGAGCTCAGCCTCTGTACATTGGTCGTTTAAATATTTTACGAATAATTCTTTTTTCATTGTTTGTCCGAATATACCCTCACAAAATTTTTGGGAGGCAACAAATTAACCGAACTGCCTGGAATTTCAATTCCTCTTTTAAAAGTTTCTGAAGGTTATACACTTAACCTGGCTGATGGAAGTATGTAAAAAGTGATTTTTTTAATCAAGGAACAAGAAAAAGAATAATAGGTTAATCGCCAGGCTATTATCAATATGTGATTTTAAGAATGCGAGCGTATTGGCCATGTGCTTTTTTACCGTATTAACAGAAATATCCAGTTTTTCTGCAATTTCATCGTGCGATATCCCTTTTTCACGACTCATCAAAAATATTTCTTTCTGGCGTGGTGTCAATTCGTTCAGTAATGATTGCACCCTGCTGGTTAATTCATTAAAATAGATTTCATCGATCAGATCAGGAGAGTTATTGATCTGCTGCAACGATTTTAAGTGCTCAATATATTTTGTCTCATTGGTTTTCTTCCGCAACCTATTGAGCGAGGCATTGTAGGCCACAGTAAACAGAAAAGATTCAAACGAAGAATAGGCGTCAATTTTATTACGGGACTCCCAGATTTTAACGAAAACCTCTTGTACGATTTCCTCAGCATCTTCTTTCTGTTTAATGAATTTAAGGACAAACCCATATAATCTTTTAAAGTATCTTTCATAAATGTAAAAAAAGGCAACCCGGTCATCCTTCTGAATGAGCAAAAGAAGTTCCTTATTTGTCTTTACATTTTTCAAGGCATTAAAAATAGTCACAATTGTCCAATATTGAACTAAATCCTTTAGGCATAGTCAAAGTTATTGATAATTGGCAATTGGAATCATCTTTAATCCGGAAATAATCGGTTTCAGGAAAAAAAAGAACAATTAATATCCCGAACAGATCTGGCTTACTGATTTTACGAGCAAAGCTCAATTGTTACGAACTGGCTTGATCATCCTATTGTTTTTCGTTGATGCCCGAATAGAAACGAAAATATTCTTTATCAAACTCTTTCAGCTTTTGCTTAACTTCTTCGACTAATTTAAGCTCAATGGCCAGACACTGTACTAATACTTCCTGAGCCTGTTCTGTGATCTCCAGGGAGTATTTCCTTTTATCGTTACTGAAGTCATTTTTTGTTATTAAACCTTTGTTTTTCAAAGAATTAATTGTTCTTGATATAACGGAGGGATCTTTTCCCAGTATTTTTGCCAGATTTTTTGAGATTACGGTGTATTCAGCGTGACCCAAAACAAGAATTAATTCATACTCAGTAATAGTCAGTTTAATTTTCGTCTGTGCCTGCATCCTTGTTTTTAATTCATGGAATATTTCATTGCTTAATTTTTGAAAGGTTACGGCCCATGATAAACATTCTTCTTTTTCCATATTTTTTTCTCCCCTGCAATTTGTGTTTAAGATCATTCCAAAGTCACCCTGATACCATCTTCGTCTTCAAAAAAATGGATCTTGTCCTCACGTGCAAGCCAGCCAAGGGCCAGGCTGACATCTGACGCTTTCATCGATAGCGCATTTCTTATTTCCACTATACTACTTTCTCCGTTTTGGCTTAGGAAACGCCAAATCCTTCCGGCGTTGGTCCCTATTTTTGTTTTGATCATATTGTTGTTTGAGATTATTTAATTACAATAGAACCGGACAACCCTGAAATAATTCCGGCTTAATCTTCATAATCTTGAAGTGCTTTTTTTAGCTTTTTACGGGAAAAAAATATACGGCTTTTTAGAGTACTTATGTTTAAATTAAAGTAATCTGTTAATTCCTTGTATGTATAACCTTTTAGAAACATGGTAAACGGTATCCTGTATTCATCTTCAAGCTTCTGAATGTAACTTAAAATCTCCTTTGCCCTGTAAAATGAATCAGGTGAAGGGTATAAATTATTTTTTGAAAACAGCAGATGGAAATCGCCGCCTGATCTGTCAAAGATCTTTTTTGTTCTGACATCCCTTTTTCGATTGTTAAGGAAGATGTTTTTCATAATCGTGAAAGTCCAGGCTCTGAAATCCGTTTTTGGAATAAACTTGTCCTTATTAACAAGGGCTTTCAAACATGTTTCCTGAAGCAAGTCCTTAGCATTCTCCCGGTCTGAGGTTAAACTCAAGGCATAATACCATAGTCTGTCTCTCACGCCCAGTAACGCATTGTCAAATTGTGCTTGAGTCATGGCTGTTCTGATTATCTGAAGATTTATGGTTTAAATCTCATTCAATACCTCCACCCAAAGCTCTGTAAAGGTTAGATGTCGCCTGAAGCTGTTCCAGTTTATCACTCACCTCATTGAGCTCTGCTTCCAGCAATCCCTGCTGTGCGCTTAACACCTCCAAATAGTTAGCTTCTCCGGCTTTGAGCAACTCTTGAGTATAACTAACTGCCTTGACCAGAGATGCTACCTGGACATTTCTGTCCCGGGTCTTCTTCAATGAGCTTTCATAGGTACTCATGATATCAGATACTTCCTGTCCGGCTTCCAATACTGTTTTTTCAAACGTCAGTAACGAGGCTTGTTGTTCATACCCGGCCACTTTATATTGGGTGATCAATTGTTTCCGGGCAAATATCGGTTGTGTAAGCCCCCCGACAATACTTGCAAATATATTTTCCGGTCTGAAGAAATTGTTTAAACTATTATTTGCATAGCCAATAGTTCCTGAAGTCAGGTTAATTGATGGATAGAAATTTGCTTTGGCAGCATGAGTTAGTTCAAAAGCAGAACGAAAAGAGAGTTCAGCTTCCTGAACATCAGGACGTTTTGCCAACATCTGTGCGGGGATGCCATATGTTAGTTGCGCAGGTATAAGCTGGTTGTCGATAGAGCCCCTCCCGATCTCCCCCGGTTTTCGTCCTAACATGACGCACATTGAATTTTCAAGTTGCCTGATATTGTTTTCTAAATCGGGTATAGAAACTCTCACACTCTGCAAGGAAGCTCTTGTCTGTTCCACTGCTGCACCATTAGTTTTGCCTGCTTCTCTCAGTGCTTCAGTTACCTCAAGATTCTCTTCCATTAGCTTTGCCATTTCTGTTGTAATTCTCAGTTGCTTGTCCAAAGCCAATAATGAATAATAGGTGTTTGCGATATTCGATAACAGGGAAGTCCGGACAAGGTTTCTTCCCTCGTAGCTGTTAAGCATATCAGCATATTTCGATCTCTTCTGGCGGCTAAGCTTACCCCATAGGTCTGCTTCCCAACTGACAGCGACCCCCAGTGAATAATTTGTTGAATGGTAGCCTAATACATCCTTTCCGTTTACTCCGTTACTATTTCTGTCATGCTGTACTTGTCCGGTCAAAGCTACATCCGGCAAATAAGCAGCCCGGGCCATGCCAAGGTTTGCTTCAGCCTGTTTGATCCGTTCAGTGGCGATCAGCATGTCAAAGTTGTTATTCAGTCCTTCTTCAATATATGATTGAAGAAGCGGATCCGTGAAATATTCATGCCATGGAATATTGGCTATAGTAGTTGTATCAGTCGAATTCATATCCCGGAACAAATCCCTGTTCCCGCTGTCGCCGATTTTACTCATTACCTGGCAGGAAGGAAACACCGTCAGGGCAATGAATCCCAATAGTACAATTTCCTTTATGTCTATACTTTTCATATACTCTATTTTTCAGTTAATTGTTTGTTACCGGACTTCTGATCTTTGCCGCCAATACGTTCCTGTAAACTTTGAAACAGGATATACAGGGTCGGTATTACCAATATTCCTATTACGGTACCGAAAAGCATGCCCCCAACCGCGCTGATCCCGATAGACTGGTTCCCTATTGCTCCTGCACCTCCGGCGAACATCAGCGGAAGTAACCCGCAGATAAATGCGAAAGACGTCATCAAAATGGGGCGAAGGCGTGCTACCGCTCCATTAACAGCAGCTTCAACGATGCTCTGTCCCTGTTGGCGCCGTTGAACAGCGTATTCCACGATAAGGATCGCATTCTTGGCCAGCAGACCGATCAGCATGATCATTGAAATTTGTACATAAATATTGTTGACAATACCTTGATTTAATCCAAAAATCAGAAGGAAAATAAAAACCCCTGCCAGCCCGACGGGTAATGAAACCAATACTGCCAATGGCAAAATATAACTTTCATATAATGCCGACAGCAATAAATAAACGAATATTAAACAGATAGCGAATATCAGGATTATTTGAGATCCCTGTCCTGTTTCTTCCCGGGTCATACCCGAGTATTCATAACTATATTCTGTTGGCAGGACCTCTTTACTCACCTCTTCCACAGCGAGGATAACGTCACCGGTACTGTATCCTTTCGGGAAGTTAGGAATAACCGTTACGTCCATCGACTGAAACATGTTGAACCGGCTCAACATTTGAGGTCCCGTAATATCAGAGACTGTGATAAACTCCGTTACAGGCGACATTTCTCCGGAGCCGGTCTGCACGTAAATACCATTCAGATCATCCAGTTTTTCGCGATATTCAGGAGCAGCCTGTATCATTACTCTGAACTGTTTACCATACAGGTTAAAGTTTGATGCATATATACTCCCTACATAAGCCTGGATTGCCGTCATTACGTCGTCCAGTGTAATTCCCGCCGCCTTGATCTTAGCCATGTCTGCCTTGATCTGTTTTTGAGGGAAATTAGGGTTAAATGTGGTCATTGCCACCATTACTTCGTCCCGTTGGTTCATCTTAGCTATAAAATCGTTCGTAATACCATAGAATTTATTGATATCGCCACCTGTTTTATCCTGCATTTGCACTGTGACACCGGTGCTTATACCAAAACCTTGCAAGGTGGGCATACCGAAAAACATAAATGTTGCATTCGAGATATTTTTCGTTTTTTCGGTCAGAATAGCTGCGACTTCGGATGTAGAGAACTCCCTGTTGTCCCAGTGTTTCATCTTTGCAACAAGTGAACCGTAGGAACTGGACATCCCGCTTGATCCATTCAGGATATTGATCCCTGTGATGTTGGAAACGAAATCAACTCCGTCTATTTCTTCTGCAATTTTTATCACTTGCTGCATGACAGAATCTGTTCTTTCCAGCGAAGAACCCGGAGTAAGCGAGACAATACCTAACACGGTGCCTCCATCTTCCTGGGGAACAAATCCGGTAGGAATAATTTTCATTGTCCCGTACAACAAAACAGAGAATACAAGTATAATAGCCAGGGTTATCCAGCGATGATTTTTCTTTCCTAAGAAAGCCAATGAAGATTTATATTTCTCGGTCCCTGCGTTAAACAAAACATTGAAAAAATAGTAGAAGCGCCCCAGGAAACTTTTCTTTTTTTCTCCTCCCTGATGTTTAAGGAACAAAGCACAAAGAGCAGGACTCAGCGTAAGGGCATTGATGGCCGAAATAAGGATTGAGATTGCCAGCGTTAAACCAAATTGTTTATAAAATACACCTGACGAGCCCCCGATAAAACTGACCGGTATAAAGACAGAGGCCATAACCAGCGTGATTGAGATAATTGCCGGAGCTATTTCATTCATCGCAGCCAATGCTGCTTTCTTTGGATCATGCTCTCCGTTTTCCATTTGGGCATGAACAGCCTCGACGACGATAATCGCATCATCGACAACTATGCCGATGGCCAGGACAAGGGCAAACAGAGTAAGTATATTGATAGAAAAACCGAATAATTGCAGAAAGAAGAACGTACCAACAATAGCTACAGGCACCGCAATGGCAGGTATCAGGGTGGATTTCCAGTCTTGCAGGAAAATAAAAACGACCAGAAATACTAACAACAATGCTTCGACTAATGTATGTAATACTTTGTTGACAGATGCATCCAAAAATTCGTTTATATCCATCATATAGGTTACTTCCAGTCCGGGAGGAAAAGATTCTGAAGCTTTCTCAATTACTGCTTTCACATTATTAATTAAATCCTGTGCATTCGTTCCGCCGGTTTGGCTGATCATCAGAAATATGGCGTCATCTCCGTTTCTTTGCGACACCACGTTGTAATTGAGCGATCCTAATTCCACATCTGCCACATCTTTTAATTTGAGGATGTGATCATTTTCGGAGCGGATAATTATATTTTGGAATTCTTCCGGTTCTATGAGACGACCGGTATATTTCAGGGTGTACTGATAAGTTTGGTTACTGTTTTGTCCCAGTTCTCCCGTTGCAGCTTCTATATTTTGATCTTGCAATGCTGCAATAACTTCTCCCGCGCTTATTTTATAGGTCGCCATCACATCAGGCTTGAGCCAGACACGCATGGAATAGTCTTTCGATCCCATTACACTTACATCGCCAATTCCATTGACGCGCTTGATGCGTGGAATCAGATTGATGTTGGCGTAATTCTGAATAAATTCGGCATCATATTCCGGGTTACCTGACGACAGAGTCATCATCAGAATATTACTGCTTAATTGCTTTTTAACTGTTATTCCAATCTGGTTTACTTCAGAAGGTAATTGCGAGTTTGTTGTCGCAACCAGATTCTGAACTTTTACGGCTGCGATATCGGGGTCCGTCTCCTTGGTAAAATAAACAGTGATATTTGCCTGTCCGCTGTTTGAAGCGGTCGAAGTCATATAGGTCATCCCCTCCACTCCGTTCACGGCTTCTTCAATTGGGATGATGACACTTTTCATGACCACATCAGCATTTGCTCCGGGATACTCGGCAGCGATTTGCACGGTCGGAGGCGCGATGTCCGGATATTGCTCGACAGGCAATGTTGCAATACCGATGATACCCAATACCACGATGAAAATGGATATAACGGTAGACAGTACAGGTCTTTCTATGAATATTTTTAGCATATCGTTCTTATTTTTAATTATAGATATCCCTTTTGACAGCATTTCGCTGCCAGTTATTTTGTATAAAAAAATTACAGGAAGGTTTAGCTGACTTATTCTGTCCGGATCTTTTTACCTTGACTTAATGTTGCAATACCGTCCGTTACGATCCTGTCGCCGTCTTTTAGTCCGTCAATGACTACATAGCTCTTACCATCAGGCGTTGGCAGTACCGATATGACCTTTTGGATAACAGAATCTCCCTGTACCAAATAAACCAATGTTTTGTTTTGTCGGGCATAGGTTGCCTTTTGCGGTATCACCATTGCATTTTCGATATACCTTGGAACCGATATTTTTCCACTGCTTCCACTTCTTAATTTTCCTTCTTTATTTGGAAATTCTGCGCGGAAACTGGCTGTTCCGGTAGTCGTATTGATGCTACCGGTGATTGTTTCAATTTTTCCGGGATATTCATAGGCAGTTCCATTAGCTAAGGTCAGGATAATCTCAGGCGCTTTTTTTAGTTTTTCGACTTGGGTATCGCCTTCCAGGTTATCGAGGAATGTATACAGATCCTTCTCGTTAAGTGAAAAGTAAGCAAAAGCATTGCTTGTGTTTGCCACGGTCGTCAGAAGCTTATCCGAATCGACCAAGCTTCCCTGCCTGTAAGAAATCTCTCCGACCAATCCATCAACAGGACTTGTTACGTTAGTCCAACCCATTGTTGCTTCAGCATTCTTCAGTGTGGCCTCGGCTTGTGCCAGAGCGGCCAATTCTGCCTGACAGGTACTTTCAGCTATTTCAAGTTCTACTTTGCTTACAATGTTTTTTTCGACCAATGGTCTTATCCTGCTTACATCTACTCTTGCTATATTTACCTGAGCCCGGGCGCTTTTAATTGCAGCCCGTGCACTGTTTAATGCCTGTTCCGATTGTGGCGAGTTGATTTTAAAGAGCGGTTGTCCTTTTTTTACTACAGCCCCTTCATCAACATAGATTGCATCGATAAACCCATCGATGCGAGGCCTGATTTCAATGTCCTCTTTTCCTTTTATGGTGACAGGGTAAACAGACTCTAATCTGACAGCTTGTCTGTCCACGCCACTTACAGGGTATTTCTGAATCGGCGCCTGTTCTGACGAACCTTGTTTATTTCCGCATGATGTCACCAATAATATCAGAGCTGAAGCACCGCAAAAAATGTTTAATAACCTCATAATTCAATAATTTTTTTACCTAATCTCCGTCTGTTAACACTAATTTGAATTTCCTTCGATTAATAGGTGCAAATATCAACTGTGTCCGCAAAAGAATTCTGTTCTTTTCAGCTACAAATTCGTCCATAATGGAGTATTTATCATGTCTAAATGATATTTTAGCATGTTCTTATAAATTAATATGGCAAATAACCTGGAACGGTTCGGTTTTTCTGACATTAAGGAGACAAGTCCTTACATGATAAAGAATTTTATATTATCCAATAATATTGATAACCCCTTGGATATTAACTTTGAATATCCGTTCTGTTTTGACGGAATTGTTTTTATTACCTGCCTGAAGGGGACCGGGAAGGTTAAAGTTAACTTTAAGGAATATTGTACGGAAGAAAATTCGATCTTAACCATCTTGCCGAAACAGATCGTTGAAGCGATCGGACACTCTGATGATTTTTTTATTGAAATACTGGCTTTTTCTTTTGATTTTTTATCCGATATCGCTATACCGAAGGACTTCAATATGCCTCGGAGGATCGCTGAAAAACCCGTTCTAAAGGTCTCAGAAAGAGAAATACAAAATCTTCTTAGATATCATTCATTTATTATTGATACCTTCAACAGTAGAAAATCGATCCTTTTTGAGCAGATTATTAAAGGTCAGTTATATTCTTTATTAATGGAAATAGCAGCCCTGTATATTGAACAGGATGCCGGAACCAAAGCCGGGAGAGCTTCGACCAGAAGAGAAGAAATTACAGAAAAATTTCTGGAATTATTGAGGGACCATTGTAAAAGTGAAAGATCAGCCTATTATTACGCCGATAGAATGTTCATCACACCAAAATATTTGTCCGCGACCTTGAAAAAAGCAACAGGCAGGTCAATCAATTCCTGGATTGAGGAGGCAGTTATCCTGGAAGCAAAGATTCTCCTGAAGTCTACAAAACTCACTGTCTTACAAATTTCCGAAGATCTGAATTTTCCTAACTCTTCTTATTTCGGGCGTTTCTTCAAAAAGAATACCGGCGTGACACCCCAGAAATACAGGGAGAGTTAAGAATCGTCTTTTTTATAAATCTTTAACAGCAGGGATAAGATTTATAAAAAATCAGAAACGGAATATCTAAAATTAAAAGTCCGGGTTAGGGGTTCTTCTTAAGTTTGGGAGAAATCTAAACTCGTATGAGAAAAACGCATTGGTATATTCTGCTATTGGCTTTGTCCGGGTTGGCTTATTCCATGATGTTGGAACCCAAATTAAAAAAGTCTTGGATTCGCCAATAAGACATATTGACGAACTGGCTGTACAAAAGCTCAAACATGGAGATATAAAAGCTTTTGACGAACTGTTTAATAAGTATTCCCAGCGATTGTACAACTTTTCACTCAAATATCTCAAGGAAGACGAAGGAGCGGAAGACGTTGTTCAGGAAGTCTTCCTGTATATCCGGGAGAAACGCGCGGGCCTGAAACCGGAGGAATTATTTAATGGAACATCTGTAATGTAGCCATTTTTTACTTATTTTAAATCTCCAAATTTTAACACCTCAGGGCATTGACAGACGATGGCTATATATTGTTCGGTGAGATCAAAAAGGGCAATGAGGCCGCTTTCCGGAAAATCTATGAAGAATTTTATACCCGCCTGTGTTTCTATGCCGGGAAATTTATCCATGATCAGGAACAGGCAAGGTCGGTTGTGCAGGAGGTATTTGCAGGGTTTTGGATGAAAAGGGAAAAGCTGGACATTTCCTACTCCATAAAAGCTTATCTGTTTAATTCCGTAAGAAATGGATGCATCGACTACCTGAGAAAGGAAAAAAGCAACCAGGAAGCTTTGTCCGGATTGATACAGGAAGATTCTGTGTCAACCGATCATATCGAAGTCGCAGAATTAAATGCCCGCATTAACAGCGCCATCCAGGCTCTCCCCGAAAGGTGCCGCGAAATTTTTGTTTTATGCCGGTTCGAAGAGTTAAAGTATGCTGAGATAGCAGAAAAACTGGGAATATCGGTCAAAACCGTCGAGATGCAAATGGGAATAGCGCTAAAAAGGTTAAGAAACTGTCTTTCTGATTACCAATGGATTAGTCTGATGATCTTTATTTTATCAAAAAAATAAATCCTGACTTACAGGGTATTTTCTCCGCCTTACGTCTAAGGATAAAAGGAAACACTATTTTTTATAGTACGGATGGAGAAAAGCAACGATTATTACGATAAACTCATTGCAAAACGGTTATCAAACAATGCAACGCAGGATGAGCTCAGGGAATTGGAGGAATGGAAGGCCGGATCGGGTGAGAACAGGAAGCTTTTTCAGAACAGTTTAAAACTATGGAAGGTCAACCCGTTTTGGATACCTCAGGAAGTGATCAATGATGACTATGGCCGGATCAGCTTCCGTATTATTGAAAATATTGCTTCCCAAAGAAAAAAACAAAAGATCTTCTTGCTTTTCTATAAAGCAGCAGCCATTCTGCTCATTCCTCTTTTAATCGCTTTCGGATGGTATTATACAAGATCAGTCCATGATGACCGTCCGGTTCAATATACAGAAATAACAGCTCCTGAAGGACAAATTTCGAAATGTACATTGGCCGACGGTACGGTGGTCTGGTTAAACTCAGGGACAAACATACGGTACGATAACCGGTATAACGAACAGAATCGTGAAGTAATTCTTGACGGAGAGGCCTACTTCAGGGTCAGCAAAAGCAAAACCAAATCCTTCAGTGTATTGACCAATTCTGTTAAAATGCGGGTGCACGGGACTTCGTTTAACGTGTCTGCCCGCAAGACGTCCAGTGCTGTAGAAACGATCCTGGAAGAAGGAAGTGTCGAGATCATCCCGAGCAACAGGAAAGGCCGTTCCGTGATGATCGAGCCGGGCGATAGGGCAGTGTATGATATCGAAAAGCAAAAAATCAGAGTCGAAAAGGTCGACACCGAATTGTATACGGCCTGGCATGAAGGGAAATTTCTGTTTAAGGATGCCCCCCTTTCGGACATCTTCAAAAAGCTTGAGCAGGTTTACGACGTGTCAATAGAAACAGAAGACGCATCGATTGGCGAAATCAGGTTAAGGGGTATATTCGAATATAATCATAATATTGTTGATGCCTTGTATAAAATTAAAATGACAACCGGCTTAAATTACAGGATACAAGGAAGAACGGTAAATATTAATTATGAAAAAAAATAGAGAATGGATATGAACAATTTTAAAGTGGACAGACAGATGCAGCCTTGACGGCAAAAGAGGGGACAGTTGCCTCTGTTCCCCCTTGCAAAACGTCCCGGACATCTGATGTCTGAAACATTTACTAATTCAAAATTTTCAAATTTATGAAAAAAAAATCGAAGTACAGTGGTGGAGTTTTCCCCCCACTAAAAAAACTATTGATGATTATGAAGTTGTGTCTTATTTTACTGCTACTTTCTTTACTTCAGGTATCGGCAGGGGTATACGGGCAGAATACTCTTTTGAGCTTAAAAATGCAGAATGCCACTATCGCCGAAGTTTTTGACCGGATCGAGGATCAGACGGATTTCTATTTTTTTTACAATCGTGACGAATTTAACGATAAGGAAATCGTAAATGTTGACTTTACCAATAAAAGTATCCATGGGATTCTGGATGAGATTTTAGTTGGTAAGCTGTTGGAGTACAAAATTATTGGAAACAACATCCTCATAAAGGTCAAAAATCCGCTCGAAAATGAAACATTGCAAAAAGTCTCACTTTCCGGTAAAGTCACAGATTCGTCCGGAGCGCCGCTTTCCGGAGTAACTGTCGTTGTAAAAGGTAATGCCCAGGGAAGTATTACTGGCTCAGACGGAAGGTACACCCTGACGAATGTTCCATCTGATGCTACTATTGTGTTTTCGTTCGTAGGCATGAAAATGCAGGAAATACTGTTCGACGGCAGATCGGTTATCGACGTCTCAATGGCAGAAGAGCTGGTTGATCTTGAAGAAGTGGTCGCTGTTGGTTACGG
>Ga0074195_1002466_pt1 | contig 20530 bp, 25 predicted proteins | sample EPASupsiteHSE623_FD_64525 | JGI IMG/M metagenome (GOLD analysis project Ga0074195, IMG submission 64525) | Bioremediated contaminated groundwater from EPA Superfund site, New Mexico - Sample HSE6-23 | ecosystem: Environmental > Aquatic > Deep subsurface > Groundwater > Contaminated ...
TCCCGACGACTATCACGCCGCCGTGGATGAAGTAATCGCAGCAATGAAGAAATAAAGTTCATCTCATAATCAGAAGAGGTGTGTTAATGGCAGATGAAATCAAGTTGGATATATCCCCTATGTATGAGGGCGAGCGCATTAGAAAGGACGATCTATGGGTAGAGTTGGGCGGCCCCAAGGCAGACGGATTCGAGCTGTCTCTTGCCACCCCCATGGACCAGATTGAGGATGGAAAGGTTACAGTCGTAGGCCCGGATCTCGGAGAGATGAAGGAAGGCACCACAATGCCCTTCGGCATGGTCTTCAAGGTCGGCGGCGAGAAGATTGAGAAGGATCTGGAGTCCATCATCGAGAGGCGCAACCACGCCCTGCTGTCCTACATCAGCGGCCTCATGCACCTCAACCAGAGATACGACATCTGGATGAGGATCGGCAAGGGTCTCAAGAAGAAGGGAGTCACCTCCTGGGTCCAGGTATTCAAGCCCGTCATCGAGTTGTACAAGGCAGAGATGCCCTTCATCGAGAAGATGGAGATCACCGTCTACACCGATCCCGCTGAAGTCAAGAAGCAGCTCGCCAACGCCATGGAAGTCTACAAGACTCGTGACGCACGTGCCAAGGGACTGCACGATGAGGACGTCGATGTCTTCTACGGCTGCACCCTGTGCCAGGCATTCGCCCCCACCAGCGCCTGCGTGGTTACCCCGGACAGGCCATCCCTGTGCGGTGCAATCACCTGGTTCGATGGACGCGCTGCTGCTAAGGTGGACCCAGAGGGCCCCCAGTTCCCCATACCCAAGGGAACCGCAGTTGACGCTGTTTCCGGCGAGTATGAAGCCATCAACGAGATGGCCGCAAAGCGCTCGGGCGGCGAGTACAACAGAATGTTGCTGTACACGTTCTTCGATGCACCCCACACATCCTGCGGCTGCTTCGAGACCATCGGCTTCTACATGCCCGAAGTTGACGGCATCGGCCTTGCCGACCGTGACTTCAAGGGCGCAACCCCCAACGGACTTCCCTTCTCCACTATGGCAGGCCAGACCGGCGGCGGCAAGCAGGTAGTAGGATTCCTGGGAATGGGCATTCTGTACTACTTCTCACCCAAGTTCCTCCAGGCCGACGGCGGCTGGAGAAGGATCGTCTGGATGTCCAAGGGCCTCAAGGAGAGAGTAAAGGCAGGCATCGATGAGGACATGATGGCCAAGATCGCCACCGAAGACGATGCCAAGGATATCGCAGCACTCAAGACCTTCTTGCTCAAGGTCAACCATCCTGTTGTCGAAGGTGTCTCCAGGAAAGTTGACGGCAAGAAGATTACCGAGGGCTGGAAGCTCGAGGATATTTCCGACGAGATCAAGGAAAAGGTCATGGCCTATATCGAGAAGACTGGCGGAGACATCAACATCGATACCGTCAAGTCCGAGCTGGCTCTTACCGAAGGCCAGTTCATGCAGGTCGTCGAGGCCCTACAGGCTGACGGCGTGCTCGAGTGAATTAATTAAAAAAGGAGAGATGGATCAATGCAGCTAAAACTCAAGCCAAAGGCACCAGCCGCAGCGGCTCCAGCAGCCGCTCCAGCCGGAGCAGCAGCACCCGCAGCAGCACCAGGTTTGTCCATGTCCGGCAGCGCCGGCGGTATCAAACTGGTTCTGAAGGATGCCAAGATCAGCATCGATAAGGTGGTACTCGCTAAGTAAGAGTCCGCCTTTTTTCTCCTTTTTTGGAGAGATGCGGACGATTCTTCGGCGAGCACGACTATATTGATTAAAAAGTGAGGGAGAGATTATGCAGCTTAAGCTTAAGAAAAAGGAAGCTCCAGCGGCAGCCCCCGCGGCAGCCGCAGCGCCCGCAGGAGCGGCTCCGGCTTTTGCCATGCCCGCAGCATCATCGGGTGGCATCACCATTGAGCTCCGTGGCGCATCCGTGCACATCGCAGAAGTAGTTATCAAACCAACAAAGAAGTAAGGAAGGCTAGACCTTGGGGAAGATAATTGCGGTAACCGGCAAAGGCGGCACAGGCAAAACGGCCGTGACCGCGATGCTTATCAGATATCTTGTAAAGGACTCAGGAAAAAAATACCGGATGCTTGTAATCGATGCCGATGCTGACGCCAATCTTGCGGATGCGCTCGGCGTAAAAGCCGATAAGACCATCGGCGATATGAGAGAGTTCATGCAGCGATCCCGGTACACCACGCCACCGGAGACTGATAAGCAGGTGCTTTTTGAGTCAAAGCTTTTCGAGATCCTCTTGGAAGAGGATGGCTATGATCTTCTTGTCATGGGCAAGCCGGAAGGTTCTGGATGCTACTGTTTTGTAAATAACCTTCTGCGCGGCGTCATGGACAAGACTGTTGCCGACTATGATTTGGTTGTTATCGACACGCCTGCTGGCCTCGAGCACTTCAGCAGGAAGACAATTCCTGATCTTGACGACCTCATCGTGGTTACGGACGAGTCCCGAAGAGGGCTCACCACGTGCGAACGCATTCGCGATCTGGCCAAGGAGATCGAGCTGAAATACAAGAATCTGTACGTGATCGTAAACAAGGTCACGCCAGGCCACAGAGACGCGGTTCTGGAGAATGCCAGGAGCCTGGGCCTGAAGGTTATCGGCACTATCCCCTATGATGAGAGTTTAGCCAAATTCGATTTAGTGGGAGATCCATTGATGGGCCTACCTGACGATTCGCCTGCCGTCCATGAGATGTTGCAGGTCGTCAGGGAACTTGGCCTATGAGGGTGATTTGAATGGCAGGAAAGATCACATTATCTGACCTGAACAAGACATTATCTGAAATGAATGTTCAGTCCCTCGAAGGTGTAAAGATCGAGGGAGATATCGAAATTGAATTAGACGCAGGAGCAGGCGGCGTTGGACCTCTGTTTGCCTACTACTTTGGCCAGGAGGCAGCCAAGATCGCCATGCAGCTCATGAACTTCGCCAAGGCTGTAGGCTACCCGGTAGAGAATCTGCTTCAGCCCGTAGCAGTCGCTTCAGCCATCGCTCCAGCACCAAAGGATCTGGCAGCCGCAGCCGCAGCAGTCCCGGCCTTCAAGGTCGCATCTGCTCTGGCAAGCGCCAAGTTCTCCGTTGGAATCGACAAGACCTGGAAGACCCCTATCCAAGAAGTCACACTGGGTGCCACCAAGGCCAACGGCGGAAGCCGCGGCCATGTAGTGAAGCTCGGCGGCGAGAAGGCTATGCCTTTCTTCCCTGATGCTGCTATGCCCCATGCCCCCAAGGTCACTATGGACGTCTTCGACATGCCCATCGGCATGGCCAAGGCCGTCAAGATGCACTATGAGGATGTCATCAACTCTCCGGGCGAGTGGGCCAAGAAGGCAGTCAAGAAGTTCGGCGCCGACATGGTCACCGTTCACCTGATCAGCACTGACCCGCTCCTGAAGGATACCTCCGCGCAGGACGCCGTCAAGACCGTTGAAGAGGTCTTGCAGGCTGTGGATGTACCCATCTGCATCGGCGGATCCGGCAACCCCAACAAGGACCCGATCGTGCTCTCCAAGGCTGCAGAGGTTGCTGCCGGCGAGCGCTGCCTCATCGCTTCCGCCAACCTGAACATGGATTGGGAAAAGATCGGCAAGGCTTGTGTCGACAACGGACACGTCTGCCTGGCCTGGACACAGCTCGAGATCAACTCTCAGAAGGAGCTGAACCGCAAGCTCATGAAGGTCGCCGGCGTCCCGCGCGATTCCATCGTCATGGACCCAACCACAGCCGCTCTGGCTTACGGTCTGGACTTCGCCTACTCCAACATGGAGAGAATTAGGCTCGGCGCTCTGAAGGGCGACGAGGAGCTTACCTTCCCCATGTCCTCCGGTACCACCAACGCCTGGGGTGTCAGAGAGTCCTGGATGGTCCGCTCACCGAACAAGGACGACTCCGACTGGGGAGACCGCATGTTGAGAGGCCCAATCTGGGAGATTCTCACCGGATACTCTCTGGCCATGGCTGGTGTCGATATCTTCATGATGATGCACCCCTTGGCAGTCGCTTATGTGCATGAGATCACCCAGTCCCTGATGGGAAGAATTGATGCCAAGACTCCGGATACTGCAGCTTGGCTCAAGATGGGGGTGTGAGGACCATGAAGGAAACTAGCCCGCTCAACCTTTACAAGCAGCTTCCACAAACCAACTGCAAGAAATGCGGTGAGCAGACCTGCATGGCTTATGCCGCAGGCCTGATCGCCAGGACCCGCAAAGTAGAGGAGTGCACTCCTCTCATCGATGAGAAGAAGTACGCCAAGAAGCTTGAGGCCCTGAGGAGCATCGTCGCTCCCGAGCTGAAGATGGTTTACATCGGCGTCGGAGAAAAGCAGGTCAAGGTCGGAGGCGAGGATGTCATGTTCCGCCACCAGATGACCTTCTTCAACAAGCCGCCATTCGCATACGATGTATCCGACAACATGGATGAGGCCAAGCTCGTCGAGCGTGTCAAGAAGATCTCCACCTGGCGCAAGTTCTACATCGGCAAGTGGCAGGGCGTTGAGATGATCGCCGTCCGTTCCGTGACAGATGACCCGGCCAAGTTCGCCGCATGTGTCAAGAAGGTCATGGAGACCTCGGACTTCCCGCTCATTCTCTGCTCCTTCAATCCCGCCGTACTCAAGGCAGGACTCGAGGTAGCCGCCAAGGCCAAGCCACTCATCTACGCCGCCAACAAGGACAACTGGAAGGAAGTCGCCCAGCTCGCCTTTGATTACAAGGTGCCCGTCACCTTGAGCGTGCCCTTCGATCTGGATGCTCTGAAGTCCATGGCAATCACCTTTGCCGGCATGGGCTTAACCGATCTCATCCTGGACCCAGGCACCGCACCGAACGGCAAGATGCTGCAGCAGACCTTGCAGAACTTCATCAATCTGCGCAGGGCTGCCGTCGAAGAGGCCCAGAGGGATATCGCATACCCAGTCATGGTTCTGCCCATCAACGCCTGGCTCACAACCGAGGATCCAGTCAGGGCTGCCTACTGGGAGTCCGTGCTCACAGCCGCATTCGTCATCCGCGGCGGCGCCATCATGATCAAGCACTCCATCGAGGCTTACAGCATGATGCCGGATATGCATCTGCGGTTCAACATCTTCACGGATCCGAGAACACCCGTGCAGGTCAAGCCCGGCATCTACAAGGTTGGCAATCCGGGAGCCGAGTCCCCTGTCTTCGTGACCACCAACTTCGCTCTGACCTACTACACAGTGGAGTCCGATATTGCCTCCAACGGCATCGATGCTTACATCCTGTCCATCAACACAGATGGTATCGGCGTGCAGGCTTCCGTTGCCGGCGGCCAGCTTAACCCCACCAAGATCAAGGATTCCATGACTGAGGCAGGCTTCGACTGGAAGGGCCAAAAGTACCCGGCCCTGGTTCTGCCCGGCATGGCTGCCAAGTTCTCCGGTGAGCTGGAGGACCTCTTTGCAGGCCAGGCCAAGATCATGGTTGGTCCGGAAGATTCCGGCCGTATCGTCGGCTGGATGAAGGACATGTGGCCACCCAAGTAAACGATTTAGAATCGATTCGGATCTGTGCCCTCTCGAAGGGCACAAATCTTAATTATTTTTGTGGGCTTTATCGATTCAATTGGATTTGGTATCGCTTGAAGCTTGGTTTTTCCGAAAATTTGGAGGTTTTAAATCATGTTTGCTAAAACTATAGGAATGATCTTTGTCGCCATAGCAATCGTTATGATCTACAATGCCTGCGCCCAGTGGTCACCGGGAGGCATGATGGTTTATATGGGTGATTTGAATTTGGCCGGAGCCAGCGGCACCGGCGGAGCCGCTCCTTATTCCATCGGCACAACTCTGACCAGTCAGCCAGCTTTGAATAACACCTCGCTCAATAACACTACAGCAAGCAATACTGCTGCTGTAGGTGAGAGCGGCCTTGTGCCTCTCGATTTATCCGGTTACGGCAGCGATCGCGTTAACAAGAACCTGGCAAAATATAAGAATATCATGTACCCCATTGCAGAATCGAGAGGTTCCACCGCTTCGACTTCGAGCGGAGCTTCCGGTGGATGCAGCAGCTGCTGATAATTCCTGATCGCCTTTTTTTGAATGCATACATTATGCTGAGAACAAGGGAACTTAGGGAGATCGCAGGATCTGCGAATCTTTCCTTAGTCAATCAGACCCTAAAAATCAAGGAAAAATGGTCAATATCTATGCTCCCTTCCACTGCTTTTTCAAGCATATTCTTTTTATGCTACAAGTCTCAAAACGAAGGTATCGCGAAAGGAATCCATAATGGTTCTCCCGTGCAAGCATGAAGAACAGGTAACTCATCAGGTGCAGCCTACTATTGATCTCTTGACAAACATGGATCTCAACCATCCTGATCTGTTGTTGCAGCATAATATTCAGCCGATCGATTACAAGCGCGGTTTGGTATTCCGATCCGCAATTGAAAGCATTCGTGGCACTTTTATCGCGTCTTCTACCACTGGTAGGGAGGGGCTGGTTGCACAGGTCCTGGAAAGTCTATTGCAGAAAGGGAAGATTGTAGATTACGAACAGTCCGGCAGCAGCCGAAGATATGACTTTACAGTCCTCATTCAGCGTGATCCCGATAAAATAGTTGCCCTTGAGGTTAAAGGCGGGGAGGGCAACAGCATCAACATTTCCGACCGACCTCTATGGGCGAAGGAATTTTGCGTTTGGTGCCATCTTGACGGTGCGATAGTAAACGAGCCGGCACACGGCGCACACTCAATTCTTAATCGTCTTACTAATGAACTAGTGAGACGTGAAAAGTCCGTTGATGCCCTCTTCTTCAAGGATATTCTTTGCGGAACAAGGACAAGGCCATGTCCCAAATATGGTGACCAGGCAAATGAGATCGGACTGTATGCCGCTCCTGATATCTTTCTATTTCCAATGCGCATTCCCTCACTAGAAGATCCTGAACCGCCAGTCCATACGCTCGATACTCTCAAGCTGCCGGGCCTCATACTCGACATTTTCGAGGTGGATAAAAAATCAAGAGATAATCATGTTTGGTATGTACATGTTATCGTTGAAGGTCTCGCGAATGGAAAGCTCCAACGAAAAATAAGAGTCGAACATCAAGGTAAAATTGTCGATGAGAGCAAGTCTCGTCCCTGGCGGCCTTAGGTGGATCTGAATTGACTGAAATTGCAAAAGAAAGCCGACAGATCGTGCTATTTGACGATTCGGATTTGTATGCAAGTCTGGATGCTCAACTCTGGCATGGATCATTTAATTCGAGAGAGAGCACCTTGCAGCAGCTTTCGCCTTACGTCGGCAAAATAAAATCCGGTATGGCCAGGGCTTTGATTAGCCTTTATTCCAGACGTGGAGAGACCGTGCTTGATCCCTTTTCCGGCTCCGGCGTTGTGCCAATGGAAGCTGCACTCCTGGGTAGAAAAGCATGGGCAAATGATCTCAGTCCATATGCCAATGTTCTTACCAAAGGCAAGCTGGAAGCTCCCGGCAGCGAGAGGATGGCAATAAAGGGAGCGGAATCATTAGCAGATGAGGTTGAGAGAATAGCAAATACTGTCGATACCGAGTCAGTACCTGCGTGGGTAAGTGAATTCTTTCATCCCGATACTCTTCGAGAAGTTATGGCTGCATTTTGCATATTGAATGAACAGGGAGATAATTTCCTAACAGCATGTCTCCTTGGAATCTTGCATCATGTTCGACCCGGCTTTTTATCCTATCCTGCAAGCCATCTGGTCCCTTATCTTCGAAAGACCAAGTACCCTGCCAAGCAGCATCCGGAGATGTACGCATATCGCGATTTGAGGTCTCGCTTGGTGGCAAAAGTGAGGAGGGCATACAAGCATTCAATGCTTCCTGTGGATTGGGAATTTCGTCAGCATAAGGTATGGATGGTCAACTCCATGAGTCTGCCAATTCACAATGAGTGTGTCGATGCAATTGTCTCCAGTCCTCCTTATTTCGGGGCTCTTGACTATGCTCGCGATAACCGTCTTAGACTGTGGTTCTTGGGCTGCGAAGACTGGAAGGTTTTGGATGCGTCAATGACTGCAAACAGCAAAGTCTACCTCCCGCAAATGTCAGAGTGCCTCAAGGAAATGCATCGAGTATTGAAGGTGGGCAGGCGATGTGTACTGGTGCTTGGAGATGTCGATCGCGAAGGACAGATCAAACGAACTGCAGAGATCCTGGCGGACTTGGCCCGACAAGTAACTCAAGACGGATTTATCGTGGAGACAATCTACGATGATAGAATTCCTGATGAGCGTCGCTCTCGAAGGAGGACGAGGACTACCAAGCTCGAGCGTATCTTAGTGATGCGGAAGGCTTAGCATTCGACGACTCATCTGAGACTATTAGGCATCTAAACCAGTTACATAATTAATTGCTAACGGATTAGCTCGCAAAAATCACTCCACATCTCCTTCTTCTACCGTGTCGCGCGGCGCTAGCATGAGTTCGTTGAACAGCAGAATCTCGATCACCTGAGCCACATAGCGCCTCTGCTGGTATCTCTGAATATCCTGATTCATGCGCAGCTCGGCATCAACCTGAATTCTGATCAGGCTGAGCCTCAGCTCTCGCTGGTCCCGCTCATCCAGACAAAGGGCGCAGATGTCCTTTAAAAACCAGGGAAGTCTCATGGGGCTTTTCAAGATCTTGGCCAAGAGAAGGATGTAGCTTTTCGGCTCGCGAATCTCATCCGCTCCCATGAGCAGCTTGAGATCGTCGGTTCCATACTTCTCGTCGTCAATGGCTATGAAATCATTCAAAGAATATCACCTTGCATAATCTTCTCGCAGAGCTTGAGGTCTTCGGCCACGTTCACATTCACGGCCAGCTCCATCCTTTCCATTATCAAATGGTAATCCTCTTGCTCCTTTTCGATGTCGGCCCCATCCAGGACGTTGATTCCAGAGGGAACGATCAGTTGTCCGCGATAGTTGAAGAGCGAGTCCGGCCTGCGTCCCAGTCGGCTGTGCAGGCCCAGGGGCGTATGCGTGGAGAGCGCAGGCTCTGGCCGCCCTTCATAGATGTCGATTATATCGTCGATCAGATCGGAGGTTACCAGCGGCAGATCGGCCATGATGATCAAGACGGGATCGGCAATACCTGCGGCCTGAACTGCGCTGACCATGTCGGCCACGAAGCCTCTTCCTGCCGTCTCGATAACCTCCAACTCTCTCGCTTCCGCCCATTCGCGGGTTCTCGGCACGCTGTCCGTGGTGGCCACCAGGATTCTCTGCACCGAGCTGTCTTGCAGGGCTGCCGTCACGTATTCGATGAGCGGCCTTCCAAAGAGCGTCACCAGTGGTTTTTCTCCCATCTTGAGCCGCGAGCCGCGACCACCGGCCATCACCAGAGCGTCCAAGACAGAACACCTCCTAAAGCCAGGGCCGCGGCCAGGGCCACCAGCCGGCAGACCTCATTGGTCGCGCCGATCCCGTCTCCTGTGGCTCCGCCAAAGTTCCTCTTGGCAACCAGTACCATGTAGAGTGCCGCGAGCTGAGCGAGGCCGAGGGCGGCCAATCCCAGGGGACCTAACGCAGCAGCGCAGACCGCTGCGGAAATGATCATGCCGATGATGAATTGCTTTGGTCCCGTCCTCTCGATCATGATCTGCCCGAATCCCTTCTGCAGGGAACGGGAGAACGCGGCAAAAGCGATCATTGATTCTTTGGCCGAGACCTCTGCGACAACCAGGGCCAGGGGCAGGAGCACTTTTGAAGTATCCGAGACGACGGCAAAGGTGGCGAGCAAAAGGACGACGATGAAGACCGCGCCTCCCGTGCCCAAAGAGACGTCCTTCATGGCCTGAACCTTCTTTTCCAATGTGCCGTGGGCGACCACGCCGTCCCCGAAGTCCGCCAAGCCGTCAATATGGTTTATGCCGCAGAGCTTGTAGACGGCCAGAATTACGACCACTGCCACCAGGTTGGCCGGCAGCGCCAGTGCCGCAATCCAGGCTACGGCTCCGAGCAGTGCGCCCAGCACCAGGCCGATGGCCGGGAAGACGTAAACATGCTTCATGAGGGCCTCGATGCCCTCCATAGAAATGCCTACCGGTATGGTGGACAGCCAGCCGAATCCCGATTTAAGCGCGAAGAGCAAGTCCTTCAGTCAAATACCGCCCTGGTGTACATGTTTGCCGAAACGCCGCCGATAAGGCCCGCCACCACATCGTCCATGAACGGCCCGAGGCGCGAGAGGATGCCGGGCTTCGCCTTGTCGTAGCGAACGTAATCAAATAAGCCCTTGTAGCCGCCCACATATTTGGCGATGGAAAGGCCGAGCACCTCGTCCGCGATGAGGCAGGTAAGGTCATTCTCATAATCGGACTGCTTGAGACTCGGCAGATTGCATTTTAGTCCTTCCGACTCCAAAAGGACTCCTGCATAGATCAAGAGCGCCAAATTGGGATCGCTGAGGGCGAGATTCATCTCGCGTTTGAATTTGGCCTCGGCCTTCTCGCGCGTCTCAACGCCCGGATGGGGAAAGTAAAGCTCCATTGCCGCGGATACGATCTCATCTTCCGTGATGCCCATTTCGCTCAGTACTTCTCTGATGTCTCTATCTGCCATGTGTTTCCTGGGTTTGGGCGCGTAGGATAAAAGAATATCTCGCGAAGTTATTTAAGGTTTAAGCAACCGATATTAAGAGGGGAACTCTATGAAGACCATGGTTAAGATTTTCGTCGATCACGAGCATCTGGTTCGGGTCATAAATGCATTAACGGAACTGGGAATCAGCGGATTTTATCTCATAGAGTATCAGGGGATGGCTCCCAAGACATGGAAGAGCTTCCGCTTGAGCGAGAATCCGGAGATGGCCCTCAAGGCGATTCGAGATCATGCGGAACCGGGCGTTATGGTGAACACGGTGGTCGGGTCCGACAAATGTGAGAAGCTCATCAAGCAGCTCGAGGAAGCTTTAAGAGGAATAAGGTATACGATCATCGGGCACAAAGTTACATCTATAAAAGTAAAAGGGGACTGAAGAGTAATATGCAAAACCTCAAGGATCAGGTTGAGGTCGCCCTGGAACGGATCAGGACCGGCCTGCGCGTAGACGGCGGAGATGTTCAGCTCGTGGATATCGAGGATGGAATTGTCAAGGTCAAGCTGCAGGGAAGCTGCGCAGGATGTCCTTTCTCGCAGATGACGCTCAAGAACTTCATTGAGAAGGAGCTAAAGAAGGCAGTGCCGGAAATAAAAAGCGTGGCATCAGTCCAGTAGAATGAATCGATTAAATTATCGATCATTTATTGATATATTGATTCAACAAGCATAAGGTTCAACAAGTGACCTTCGCCCAATCATTTATTCAATCGCTAAAGGAGTCAGGTTTATGTTCCCAACCAAAAAGGTTCAAAGTTTAGTAGGCAGCAAGATCCAGGTCGAGATGAAAGGCTCACCGCGCTATGTCCTGGAAGGAGTCCTCAACAGCGTCGACGAATATCTTAATCTTCATCTCCTGGAGACCGTAGAGTTGATCGGCGGCGAGAAGACTCGATCACTCGGTTCCGTTATCCTGCGCGGTAATAATATTATCCTCATAAGCCCCATCGAGTAAGGGAGACCGAGAATGTCTATGGAGGCGCTGGATTATATAAAATCGCATCCCGACGGGGTCCTGCAAAGCGACCTTTGGAAGGTTCTGAAGATCGATTCCCGCAAGTGCTCTCGCATTGTGGCAAAACTCCTAAAGGACAACCTCATAACCCGCGAGGTGCAATCAGCCGACGGTATCAGAACCTATCGCCTCTATTACGCCGAAAAGACACGGGGCAGACGCTTTGATCCATTGCTTGCCGTGAATGCTTTTGAGCCATGCGCGGGCTGCATCGAGGAGTGCGTGCCCGAGCACTGCGCCAAACTCAGCGAGTGGATCTTTTCCATTGTCATGGGCGTGGAAGGCGAGGTGGCGATGGATATTATCTATCATGAGAAATATAACGAAGCCTGAGACTCAATATTTTCCAAGGCTTTGAAAATTTTTGAAGGTCGTGCGGTTCTCCGCTCACACCGGATGTCGGCTACATCTTTATTGCGCCGTTTGCATGCCCGAGAAGCTGAGCGCAGAATTGAACCGCGGATAGATCAACTGCAGGCTCACTGTAATTCTTGGCCGAATCAGCATTTTCACGACCGGCTAAAATAAACGGATCTAAACTACGCATGATGGTTTTTCTCCTCTGGTGCTGATGGAATCGAGTGTTAGCTGCGTTTCCTTTATGACCTTCACGCGACGGCAGGCAAAATCAAAGTATTCAGGCTCTATTTCGTAGCCTATGCTGTTTCGACCCCACAATCCTGCGGCAAGGTTCGTTGTGCCTGTTCCCATGAATGGGTCGAGTACTGTGTCCCCCACGAACGAAAACATTCGAATCAGTCTCTCCGCCAATGCCTGGGGAAAAGGAGCAGGATGCTGTTTCGTTGATGCACCGCCGATATCCCAGATTTGCTGGAAAAATTGCCGTTGGCAGTTTTCAGGAATTATGGAAAGGAGCCGCGCCTCAGATGTTGGCTGGCGGTATCCGCCCGGTTTTCTCTGGAATAAAATATATTCAATATCATTCTTTATTATCGCATTGGGCTCATATGGTTTTCCTAGAAAATTTGTGCACCTACTGGATTCAAATTGAGCATTGGAAATTTTATGCCAGATTATCGGAGCCAAATTATCAAAGCCGATTTTTCGGCAATGTTCTTGTATGCTGGCATGAAGAGGATAAACAACATGCCTTCCAAATTGGCGTCGCGGCATGCAAACATCTCCCACAACCACCACAAGTCTTCCACCGCGAACCAGTACCCTGAAGACCTGCTCCCAGACCCGATCAAGATCCGCCAGGAACTCCTCGTAATCCTCGACCAAACCCAATTGACCGCTGCGACTTGGGTATTCCTTCAAAGTCCAATATGGTGGCGATGTTACCACAAGATGGACGCTCTCATCAGCTATATCCTCCATGCATCTACTGTCGCCAAGTGACAGTCGGTGATGCGTGGGAATGCGTTTGATGGCTCTTTCCATCATCTCTGCGACACGGGGATCTTTGGCGAGAGCCGGGACTGCCCGTTGAATATCATGGCTGGCTATCTCAAGTACTTCCGTCGGAATCAGGTCTTTGAGATCCCGATGGTCTTCGCAAGAAGTGATTACAATGCTTTTTTCAGCCATTTCATTGACATTTATATGCATTAATATAAAAAATCATTCCTGAGAGGCGACAACAACAACAATTGCCTCCCCTCGGAAAGCACCAAAAGACGATAGCCTGAGTGATTTCATTTCAATTTTTACTTCGTCTTAAGATTTGTCTTCCAGTTTCGCGTATTCCTTCGCCCAGTAGGTGATGATCATATCGGCTCCGGCCCTTTTTATGCAGGTCAGCGCCTCCAGGAAGGCCGCCTTCTCATCCAGCCACCCGCGCTCTGCGGCAGCGGCGATCATGGAGTACTCGCCGGAGACCTGGTAGGCGGCAGTGGGCACGCCGAACATATCTTTGACGGCGCGCAGGACATCCAAATAAGGCATGGCAGGCTTGACCATGACCATGTCCGCGCCTTCTTCGATATCAAGCTGCACTTCCCAGACGGCCTCGGCGAAGTTGGCCGGGTTCATCTGGTATCCCTTGCGGTCGCCAAAGGAAAATCCCGATTCGGCAGCCTCGCGAAACGGCCCGTAGAATGTCGAGGCGTACTTGGCGGCGTAAGAGAGAATGGGCGTGTCGGTGTAGCCCTCCACATCCAGGGCCGAGCGAATGGCTGAGACCATGTGGTCCATCATGCCGCTGGGGGCCACAATGTCCGCTCCTGCTTCGGCGTGGCTGGTGGCCACTTCTCCTAAAATGGGCAGCGTCTCGTCGTTCAAGACCTTCTCGCCTTTGATGAGGCCGCAGTGTCCGTGGTTGGTGTACTCGCAAAGGCACAGGTCCGTTATCACCAGGAGGTTGGTGGTCTCCTTGATCAGTCGCACTGCCTTTTGGATGATACCCTGTGGGTCGTAGGCACCGGACCCCACCTCGTCCTTCTGGGCGGGCAGGCCGAACAGGAGCACCGCCGGGACGCCCAGATCCTCCAGCAGTCCCGCCTCTGCAGGAAGGCTCTCCAGGCTCTGCCGGAACTGGCCGGGCATGGCATCGATCTTCCTCGGCACCGCGATCCTCTCATCCACGAAGACCGGTTGTATCAAATCCTTGAGGGAGAGATCGGTCTCCGCCACCATCTCCCTGATCTTTGGCGCTCTCAGCCGCCGCATTCTCCTCATAAATTATCCTCCAGCCGGAACAGCTCGGCGAGGGCTTCGAGAAGCTTCATGTCGCCCCGCTCCGCTGCGCTCTTGAGCGCCTTGGTGGGCTCGGAGAGCAATTTGTTCACAATGGAATGGCTCATGTCCTGCAAGACCTTCTGCTCGATCTCGCCCAGTGTGTGGCGAGCGGAGAGCTTGTTCATGGCCCGCTGCACCTCCTGATCCTTGACTACCTCCGCCTGGGAGTAGAGGAGACCCAGCAGATCCTCGGCCTGCTTGCGCTTGTACTTCGCCTGTAAGAGCCTTATTTCCTCGGCGATGATGGCTTCCACTTTCGTGACCTCGGCCATGCGGCGCATCATATTCTCGTTGCTGATGTTACGCAGGCTGTCGATGTTGTGCAACTGCACGCCGGGAACCTGGGAGGCGGCCTCATCGATATCTCTGGGGTTGGCGATGTCGATGAGGAGCAGCTTGCTCTCCCGGCCCGACATGGCCTTTTCAATATCGTCTTTGAGCAAAATGTAGTGGGGGGCCGCGGTGGCACTGATCACCACATCAGCGGTCTTGAGATAATCTCTCATCTCCTCGAATGGAACTGCTTTGCCGCCCAGGCAGTCCGCGAGGTCTCTGGCTGAGTCGAAGGTGCGGTTGGTGACAATTAGCGATCCGGTATTCTTGGCCATGAGCGCACGGGAGATCAGCTCGCCCGTCTCGCCCGCGCCGATGACGAGGACCGACCTGCCCTCCAGATCGCCTATTATCTCCTCGGCCAGATCGACTGCGGCAGAGCCGACGGATATGGAGCGCTCGTTGATCTGCGTCTCCTTTCGCGCCCGCTTGCCTACCTGAATGGCCTTTTTAAAAGCTGTCTCAAGCATCCAGCCAGTAGTTCCGGCTTTTATGGCCATCTGGATAAGCTCTTTCATCTGGCCTAAAATTTGGTCCTCGCCGATGATCATGGATTCCAGGCCGCAGGCCAGGCGCAAGAGGTGGCGCAAAGATTCGTCGTGATCATGAAAATCGATGATGCGGGAGGAGATGCGCGCCTTCTTGGCCAGTTCGAATAGAACCTTCTCGCCTCGCGCAGAAACGACATAGATCTCAACCCGGTTGCATGTCTTGAGGACGGCGCACTCTTCCACCTTTGGTTCCTGGCAGACCCACTTGAGGATGGTCTCCACGTCTCCATGCCAGGCCTTCTCAATCTCGTCGATGGAGGCCTTGCGGTGGGTTACCAGCATCGAGGCTATCTCGCTCATCGCGGTATGCATGTGAGCGGGCTCTCATATAGGCCTTTTCATAGGAAGTATCCAGGAGCTTCCACACCTCATCATCCTCCAAAATCTCCCAGATGATGCGGGCGCGATCCTTTTGCAGAGGAATAGATGATTTCAACTCTTGTCTGATCTCGCCCAGGAGCCTGGCCATGCCCTGATAGTTCTCCGACAGCTCATCTTCCAGCTTTATTCGCAGGTATTTGGTGAGGCCGGGGCTCTCGGTAGCAATGGCAATGGTTATGGGGTCTTTTCGGATGACGGATGGAACAACCACATCGCCCATGCCGTCCACTTTATCGATAAGGATACCCCGCGCTTGCGCCTCGCGCTCGATGGCGGCATTAAGGGCAAGATCATTTGTGGCGGGAATTGCCAAAAAAGCGCCGTTCAGGTATTGCGCATAGCTCAGGGAAAGGTCCGCTTTGATCAGCTTCAGGGATTCTTTCTCCGTCGCGAGCCCGGCAAGTCCAGGCGAGAAATTTTGGCTTACCACCTGAACGAGACAATAATCGGAAAAGAGACGGGCCTTGCGCTCGCCCACGCTTCCGCCGCCAAATATCACTACTCTCTTGTTTTCGAGGTTCAGCAGCAGGGGAAGGAGCCGCTTTCTCGATCCCTCACACGGATTAGTGGCACTCGGATCTCCTGCCATGCTTTTTTCAGATCCTGGCACTGGTTTTCTTGTATTCTTTCTCGCTGAACAGGACGCGATATTCTTTGATGCCGGATGTCTGGGAGAGCTGGTCTGCGGTTTTCAGGCATTCTTCCCGGCTGCGCGAGTGAATCATGGTGTAGAGATTGTAAGGCCAGTCGGGGGCCGTCGCCCGCTCATAGCAGTGCGTTACCTCCTCTGCAGCGGCTAGTGTCACTCCCGCCGCCTGCACCTTATCCGCCGGAACCTTCCAGACGATCATGGCATTGGCGACGATGCCAAGAGCCCTGTGCCCGATGGTGGCGGCAACCCTGCGGACCACGCCCTCTTGCTGCAAATTTTCCAGCCTTGCCAAAACCTCTTCCTCGGAGATGCCGAGCTGTTCGCCCAAAGCGCGGTATGGCCGCTCCGTCAGCTCGAATCCGTCCTGAGCCAGTTTAAGAAGCCGAAGATCAACATCGTCCATCAGCGCCACCCCCAGGGGTCCTGGAATGGATAGCGATCAACGCCCTTGGCGGGAATGGTGTGCCCTGCGCTTCCGGGATTGCCCTGCACGCGATGGTCGCTCCAGAAGTTACCGCCCGTCTTCGGGCCAGCATCCCATTGGTTCGCGCCGTTGTCGGCTGCATTCTGGACGGAATTGTCGGCGAGGACGTTGTGATAGAGGTAATTCCCGCTGCAATCCACCAGATTGATGCCCGCAATTTCGTTATCATAAAAGCTGTTTTCCGTAACATTGCTGTCGGTCGAGCTGCTCATGCGCAGGCCATAGCGGCTGTTCTCGCTCAGGTTGTTCCTGCTTATGATCAGCTTCTTGGAAGACTGGACAAAAACGCCCTGGCCGTTCTTCCTGGCGGTGTTGGACAGAACATCGGCCACGGACAACTGCTCCAGTGATATGCCGTCTCGCGAATTGTTCTCTGCAGTGTTGTTATCCAGGACGCAGGAATTGCTGCCGGAGAGCGATATGCCCCTGCCGTTTGATGATGCCTCGTTTCCCTGAATTGTGCACTTGTGGGAGCTGATCAGTTGAATGCCCGCCTCATCATTTTTCTTTGCAGTGCAGCCCTGCAGCGTGCAAAGTCGTGACCCCTGCACAAGTATGCCTGCGGCGGATGAGCCAGCGGCGCATCGCTGTATTCTCATGTTCATGGAATTCATCAACCAAAAGCCGTCATCAGAGCACAAATCCGCCTCGCTTTCCTCGAAAATCCCGCCTTCGCAACCTTCCGCCGAGTAGCCGATCCGGCAGGATGCGGTTCTGCACCCTTTTATTAGCCCCGAGGTGCATTCCACAAGATCGAAGCCCTTTTCCGACCTGGCAACGCTGCAGTTCGCGAGATAACAGTCACGGGAGTTTACCATCAGGATACCCGCGCTGCTGTTCGTAATGTTCAATCCCGACGCCGAGATGTTGCGGCAGTCGATTATTCCCAGAAAGCCGCAATCCTCCGGGACCGTCATGTCCGACTTTGCCACCAGGTAGCGAACAGGCTTTTCTTCCGCGAGGTTTGATTCGTCAATGTCCTGGTAGTAGAAATTATGGCCGGACGGGGAGAATGCGACCCCTGACGACTCTCCGGAATCGATGCGCAGATTATGGGTGTTAGCCGAAAGGCGGTTTTCTCTCAGAACATTGTCGATGGAGCCGCGAAGCGTTATTCCGTAATCATTTTGCGTCAGATTGTTGGCAATGAGGCTATTGTTGATCGAACCGGAAATAAGTATGCCGTTACCGTTTTCGATCAAAGAATTCCCGCTCAGCCGGTTCGCTTCGGCCTTATCGGCGTAAATGCCCGCCCGCTCTGTCTTCCTGCAGATGTTCTTTGTGAGATTATTTTTCTCGGAGCTTCTCAGGCTGATGCCCAGTTTTCCGCCTGATATGGAATTTCCTTCGATGTCGTTCATTATGGAATTCGCCGCGTCGATGCCGCTTACAAAGTCACCGGAAAGGCTATTGTTGGAAATCAAATTTGCTGACGATCTGGTCAGGACTATGCCAAAACCGCTTCCGGAAAGAGTGTTCCTTTCGATTTTGTTCCCGGTCGACGAATCCAGAATAATGTCCCGCAAGGCTGAGATGTCGCATCCTTCGACTTTACATCCGGTTGTGGTGTTCATAACGATTCCTATGCTGCCGCTCACGGTGCAGGCTTGAATCCTGTTTCCTTTGCCCACAACCTGAATTCCGGCTCCGGACGGGACGGCGATATGGCAATCCCGAACCGTGTTATTCGTTCCCGCCGCTCTAATGCCCATGCCTGTGCCGGACACAAGGCAGCCTGCCAGGAGACCGTCCTCGGATTGCAGCAGAACCGCCGGGTCTTGCCCGCTGCCTTCCAGAGTGAGATTGAATACCTTGCATCCTGGCGCTGTGACTATGAGCGGCCCGCGAATGCGGCTTTCACTGCTGCCGGACAGGATCACGGCGCGGTCCACGGTCGCGCCGCTGTAGCTGCCCGGTCGAATGAAGACAGTATCTCCCGAGCCGGCCAGGAATATTCCGCCTGATAGCGATGTGGCATCGGCGGACCCGCTCGGATCGACGACCACGGTCTTGGCATGACCCGTGCCCAGGAGCAGCAGGATGAATAGCAAAGCGAGGAATCTCATGATTACCTGACCTGTATAACCAATACTATCTATATTTACGCGCTAATATCTATAACGGTTGGATTATCTATAGCAACCATCTGTAGCAACCATCTATAACAACCGGTTCTCCCAGACTATTTCGAACGGGTTCTCAAGCCATATCACCGAACTTCATCTCTATTTTTGAGGGAAATTCAGGCGGGCAGACTGGGTAAGCGATTTCTCCCATCATCGATGCAATGGTGCAAGTCTATTTTCCATATGATATGTTATTGCATGTCATGGAATCACATCTTAAAAAATTTTAACATTTGAGAGAAAATTAGAAATATTCAATCCATTATGCATATTTTTGGTAGGAAGGATTCCATGGTAAAGCCTTATCGCATTCTCGTCATTGAGGACGATCCGGAGCATGCCGAGCTCATAAAAATGGGCTTTCGCAGACACGATGAATTTTTCCTCGACTTTGCATCCACAGGTGAGCAGGGGCTGGAGATGATATCCCAGTGCGCCTACGACCTCATCTCCGTGGATCTGGTCTTGCCGGGAATCGGCGGCCTGGACGTGCTGGTCAGGATCAGAAAGTTCGATCCGGATATACCCGTGGTCATGGTCTCGGGGCACGGCACCACGGAGATGGCCGTGGTCGCCTTCGAGAACCGGGCCACCAAGTATGTGGTCAAAAGCCTGGAGAGCTTCAAAAGCCTTCCTTACGTCTTCGAGAACCTCATCCAGGAAGCCAGATTCAAGACCAATGAGCGGGGAATGCGAGAGCAGATCGAGCGCTCGGAGAGAATTCACAGAAACATCGTGGAAAATGCTCTGGCGGGCATTTACATATTGCAGGACGGGATCTTCAAGCTGGTAAACCCGAAGCTGTGCGAGATCTTCGGCTGCGCGGCGGAGAGCCTCATCGGCATGCCCTTCTGGCAGATGGTCAAGCCGGACGACATGGAGTGCATCAGCAGGCTTGATCGGGACCGGCTGGCTCCTGCGCCCGTTTATGAATCAAAGGTGCTGCGTAAAGACGGGACGAAACGCTGGATCGAGTTTCGAACGGTACCGATAGAATACGAGGGCCGCAGGGCGATTTTAGGCAATCTCCTGGATATTACTACGAGGAAGGATCTGGAGATCGAGATCGTGCGCAGCAACCGCGAACTGACCGCCATCAACGGCATCATGGAACGATGCCTGAGTCCACAGGGCGATTTGGACGCGCAGTTGGCTGAGGCATTGACCCATGTGCTCGCGGGCATAGTCGGCGCAGAGCTGGGCGGCATTTTCCTGCGAGGAAGTTCGGGCCTTGAGCTATGCAAGTTAGTCGGATCTGTGGAAGATCTCATCAAATTCACCGGCGGCATGGAGTCAAATCTGCTCCTGGGCCTTCCCAAAGCACAAAGGTGCACGGAGGATGCCACAAGAATCTGGATCACCGCACCAATCATTTGCAGTGGCCGGGCAAACGGCGCGACGGTCGTCGCCTGTCGCGAGCCGGTGGACCCGGAAGCTCTTTCTTTCCTGGAGAAGGCATCGATAACAATCGGCTATCTTCTGCAGAGCGCAAAGATGCCGCCTTCCCTGACTCCTTCAACGGAAACGATCGCAGACGCAGATCAAGATATATTGAAGACGGCTGTTGCTCCAAGTCTTTTAACTCGTAGGATTGCGAAGGACGAAGCGAGAAGTCCCCATCCTTCAGGGTGGGGATGAAAGCGGAGTCCTTTGCCATAATTACTTTCACCCTGCCTGGA
>Ga0074195_1002467_pt1 | contig 20516 bp, 12 predicted proteins | sample EPASupsiteHSE623_FD_64525 | JGI IMG/M metagenome (GOLD analysis project Ga0074195, IMG submission 64525) | Bioremediated contaminated groundwater from EPA Superfund site, New Mexico - Sample HSE6-23 | ecosystem: Environmental > Aquatic > Deep subsurface > Groundwater > Contaminated ...
ATATCCCATATCCGCAGCAATCCCCTTTGTATGATTTTCGGAGCTAAGGCCGTACTCCTCTGCCAGCGAAGCATAATCGTCGGTGATCCAGGACCAGCTGTCATCTTGATATAACAATTTGTAGAAATATTCTTCCGGATCGTCTTCAGTTTTGTAGTTAAGCTCGGTCGTATCGGGCAACTGGTCATTCCAGTAGTAGTAATATTCCATATTTTCTTTGATCCACCTGTTCGTGACCAGGGTTTGCTGGTCAATGGTAATTGTTTCGCCTTCTTCCTCTTTTTCTTCATTTTCCTGTTCTTCGGCCTTTTCGGCTACCTCAGCAACATCATTATTGTTGCATGCGCTCATTATGAGAAGGATATAAAGTCCTGTTACCACCTTATGGAAAAATAACCGTTTTTTCATCTTTTTTCAATTTAAAGAGGCATTATTTTAATTCTTTAATTGCCATTTTCCAATTTCGTCAGATGTTTCTCACGGCCGGCAATGCTCAGCCATACCTGTTACACCCAGTCAATCGAAACATTCACGCTCAGCAACTCCCGATAAGTCCGGCCTTGCATCCGCTCAGCTGAAACGTTCGTAATAATATTACCATCAATACTTCCTGTGCAACAACCAGAACAGGGGCGAAAATGAACAGAAAAAAGTAAAACCTTTTCATCATAAGAAACGGAGTTTTTAATCGTGTTTAAAAATTTGCATTTTTGATCAGGTAAATGCAAAAATTGGAATAAAAGGTCTTCCTGAAAAATGAATTCAGTTAACAAGCCCTTTTGTCGGGTGGACGTTCGAGTTTTATCAGTGAGGAGTTGCGCAGCTTAGTTCTTTAAACGAAAGTGCTGGCAATAAGCCGACAAGCACAATAAAGCCATTTGCATGGTCATTACAGTTCTGTCATGATAATTTGTAAGCGTGTCATTGTATGCAATTACATTTTATAAGAACGACTCCTTTTGTAAAGAAACGAAATATGATTACGAATTTGATTCCAAAGGAAATTGGATTGGAAGGAAAGTTTCGGTGAAAGAGCATCCTGGAGACGATAATGACTGGATGCCGATTTTGGTCAATACGAGAAAGACAGAATACTTTCAATAAATTTCCACGGCTGACTGGTTACTGAATGATACTCAATAAGCAGTGACTGCATGTGACTATCCTTTTAGATTTCAAACAGTAAGCTCATCCACCAGGATCTTCCGTAACCGTCAACCCCGGAACCATGTACCCGGTATGCTGTGTTGAATATGTTTTGAAGGCCTGCGTTCACGGAGATTTTTTCGAGTGAGTATCCCAATTTGAGGTTAACGACTTTCCAGCCCGGTGTGCCTCCCTCTGGTATCCGGTGGTCGTCGATGTCGCCGTTTGAAAGCCGGTCTTGTTTGGCAGCAAGCAGGAATTCCGTTTCACCAAAGAGTTTCGATTTGGAGTATTGCAGCGCCAGCTTGCCATTCAGCGGAGGGATCCGCCGCATTGGCTCGCCATTGCCGGTATTCTCGCCATGAGTCCAGCAGAGGTTATTCAGCAACGAAAAAGCTGAATTCAGTTTAAATACCGATTCAAACTCGGCACCGTGAAGCGTTGACCGGGAAATGTTTTCCTTTTTATACACGCGTTGCCCGTCCAGGTATTCGCTCCCGTTGTAGGTGGCCTCGACCCGCTCAATCTGGTCATTGATACGTGTCCGGAATGCTGTAAACGCAATGGAACCGTTTCCGGATGATCTTTTGTAACCCGCTTCCAGGGTGAGGGCCTTTTCGGGCGAGAGCCCGGTCGAAGGAATTTCAATCCCGTAGTCAAACAGGCCGAAGGTGCTGATGTCGTTGATGTTTGGAGCACGAAAGGCGGAGTGTGCCGAGAGGATCAGTTGTTGGTTTGCCGAGGTAAAATACTGCAGGGCAATGTTCCCAACCAGCGAAGCAGGTTTTAAATTTACTTCACCGAATTCCTCGTCAACAGCCCGAATCCGGAACGCGTTAAAACGTCCTCCAAAAGTCAGTCTGAACTTGTTCTGAGACAACGTGTGCTGACCGAAAGCGGCAAGATTGGTCATGGATGACCCATTGGGATAAAGGCCACGCATGGAAGTTTCTTCGTCTGTTGAGACGTTTATTTCTTTCTTCCCTGAACCCACACGATCTGAATAAAACTCTATTCCGCTGACTGCTTCCCAGTTTTTACTGATTTCAGAATGAATTTCTGCTGAAACTCCCCAGGTTTTTACTTTGTCATGTTCCCGCTGAAGAATGGAAGAATTCTGTTTTTGAATTTTCCGGATTTCATCCGAAAATTGATTTGAAACAGTCAGATTTACTTTCCTGAACAAAGGCTTTTCGTGGAAATGCTCCAGTTTGATGTACGAGAGCTGATGGACCTGCGGGTCGTAGGAATAAGTCTGGTAGCCTCGCTGGGCAACCTGATCGTAACGCGGAACATCGGTTTGACTGAGGTACTGGTAAGCCGATGTCAGTTGCCAGTTTCCCGCCAGCCTCAGTCTGGCCTTCAGATTGACGCCCGTTTCTTCGTAGCCTGAAGGTCGTTCGTATCCGAGCGAACCCCCGGCAAATAAATCGCCAAAATCTTTGTAGTTCACATTGCCCGAGAGGGCAAAATTTTCAGACTGAAAAGACAATTCGCCGGCACCTGATTTCTCCATGTCACGGTTCATGTATTTGAGCTGGCCGCGGCCTCCCAGGCGTGATTTCCCGGAAGCATACTCCGGTGTTTCGGTGAGAACGTTGATCACGCCGCCCATGGCGTCGCTGCCATACAGCACGGACCCTTTACCCCGAACCACTTCTACGCGGTCGACCGAAAAAACATTGATGGTGTTGAAGTACTGGTTGGGACCATACCGGAAAGTGGCATTATTGAGCCGGATCCCGTCGATCAAAAGCAGCGTCTGGTTGCCGGTGAGCCCCCTGATAATGGGCGAACCCCCACCGTGGTTCGTTTTCTGCATCCACACGCCGGCGGTGCCCGTTAAGGCGTCGGCCAGCGAGCGCGGAGCATTGTTTTTCAGCTCCTGTCTGCTTAAAACCGAAACCGCGTCGGGCGTTTCAAATAAAGAGAGTTCTTTTCTTGATGCCGTCACCACAATCTTGTTCAGAACGAGGCTGTCGGTTATCTGTGCAACTGCCTGCCCCATTGAAAATGCAGCTATGAGGAATGTTACCAACCGTTTTTCCATACCTTACTTCGCTTTCTCCCTGTTTTCCAGCCGGTACTCGTCTTTTTCCTTGCTCTCCCTGATCATATCTTCCTTGTTATCCATCACAGGAGATTCTTCCAGCGCTTTCCAGTCGAAATTTTCATCGAAAGGATCGAGTGCTTTTTGCGGATCGAAAAAACGCGGGTCAGCGGGCAGTGCTGTGTACGGCTTAAAGTCGGGCGTTTCAGTAAAAAAATCGGCCAGATCGGTTGCTCCGGCGTCGTATTGGTTGAGATAAGGCAGTTCAAGGATGTTCCAAAACGTTTTAAAGATGCTTCCGAAGCTGTAATGCTGGTGACTGACGTAATTCCGCTTTACCCAGGGGGAGGCCAGCATTAAAATGCTGCGGTGGGCATCGACATGATCCACGCCGTTCTGGGCATCGTCTTCGGTAATTACAATCAGCATGTTTTTCCAGTACGGCGTACGCGAAAGGAACTCGATGATACGGCCCACGGCCAGGTCATTGTCGGCCATATAGCTTTCGCGGAAAGGATATCCGGCTTCGGGCCGTTCGCCCGCACCATGGTCGTTTGGAATGATCACGGTTAAAAGTGCAGGCATGGTGTCTGTGCCGTTCATCCATTTCTCCTGAAATTCCTTTTGGAACTGGTCGATGCGGAACTGATCGGGAATGGCTGTGTTATAGGTAGGATAGAGTTTTGAGGTGCGGTCCCAAATGGGCTGGGGAAGCGGGAAGTTGATGTATTGCCTCACACCTTCATGTTTATATTGCGCTTCATAAATGGCCGGTTCAAACATGATGCTGAATCCGAAATTGTAAAAGTCAATTTTGTTCCGTTCGAGATGATCCCACATCGATCCCGCTTCATTGTAGTCTTCCGGATAAATGGCGCCGGCAGCCCCGTTCATAGCATAAACGCCCGGCGCTTTCGAGTTAAAAACGAATTTCCGGTTTCCTCCGTAACTGGCGGCCGTGCAGGTTTCGGTCCATTCGTTGGGGTAGGTGTTGACCAGCCAGCGGTGACCGTCGGCCGACACATCCGAATCAACATAAAAGTTATCGGACAGGGCAAAGTCGCGGGCAAGTTTGAGGTGATTGACCATGACATCCGCATTTGCGATTGAATCTGTGCCTTTGCTGTTTCTGAACCGCACGCCGGTACCGTAACGCGCCAGTTCAGGATCACCTTTCGCGTTTTTCATCTGACCAAAAACCTCGTCATAAGTTCTGTTTTCCTTCGAAATAAAGACGATGTGCCGGATGGGGCTTTCCTTTTCTCCGGGATATAGGGGCACCGGGTTATTTTTTCGCCAGGCGAATTTTTCTGAACCGGCTTTTTCAAAATGGAAACTATTCGAAACGACCTGCTCCGTGTATGCATCCAGTTCTTTATCGGATGGAATATCCAGCACCTGGACGGTTCCTTTCATCAATGACCCGATGTAGCTTCCTTCCTGTTTGCGTTCGAAAGCCGAACCGCCGTTCGGACCGCTTCCAAAGCCTTTTGCATTGGCAACGATCAGTTTCCTGCCGTCATGGCTCACCTTTAATTTTGCCGGGAACCAACCGGTGGGGATATACCCGATTGTGCGCAGCGCTTTGACATCGACAACCGCTATGGCGTTGATGCCGGAGCAGGCCACATACAGCCGCTGATTATCGGGCGAAAGCGCAAGGCCAAAGGGAATGGCGCCCCGGAACTGCTTCATCCGTTCGTCGGGCTTCATGTAAATGGTGTTCACAACGGTGTCTTTTTCGATCGAGATCACCGAGACATTGTCGTTTGTTCCGTTACTCACAAACACATAATCGCTTGTTGCCACCAGTGAATTGGGACTGGCTCCGCCCACGGCGGGAATGCCTTCGACCAGGGCACCGACCAGATGCCCTGTTTTTGTTTTTGCAATGACTTCGGGCTTTTCGGGATCTGCCAGACTGATGGTGAACACCGAAAACGCTTCGGGCGCATTCATTTCGCCGAGCCCGGGAACCGACATACTGTCATTTTCGATCCCTTTTACCATTTCTTTGCTTCCGTAAGCAAATGCAGGATATTTATAGGCCTTTTCAGTGACGTTTTCCTCGGTAATCCCGCCAAACTTGCTGTACTGGAACATCCCCACGTTGGCCACATAGATTTTCTGCTCGTCGGGCGAAAGACAAATGCCAAAAGGATACCTGCCCACAGGGACACTGTGTTCCGGTTTCCCTGTTTCTGTGTTGATGATCACCATTCGGAAGCCTATCTGGTCGACGGCATAAAGCTTCTTTCCGTCCTTTGAAAGAACCAGGTCGCCGATATAGCCGTGCGAGTAATCGGTTTCATCCGAAACAAAGGAGCAATCGAAATATCCTTTCTTCTCTCCGGTCTGAAGGTCGAACAGGAAGATCTTATTTTCCTGTCCCCCGGCCACGTATACCAGCTTATTGTCGTTTGAAACAGCGAGGCCCATAAAGACCGATGCCAGCACACCCTTGTCGGTGGCAGGTCCGGGAGGAATTTGCAGCACTTCCGGATTTCCGGACAGGATGTTCCTTACAATGGTGATTGACAGCGGACTTGTTCCCGAGTTGGCCGTTATCGCCGTGTTCCCGTCGGGACTCAGCGTCAGGCCAAACGGATGAGGGGCAACGACAATGCTCTTCCCGGCAGGTTTGATGATCCTCCCGTTCGGGATGACCGTTTCACCTGCTTTGTCAATCGTTACAAACCGTTCACCGGCAGGGGCGGAGGCCACCCAGAGATCGGCTTTTCTGCTTAAGTTGCAGCTGTCCAGTGTAAGCGCGATCGCTGCGAAGAGGAATAATTTCTTCATTTTTTTTACAAGTTGAGGTTTTATAAAACAACGCAGAACTATTCTAAGTAAAAATACGTCATAAAAATAAGTCCGACAAGTGGTGACGCATTTACCCCTGAACTTTGTCGGTTTCTGCCGCCTCTCATGCTGTTGATACCTCGTAAATTTGAAGTGAAAATGATTACAGTCAAATTAAGATAACAGGATTTACGATGAAACAGAAATTATTTTTAGCGGTACTGACTTTTGCCGCTGTTCTGTGTTATGGAAAAAGTAAAACAGAAACAAAGACCAGCAATATGGCGATTACAGAATCAGATCGTTTGTCTTTTAAAAGCTATTCCGACGTCAACGGACTGCGGATGTATTATGAGATTTACGGAGCGGGAAAGCCTCTTGTACTGATCCACGGCGGCGGTTCTACCATTCAGACGAATTTCGGAAGGGTGATCCCACAGCTTGCCAAGAACCACAGGCTTATAGCTGTTGAATTACAGGCACACGGACGTACAGACGACAGGGAAAGCGAGGTTTCATTCGAACAAGATGCGGATGATGTGGCAATACTCCTGAAAAATCTGAATATACCCAAAGCCGACTTTTTCGGTTTTAGTAATGGCGGCACGACTGCCCTTCAGATTGCCATTCGTCATCCAAAACTGGTTGACAAGATTATTGCAGCTTCGGCACTTTGCAAACGAAGCGGAGTTCCTTCACAATTCTGGGCTTTTATGGCGCAGGCGAAGCTGGAAAATATGCCGGAACCATTAAAAGAAGCTTACATACAAGTTGCTTCGGATCCGGACCAGCTACAGGTTATGCACGATAAGGATGCCAGAAGAATGGTCAATTTTAAGGATATCCCCGACGAAAAGATTAAATCCATCGATGCACCGACTTTAATCGTGATTGGCGATAAAGATGTGATCACTCCCGAACACGCCGTCGAAATGAACCGGCTAATCCCCAATTCGCGTCTGGCAATCATTCCCGGCGGACATGGCGAGTACATGGGCGAGATCACAACACTGAAACCCGACTCAAATGAAAGTGACTTCCTTATTATTCCAATGATTGAAAATTTTCTTGAAGAGTAAAGACTGCTGGAAGTTTGGCGACAGAAGATTAACCGTTTGACCGCCAAGACTGCCTGCCTTGGATTGATCGGTTAAAAATGTTGGTAACTAACTCAGTTCAGCCTTTTCCGGGCTGAGTTTTCAATCAGGCTGACATGGCTGTCGGGATTGTCGAGAACGATGACATCGCCTGCGTCGTCCATCACTTCGTCAATCAGTCCGAATTCACGGGCTTCATGGGCGTTCATGAATTTATCGCGCATGAAGAATTCCTCGATCTCTTTCCAGCTATGGCCGGTTTGCTTACCCATCAGGTGAAAGATCTGAGTCTGGAGCCGTTCCTGTTCGCGGGTGGCAATTCGCACATCCTCCGTGTATCCCTGCGTTCCTCCGCCAGTGGGATGCATGTGGATGGTCGAGTGGGGAAGGGCAAAGCGTTTTCCTTTTTCTCCCGAACTTAACAGGAAAGTCCCCATGCTTCCGGTAAACCCGACCGAATAGGTCGAAACAGGCGCTGCCATCATTTTCATGGTATCGTATATGGCCAGACCGGCATAGACGCTTCCGCCCGGACTGTGAATATACAGATCAACACCCCTGCTGCTGTCAACGCTGTTGAGGTACAGCAACTGGGCAACCACCACATTGGCTACGGCATCGTTGATGGTCCCTCCCAAAAAGATAATGCGTTCCTTCAGCAACCTGCTGTATATGTCGTAGGCGCGTTCACCGTCACCGGTATTGTCGATGACCATCGGTATCAGATTTCCCTGTATCATATGCCCTCCTGCTTAAATAGTTGATAAACATGCTGTTGATAAATTGTTTTTTCCGGGTCGCTGAAAATTTGCTGATGAACTGATTCAAGCTCTTCCTTTAGCTTTTTACGGTGATACATCCGGACGAGTGTGTAAGCTTTTTTTTGCGCACGCACCTCCATCCGAAGTCCGGGGTTGATCAGAAGCTGCGCTTCAAACAGAAACTTTTCCGAAGGACTCATTTCGCCCTGCAGATACTTCTCAATCGTCCGGTTATTATTGGATGAAGTCGTCATAATTCATCGATTTTTGTTTGATGGTATTCCTGACCTTTTCCAGGCATTTATATTTCTGGGCGCTCGCAGCATGTTCGTTGGTGTAACCCAGTGTGACTGTGAGTTCTTTTACCGGACGTTGCTGGTAGTAAAATGCCCGAAGCAGATCCATACACTTTCTGCCGACGCTTTCAAGGATGCGGAGCAACCGCTTGTCCTCCACGGTCGGGGTAACATCGTCGGGAACTGATATTTCCCGTTCAAATTCACTCATCGGGATCATCATCCGGCTTCGCTGATGCTTCCTGCCCCAAAGATGTTTGACAATGCCCAGCAAATAGGCTTCTTCCGGGCCCCGGATACGGGAGCTGTCCTGTGCGGTGACTTCATAGTAAACCACGAGCGCATCGTGAAAGATGTCTTTGGCATCGTCAAACGATCCGCCCGTCCGGCTCACAAAAGCCGCTACGCGTGGAAAGGCCCGCTCATATATTTCGCGGACCTGCATTCCCTGCTTTTTCTTTGTTTTCTGTTCGATAAGTGTTTCCATTATTTTCATAACAATGCGCTTTACAATTTAGTGCATGTTTTAGTCAAAATATCACCGGAAACATGGAAATTTTCTACGCCGCAGTTTTTTCTCGCGTTGTTTGCCTTTGCCATACAGGAAGCCGGAGAAGTTTATGATAATAAACATGTGATGTAACCAGGATCGCAAAGACAACCATCGGAAAAATGGTCTGCCCGCCAAATCCGTCAATCGCCCAATGACTGACAAAAGCTGAGATGAAGTCGATCCCGAATCCTGCATAGACCCATTCTTTTGCATTTCCTTTTACAAACGGAAGAATTAGGGCCAGTGCTCCGGCTACTTTAAAAATGGTAAGCATGACCCGGAAATAATCGGGGTAACCAAGATGCTTGATCCCTTCCACGGCCACTTCGGTATGCGAGGTTAAAGCGGGCATCACGCCTTCAAATAAAAAAATAAACCCTGTCGATGCCCAGTAAATCGTTTTAATTGTCCTGGTTGTTGCCATAATGATTTTAATTTAGTTTAAATCAAAATTAAATTATCCGGCAAACATATAAAGGGGGAGATTCAGACAGAATGCACGGCAATTCGCGACATGCCGTGCATTCTGTTTTTGAAACAAATCAATATTCCGCCGTTTATTTTTCAGGAGCATTTACGTTAAATACGTCGGCATAAATCAGCCGGTCGGTTTCTTCCGACTGTTCAAGCCGGCCCTGATATTCAGCACTTAATCCGCTGATCTTGTTCGGGCCTCGTTCATATTCCTCGATGATGATCTGGAAAGGTGCATCTTTATACTTGTTGGGAAGCCGGAACTCCCTGCTGATCGTATACCGGTTATTTTCAATATTCTTCGCGCTGATCCTGATCTCAATCCCCTCTTCCATCAGATCTTCATCATTGGTATCGTTGCTTACTGTACCAAAAATAGGTTGGGCGATCGTGTTATCCTGGAAACTGATTCGCAGGAAGTTATAATTGCCGTATGATGCGAGGCGTTCATTGTAGATTGAACCTTCGACGGTGATCATGAAACGGGAGTTGCTGTCGTCTTTTTTAAAGGCAACGGTACTTTGCCTCTCTGGCATCAGTTGAATAAAATCGGCTGTGACCACCGGTGACAGGCAAACATCGTCATTGTCTTTGCGGACGGAGTATGGCTGATAGCGGGCTAAAACCAGACGGATAAACGGGAAGTACATGTGCCCGGGATTTACGGAAAGGTCGCAGAACCAGGTTTGCCGGTCCTCATCGAAGTGAACCGGATAGCCGACTGCCATCGCTTTTGCCGGTCCTCGTTCTGGATACTGCAGATCATTGTCGATCACGGGGTTCATGCGGAAATCAGAAACCTGAGGCGAGTACCCGGTTGGTTGTACCGAGTATAGCAGCGGGTCGATCCCCCATTGGGTGTAATAGTCGGAATAACCGGAAGGCAACATTGCCATCATGGTTGGTTTGGCCTGGGGATTCGGAAGGATGACCGCCAGCATTTCATCGTCGCCCGATGAATACCAGGGGCGTTTCAGGAAAATCCGGAGTCCTCCGCCCAAACGCTGGTGGCGTACCGCTTCACTGGTTTGCGACTTGCGCCATTCGAAGGTTGGAATGATATAGTCGATCTCCGGTGCCTTAGGCCGGGCCGAACTGGGTATGTTAACCCGTTGCATCCATTCGCTCTCGCGGCTGGTGGTCAGCGCCGGATTTGCAGCCAGTATCTTATCGAAATACTCCCGGTAGCGCGAAGCTGCCACCAGTTTGTAGTCAATCCATCTGTGACGGGTATCCCCAAACTGCTGAATCAGCGGGTTGATCCTTAAACGCAGGTTTTTCATCAGGGTGAACTGATGTTCTCTGACGTCAAATCGGACCTGATTAACGATGGTCGCAGGAGCTGCTTTACGCTCCTGTTCCAGTTTCTGATAAGAAGCTGCTTGTGCCTGGTAAATTTTTCCCATCTTCAGCGATGCCGGCTGTGGGTCCCTGTTGAATTCTGCCTGCGTGCGCATGTTGAACTTTTTATAGGGGACGGCCTGCAGGTTCTGGATTTGTGGCCTGACGATGGCTGCCGGTTGGGGTACGGTGCCTTTGGTGATGACGTCATCCTGGTAATTCACCTGAATATCGGCAATGCTGTTCCTGCCCTGTTTATCCTTAATATTCACCGATATTCCGTCGTCCAGCTTTTCTGTCCAGCGTGACTGCAATTCCACTTTCTCGGTGCTTTCACCGTGAACGTCCATCTGGATATTGATTGCTGCAGTTGTTTCACCAAAGTCGCGGTCAGGCAGCAAATAACGGATCAGCGGAGCATCCAGTGGCTGCTGCAGGGCATGCACCAGTTCGATTTCGCGAGAAGGACTGACCATCCAGTGCTGCCCCGAGAAGGCCAGATCCTTGATCTCTTTCATGTTTCCCGGTGAATCTTCCAGGATCATTCGCCAGAGGGCTGATAATTCAGTTAAATCCTTTTCCCGCCAGAATGTGCTGAAACGGATCCGGGTACGAAGTCCTTTGGGCATATAAACCGTGAATTGCCGGCCTGAAGAATCCCATCTGACCTGCTGTTCTCCTTCTTCAAGCCGGATCCGGATAGATCCGGCATTATACCAGTCATCGGGTTTGGGGACCGAATTGGTGTTCCCGGGATTGATCTCCTGGTTGTTGAAGAAGCTGAACAAGCGCGGTTCAAATACCTGGGTATGGGTATTTTCATAACCGTCGGACAGGAACAAGGCTACACCTGCTGCCATGGGATCGGGCAGGTACCGGATTTCCACCTCGCTGGGCTGGTAAATCTTTTCCTTTGTTTTTTCTTCACGGTCATACAGGCCTTCGTGGTTGGTGATAATATCATATATTTCCTTTGCCTTTTGAGGGTCGCCAAAGGCTTTTTCAAACATACCATGCGTTTCGGCTATCTGCTGACTGTTCTTCGGAGGAAGCAGATAGCGAAGGGAGTAATCCTCAAAGGTTTTTCCACCAACCGCATGGCTGTTCTCATATTCTTTGGATGTCTGGTCGAAATTAGAGCGTACGACCATACTTTCCAGAAATTCTCCGTCCCTTAGCTCATTTCCGATGAATACGATCGGATTGCTCAGTGGCTCATAACGCAGGTAGCGGATATTTTTCCGTATAGTCGTATCGGGTGATTCCGGTTGGCTACTGAGAGGGACGCTGTTCCCGGCCAGGTCGACCGTTCTGATCCTGATCCGGTAATCCTTTCCGAACCGGAGCTTGGGCAGGCTACCCGGAACGACCTTCGATTGAGCATTAACCCTGAAGTCCAGATCTCGGTCGAACTGGTATTTCCTGGCTTCAATGGCCTTGTCGGTATTGACAAAGTCCTTTTTTACCCTTTCTCCCGGCTTCAGCTCATAATCGTCCGACTCATTGATGGCGTAACCGGGTCTTCTGACCGAGAGACTCCATCCTTCCCAGCGGGCAAGGGTTTCGGAAACAAATACATCGTCCGGGTCTTCGGGATCTTCAGCAACGCCCAGTTGAATACACCCTTCATCGGGTTCGATGTCTTCGACCGGATGCGGATTATTTTGTTCGTCAAACCAGGTATATTCATCCTGTTTTCGGTGCAGGGAGTACCATTGGTCCGGCTTGTCATCATAGGCAATATCCATCTGGTAGCCCTGGATCACGTCGTCTGAATAAAGCACCTTATCGGGCAGCTTTAATTTCAGCTCCGTCACTGCTTTTACCTGCATGGTCTGAATTGGCTCTACTCCTGCCGGTTGCTCGTCAACCGCAGCGATTTTCTTTGGCTGTACCTGGAACATCACCGGTGACGCGGCTGTAAAATTCCGGCGGATCTCGAGATTAGCGTTGATCCTGGAGAACAGATGCTCTGCCATCCCGTTCTTCGTTACGGCGATGCCTGCACTTCGCATAAAGGGCAAACCTTCCTCTTCGGGCGGGTCTGTTTCTTCCATTTCCTTCGCTTTAAGCGTTTTGCTTACCGCCAGCTCAGAACGGACTTCATAATATCGGGCAATCTGGTGGACTTTGTTTTCGACCATATTGGATGTTTTCAGGGCAGCGCCGTCAGCGTCGATCTGTACTACCGCAAAATCGTCCGTATTGATCTTAACAAACCCCAGGTTGAAGACGGAATTGGTCCTGTCGCCGATATAGAAACCAGAGTCCGTGATTTCGTATGCTGTGGCCGGTGTGGAAACAGTCGTTCCTTCTTCGTTAAAGATCAGTGAATTAGGTACCATAAGGATCGTGCCCTTATGCGGAATGGATGAATTGTAGGTGATGGTAAAATCCAGAACGAGGCCCAGCTTACGCATCAGTTGCGGATAACTGGTGATGACAGACAGTACATCGTGAAATTCAAAAGTCGGTTTTTTCAACTGGATCTTGACCTTCCTTTCTATCCGGTCCGTCCCGTGAAATTTACGGAGCTGGATAAAATCGTCTTTAGGATTCATTTGCTGCTCAAAACGAACGTATTTATGTTGCTGGATGTTCTGTCTGAGTTTTTGTTCATCCTGTGCTCCCCTGAAGGTCGTCATCCGGGCAGCGGATGTTTTCACAGCGCGGTTTGGGCCCATCGCCCCGCGGATGGCCTGAATGTTCAAACTGACCCGCGAAATGACACCCAGGTCATTATCGTCCACGAATTTTTCGGGAGCCACCTTTTGTTTCGGATTAATGACTGCTTCCTTTTTGAAGGACTGAAACAAAAAATTCTGAATATGGGCCGCGGGAAACGAGTTGATCCGTTTTCCGGAAAGGTCTTCTTCCTTAAAATCATCGACCTTGATCGCCGGATGGAAGATGTTTTTATAAAGCTCCGGGTCAATTGAATTTTCCTGTAAAACTGCATCGAGCACGGTGCCGTCGTTCAACCGGAACTTAAAATCAGCATCCAGTACTTTCTGCGGCCAGTTCAGAATGTCTTCGAACTGAGCCAGTGTCGTATCACTGGGCGTACCGAGTTTGACCGATACAAAAACTGAAACTTTCAACACGTCGTTTCCTTCATTGTTTTCCCGCCGGTACGGCATGGTGGTGAATATGATTTCCTGTGACATATCCTTTTTTTTTCAATTATCAATTAACCTGCAAAAGCCAGGCAGTATTCCTGCCAGTCATCCTCTTCGATCATTTCTGCAAATTTCGGGTCGGCATCTGCGCCCTTTAGTTCACGGCGTACGGTGACCGAAACAGTTTTACTGAAGAACAGCACTTCAACTTTGACCTTGAGGGTGGCGATCCCTTCCAGTTTTTCAACCTTGTCTCCCACGAACACCGCCGTAAACGCCAGGTAGAATTCGAGCGAAACGGTGATCAGTCCCAGAATGCTGAGGTTCCCGTTGATGCGCAGGTAACCGGTCAGGGTGGTTTCAACAATATCTTCCGAAACTCCGTTAATTATTTTTTCGGTCAGCAGTATTTTGAAATAGAATCCGCCCATGACAGAGACACCACCCGACGCTACTCCGACATTCAGGGATACAGCTGCTCCGAATTCAAAGGCTGCTTCGATGTATTGCAGTCCTTTAAGGGTGGTGACCATTCTGAAGAAACCTCCTCCGCCATACAGAGAAACCGTCAGCAGGAACGGGTTTTCACGCGTGCAGAAGTTGAAACCGATGGTTAACGGAGCGCCGGTAAATGGCAGTGCGACGTCAGCGCCCAGACTGATATTGGTGATCATACAGATCCCCACGGTCACATTGGGTATGCTGAGATTAAATCCTGCAATGACCTTGGTGGGTTCCAGTTTGATATAGGGTCCGTCGTCTGAAAATCCGCTGCTTGGGATGATGTTTTGCAGATTATTGACGAAGCTGAGGGCTCCCTTGAACTTAATCGGGTTATCCGCATCGATGTCCACCTTGACATCCGTTTTCTGCGATGATCCTGTCTTAAATTCCAGGTAATTGAAATTGACCTCGAGCAGGGGCACCAGGTCAATACCAAATTTTTCAAATCGTGCAGACCCGCTTAATGTAGCGGGTTTGGACGCGTCGAACGGCTTTTCAAATTTAGTGGTAATGGTTAAAGCCTTATTTGGATCGTTCACATTGACATGGAGGATGTCTTCAATGACCTTGATCGGATTGCTCTTGAACTCTGGCTGCCATTTGTATTCGGCATAAAAGGCTTCAGGGGTCACGTAAACCTTGAAGTTCGGGATTTTGGGAACATTGCCGTTCAGGGCATCCAGCAGTTCCTGGATTTTGTTTTTGATTTGCTGCTTCAGGTTGTTGATCTGATCCTCCAGGTTCTGTGCCGTTTCTTTAGCCTGATTCTCCAAGGCCAGGATCTGATTCTTGATATCTTCAATATCGTTCTTCACCTGTTTGATCGTATCGATCAGATTGTCAAAGGTCCCATTCAGTTCCAGTCCGCCCAGCAGCAGGTCAAAAATACGGATCACCCCGAAAATTTTGGCTACCGGGAATTCTTCCAGCGCTTCAAAGAATTTGTCCGGGTTAAAGGTCAATGCTTTCAGATCGTCGACCACACCACCCACAGGTCCCTGCAACTTGCTCAGTGCCGATATAGACATGTTGGGAGAGAGGAAACCTCCGGCTTTATCGGAGCCTCCGCTGAAATCGACCACCGCTCCTTCAACTGTGGCAAACACCATTCCCGCGTTTTGGTCATCTTCGAGTTGAATGAGTGCAGCTTTTCGGCTACCGGTCATTTCATCCAGCTGTTTGATGAAAACACTGGACTGCTGCATGATGGGATGGAATTTCAGATCAGCTTCGCCGGCTACCGGGTAAAGCTGTCCCCCGAAATTAAGCCATTCGGTTTCGAAAGCGGTATCGCCGTCTACCAGGCTTTCAGCATAAGCAACGTCCTGTCCGGCAAAACTCACTTTCGTATAGGCGATATTGGGGTTGTATTTATTAATGATCTGCTGCATTAGTCCACTGTCGCGTGCGATCCGGTTTTCCAGGAAGGCCAGCGGCATTCTGACGGCATGTTCAAAGCCTTCCTTGTCGGTTACCATCAAATCAAAGGGGAAGCCTTTATTGCCGACGTGGATATAGAAGTTATAGGACGTGTTTCCTCCGCCTCCAAAGCGGGCTGCCAACATCTTCATTGCACCGCCGGATTGAGGCACGTCGATGATCTTTGAATCGATAGGATTGTCAATGTCGGGCGTGGCACTGATGTTTACTCGGACAGCCTGGAAGGGGAACTTAATGAACTTGTTTTGAGGATCGGTGCGGGAATACAACACTTCCTTTTCCAGCACGACGATATACATCCGTTGCCGGTTAACGGCCGATTTGGTCTGTTTGTGGAACTTTCTTTCAGTGATCTTGACCAACGCCGCGCGGTGTCCGAACGGGAAGAGATAACCTTCACGTACGACCTTGACGTAATGGTCGCGCCCCAGGGTTGCCAGATGCTCCCATTCAATAATATTCAGAAAATTATCGGCAGGGGATGGTACATCAAAGAAGGCATGCCAGTCGAGGTAAGCGCCGAGGCTGGTCAGCATCAGATTTTTGACTGGCACCGGCTTGGGCGAATAACCGCTGATGGAATAATTGGAAGTGGTATGCACCAGAATATGGCGGTCACTGGCATCGAGCGAAGCCATAAACGGTTCACCGATTTTTGCCGGCACCTCGTATTTTTCATTGGCCTCATCGGCCCATAGGGCGCGGATCGTCTTAAAGTTGCCAAGCGTTCGGGTGGTTTTGCCATCGCTCAGACGAACTCCGAGAGCAGTATGCCATAGTTCTGCGACCTGCCCTTTGGTGGTTGCCAGGGGGTCGAGTACCCGTAGCTGGGCCGACAGTTCTGGTGTATTTTGGATCTTTCGTTCCTCCGTATCCCTGAACTGAAGACTTTTCAGGTGATAAAAATCGTTCACCTGGTTCGGCGAAATGTACATCAGGGCAGGGGCTTCGATAGAGGTATTGAAATCGGGGATTGGGGCCACTTTCAGGCTGATGCCTTTGATGGCAGCCACATTGAAGGACGGGCGAAGGGTTTCCATTTCCCGTGGCTGTAACAGTTTGCTGAGCTGAGCCTCTTCGTATACCGCCCGCTGATCGGCTTTTACTTTCGATGTCTGGATCATCTTCACTGCATATTCCTTTGAACCGGTGTCCATAAAGCGGGTGCCTGACGGTGCCTTTGACGCTTGAGTCCTGCCCGCTAAATAGGCAGGCTTACGGACATCGATGGTTTGTGGAAGCTTGATCCAGGCCCGTGGATGCACGATCAACTTATATTTGGACCAGTCCAGTAATTCTTCCGTGATTACCGGGAATCCGTCGTGTCCTGCCGGAAGTTCATAAACCAGGCGGCTGCGGCGGGCGCGCAGGTGTTTGGCCGGAAGCCTGACTTCTGTATTGGTTCCCGTACCCGGGATTTGATTTGACTCGAAAAATGCTTCTTCAAGGGTATGCTGGCTGGTGAAATAAATGATCACAATCCCGTTTTTCTTCTTATTATCCAGTTCCAGATAAGGCGCCTGGCCGCGATTGGTGAAGTTGAAATTGTGAAATTCAAATTCCAGCAGGATCATGTCTTCAGGACGCAGAAGACGAATGGTCAGGGCCCGTTTGGGTTTAAACCTGATCTTTTCGAACTGTAGGTCAAGTTCCGGGACATTGGTGGCGGTTTTGCGAACAGGTTCCTGTGCATCGGGCGTTATGGTGGTGGTGCTTGAAGTTTGCTTCTTTACCGGAACCTGAACACCAGGTCTGACAACTGTTGCGGAAGATCCTTTTTTCACCGGTTCCTGGGTGCTGACCCGGATGGCCGGAGAATCCCGGTATACCGATGTCAGGCTGATGCCGTTTGTAATATTGGACTGAAAAGCTTTCAGGCGTGGTTCAAAAACCTGACCAGACAGGGTATTGGCGTCGCCCCACGCTTCGAAATCAGGGAATTGCCTGGAAGGCTCAAATTTAAATGAGCCCAGCGGAGTTGAAAACCATTGTCCGCTTTTAGGCAGACTTGCCGAGAAGTAAACCTTTGGCGCTCCGCCGTTCAGATATTCAGTATAATAAAGATATTTTCGGAACTGTAGTTTCTCCGTACCAAAACCTGGATTACTGATGGTGAGTTGACCTTTCTTTCCACTGATCCAAAGCATTCCGGAACCGGACAGGATTATGTTCAATTTTGGAAGTTCACCGGAATCCTGAAAAACCGGCTCCCCATTCAATTTTAGTCGGGATACCAGTTCGGGCCATGCCTGGAACTCAGGCAATCCGATCAAGCTCCCATCCTGCTCCCTTCTGCGGATAAACGCGGGACTTTCGTTTTGTGTTGCGGAAAGGATCAGCTGGTCAGTTGCATATTGATCTCCGTGTAATTTTAGCAAAATTCCTTTTTCGCCATGCAGGCTTAAATTCCATTCCCGGTCGATCTCCGTCCTTAGTTCGCCATTCCAGATCACAGTATCCTGGTGGTTCAGTGACGCCAGTTCCGTAATTTTTCTTTCCGCTCCTTCCAGATGTATATGCCCATCGAGCCAGCTCAGGAAATTGGTCTCGCCTGAAATACCTAATTCCGGGATGGTGATATCCATGATCCAGTATCCATTCCCGAAACCGATCTTTGCTTCAAGGGAAAAACAGAATGCAGAGCCTTTGTACCGGAGGCCCTGCGCGTGGACGACATAACCTTCCGGTTCTTCTGACCAGTTCAGCAAATAACCCTTTTCAAAGATCTTTTCTGAAAACTCCCAGCATACTTGATTGTTCCGGCAAAACAGGAGCCTGTTTTTTGAGCCTTTCAAATGAAAGGGCGCTGATGACAACGTTTTCAGTGAATCGACCAGGGGACTCCAGACAATGGCCCCAAGACCCATTGTCCTGATAAAATTCCTCCTGCCTGGTACGGGTGTTTTTTCCTTTTCTTCTGAAATGGTAAATTCTCTGGATTTTCTGATGTTTAAATAATGAAAGTTCATATGCATTTTTTTTCCATTCAGGTTACAATAATTCATATAGTCAGTCAGGCCTTCACCCCGGCAATGGCCAGAGAATTGGCCGGGATAAGGATATGCTTGTTTGAGAGTTTCGGTTCAAGATCCGTCTCATACCCATCAGGTTAGGGAGTTGAAAAGAAAAGGTACTATAAATAAATGAATTAACAAATACTGTTTTTAGAGGTTTTCAATAGAGATTTAATCGCACATAAATTCATTATATGAGTTCTGTTCGTACCTATTGACAAGCCCAATCAAATAAATTACAGTTGAAGATTTTGGATGGAAAATGATTATGAAAAGAATAGTATCGATTTTATTTCCAGGAATAATCACATGTTCAATAAGACTGAAGCAATTGGGCGGACAATGTGTCGTTTTTCCCCATTCTTCCATTATTCATAAATTCTGAAGACTTTTCCGGAAATACTGCCTTCCACGCTTTCGACATAAGCCCTTACAATTTTTTCCATGGGAATCGGAACGATATCCGGGAAAAACTGGCCAAAATCCTGGATCGATTCAGCAACAGGTCCCGGACTTACAATATTAATACGGAGGTTTCTTGGCAATTCAAGGCTGGCTGTTTCAGTGAAGCTGTTCAGCGCACTGTTAATAATTGCCCTACCGGTCGCTCCTTTGGCATGCCGGTCTGCAAATATGCCCGATGTTAATGTGAAACTCCCGTTGTCGTTCAGATAGCGCTGGCCTATGAGCACGAGGTTAATCTGCCCGAAAAGCTTTGCCTTCATGTTGTCCAGTAATTCTTCTTCCGTAAGCTTGCTGAAATTATCCAGCGCACCGGAAGCCGTTGTGCTGATGCATGCGTCAAGAGGCCCTATAGTTTCATAAATGTGCCTGATGGAGCGGGTGAATGTGAGATCCACCTGAAATTTTGCATTCGAACGTGAGGCAATGACGATTTCATGCCGGGTTGCCAAAGCTTCTGCAACTTTCTCACCAATGGTTCCGCTTCCTCCGATTATTAGAATTCTCATACTTTATATAGCTAAGTATCTGGTTGCCTGTAACCATGACGTTTAAAGAACAAAATCAGAGGAATTTAGTTTAAAAAAAGAGGCCTTTCTGTTATTCGAAAGGCCTTTCCGGTTATCTTGAACGTATTTCCCTGCGCATGAATGAATAATAACCCAGTGCAAACAACAAAATGGATCCCGCCACAAGTCCGGTCACCTGTGGCCAGACCATCAGCAGGCTTTGTCCCAAAGGCAAAGGCGTTGGAAGGGCTCCCTGTGTTTGCTCCATCGTCAATGCGCCCAGGCTTCGTACCGATGGCATCAGCAGAGTCGTGGTTGCCTCACTGAACAGAAAGCTGGGATTAAACCGCATCAGGTTTAAGATGAAATTTTGGTAAACCACCACCTGTTGCTCAGACAGCATTCCTTTTGGAGCCATTCCTTTTGCCAAAAGGTCGATGATGATGTTATAAAAGATGCTGAAAAAAAGCCAGATGGCAATCCCAGCCAGTGCAGAGGTTGCTGCCTGTTTGAATTTTACCGAAAAGAAGATGGACAAATTCAGCCAGAATGCCACGTAAACAATGCTGATCAGAATGAAGAAGATGATGCGCATCAGCTCATCCGCCGTTGGCGGAATTCCGATTGCGATAAGACCCGAACCCATCACCATCAGGGCAAGAATAAGAAACAGGGCGCTGACAACGATCAATGAGGCCATAAGTTTGGCATTAATGATGTAATCCCGGTAGATCGGCTGGCTCAGCATCCGGCTCAGGGTTCCCCGGTTATGTTCGGAATTGATGGCATCAAACCCCAGGCTGATGCCCAACAATGGCCCCAGGAAACTGAGAAAAACGGTGAATGAAGGCAAAGTACCATCTGAAATTGTAAATAGCTTAAAAAAGAAGAAGGCTCCTTCGGCTTCGCTTCCTTTTGTTGCCTTACCAAACTGAGCAAGGGAGGTGT
>Ga0074195_1002468_pt1 | contig 20510 bp, 16 predicted proteins | sample EPASupsiteHSE623_FD_64525 | JGI IMG/M metagenome (GOLD analysis project Ga0074195, IMG submission 64525) | Bioremediated contaminated groundwater from EPA Superfund site, New Mexico - Sample HSE6-23 | ecosystem: Environmental > Aquatic > Deep subsurface > Groundwater > Contaminated ...
TGAGGCCCGGCTGAAGAGCCGAGGCCGAACGCCATCTTGCGACCGCGACGAAGAGGAGCGGTCCTATGCAAGATGGCCGGAAGGCGACGAGTTCTGACGCAGCAGACGAGTGGGCAGACCAGGCGCAGATGGGGGATCAGGGGGAAACGGGTCCGTTGACCCCCTTTCCGTCCGTCTCGTACAATGGCCCCATGGATGCCATCGACCAGCTCTTTCACCACGATCCCTTCGACTACTCCGACGTGGGGAAGGCACTGCAGTTCGACGCTTTCCGCCAATCGTTCATCCACCACTTCGATCACTGCCCGGAGTATCGCGCCCTGTGCGTTCTGGTCGGTTTCGATCCAGGGTGCCTGAAGAGTCCCTCCGATCTGCTCGACATCCCGTTCGTCTTCGTCACCGTTTTCAAGGAGAGAGATCTCGTCAGCGTCCCGCGATCGGAGATCGTTCGGGAGTTCACGTCATCGGGGACCGGTGGACGGCAGAGCCGCATCTACCTCGATCAGGGGTCTTTCGATCGGGTCATCCTGTCGGCCCGCAACATCCACGACCGACTCGGCATGGTGTCTCCTCGGCAGAACGTCAACTACCTCTGCTTTTCCTACGACCCTTCACGCGCCGCGAGTCTCGGAACGAGCTTCACCGACGACCTCCTCACGAGCTTCACCGGACGCAAAGAGGTGTTCTTCACGATCCGCTGGGACGACCAACGGGGCGACTTCTTCTTCGATCGGAAAGAGACCCTCGCGAAGCTGGAGGAGTACCAACGCCAGGAATATCCCACCCGGCTCGTCGGATTTCCGGCTTTCATGTATCAACTCGTCAAAGAAGCCGTCTCGGCCCGGAAAGCCCCTTTTTCGCTCGGGAGCGACTCCTGGGTGATGACCGGCGGCGGATGGAAGAACCTCGCTGACGCGGAGGTCTCCAAGGAGACGTTCATCCACGACATGTCGACGTGGCTTGGCCTTCCGCCCGAGAACATCCGCGACATGTACGGGATGGTCGAGCACGGAATCCCGTACGTGGACTGCAGCCTTCATCGCCTCCACGTCCCCATTTATGCGCTCGTTTCCGTGCACGACCCAGAGACTCTCGAGTCGCTGGGTCCGGGCAAACTGGGCTTGCTCAAATTCCAGACCCCGTACATCACGAGCTATCCAAGCGCGAGCCTCATGACGACCGATCTGGGGATCTATGAGAAGTCGTGTCCGTGCGGCCTTCAAGGTCCGGTCGTGTCCATCGTTCGACGCGGAGGAGTGAGCAAGCACAAGGGCTGTGCGATCTCGGCGGCCGAGGCGCTCCTCGGGACCGAACCGACCGCCATGAGGAGAGATCAGCCGTGAAGAACGTCTATGGGGAATACGTCTTCGGAACGTTTCGAGAGACAGAGGTCCCTCTGGACGCGGCCGGCGCCAGAGAGCTCGTGGAAAGAGCCCGGAAAGAGACGCGACGGGCCGCGGCGACTCCGCTCTCGACCGTGCTCGACATCCTCGACGACTGCGGCCGCTCCTGGGCGGATCCGGAATACCCGCTTCGCGACGAGGCTCAAAGGGAGTTGGAGCATCTCATCCCATTTTCCCGAGAAATGATCGCCCAGACCCTCGCGCTGCTTCCGTCGGTTCTCTCGCGATCGGAGCTCGAAGCGAGGATCCGCGCGGAACTGGGACCGCTCGCTTTGTTGGACGGATTCGTGCACGACCCGGACTTCGCGGGATCCCACTCGATGAGACCCAGAGGAGTTCTTCTGCACGTGGCCGCGGGGAACGTCTTCTTGGGCTGTGTCGATTCCCTTGTGATGGGGCTCATCACAAAGAACGTCAACATCCTGAAGCTCTCGCGTTCCGATCCGTACTTCCCTCTCGCCTTTGTCCGCAGCCTCGCCGAGCACGACCGCGAGAAAGACGTCTGCCGATCGATCGCCGTCGTATCCTGGAAAGGAGGCGACCAGTCGGTGGAATCGGTCCTGAAGAGCGGCGCGGACACGATCATGGTCTGGGGCGGGGAGGGTTCTGTCCGCGCCTATCGGGAAGGGCTGGGGATCTCGACACGGCTGGTCGAGTACGGCCCCAAGGTCTCCACGGCCATCGTCACGCGGGAGTCGCTGACCGAGGGCCGACGGACCAGATTGGCCATGGGCCTCGCCCGGGACATGGTGATGTGGGATCAGTCGGCCTGCTCGTCTCCGCAGACGGTCTACATCCAAGACATGGATACTCCGGGGAGCGGAGTGAACGCACTCGTCCCCTCGCTCCTCTCGGCCCTGGAAACCCTCTCGATCGACCTCCCCTTGGGACGTCTGTCCATCGACGAAAAGGTCGAAATCCGCAAGGAGCGCGAACGGGCTCGATTCGCCATGGCTCAGGGCGAAGGCCAGGTTTGGGAGTCGAAGCCGGCCATGAACTACACAGTGATCCACCGCCCCTCCCCCGGATTCTGCTTGTCGCCCCTCAACCGCACGCTCTTCCTGAGGTCGTTCCAGCGGATCGAGGAAGTCTTCTCCGAGCTCACACCGATTCGACAGTACCTCCAGTGCGTCGCATGCGACGCTCCGCCAGAGGTCATGGCCCAGATCGCACTTCGGCTTGCTGACCTGGGGGCCAATCGGATCACGGCCGTGGGGAAGATGTCCGCCGTCAAGACTGGAGCCCCTCACGACGGCCGATATCCGCTTGCGGAACTGGTCCGACGCGTCAGCTTGGAGATCGATCGGCCCGTGGTTTCAGTTCCCGATCGACTGAAGACGGTATTGACCCACGCGGCAGCGCATTCCCCCTTCTATTCGCGAAGATTGGCCGGCGTTGACCTGAAGAGCCCAGGCGCCCTCGAAAACCTTCCCCTCCTTTCCAAGGACGATCTATACAGAAACACACCGCCCATGGGATCGGGGCTCGTCACAGGCCCCATCCACGGCGCCGTGGTCTTCGCCTCAGGTGGGTCCACCGGGCACCCCAAGTTCTCGTACTATGCGAACTCCGAATGGAAGCGGGTGTGCGACGTTCTTGCATCCATCCTCTCCGCAGGAGGAGTCTCGACCGGTGATCGTGTCGCGAATCTGTTCGTGGCGGGCGGGCTCTGGTCGAGTTTCGTGGCTGTCAACCGGGCGCTGGAAAAGCTCGGCTGCCTCAGCCTTCCCATTGGTGGACACAGCGAGATCGATCTGATCATCACGTACCTCGAGACGTTCGATGCAAACGTCGTGATCGGCCTTCCATCCATGCTCATGGCGCTAGCCCAAACGATCAAGGAGAAAGGCCGCGGACGGATCCGCATCGAGAAGGTACTCTATGGAGGGGAACGAATCTCGGACGCCTGCAGGGAGACCCTCCACGAGGCTCTGGGTGCGCCCCTCGTGCGATCGGCCGGTTACGCATCGGTGGACGCCGGAACGATCGGGTATCAGTGCCAACGCGCGGCAGGAACCGTCCACCATGTGTGCGAGGGCCATCAACTCGTCGAAATCCTCGATCCTGACTCGGGAAGCCCCGTCAACGGAGAAAATACCGGAGAGCTCGTCGTCACCAGCCTCGAGCGATTCCTGATGCCCTTGATCCGCTACCGCACCGGAGATCTCGCGCGCTGGGTGACAGACCCGTGCGGCTGTGGGGGAAACGACCGACGGTTCGAGCTCTTGGGTCGTTGTGACGACATCCTTCACATCGGAGGAGCCCGTGTCACGGTCGCTGACGTGGAGACGGCGCTCCAAAGCGTCCCGGGCCTCTCGACCGTCTTCCAGATCGAGCTCTCGTTGGAAGGGAACGATGAGCGGCTGACCGTGCGGGTGGAGCTCGAGAAGGCGGGTACACGCGGTCTGGCGACGCTGAAAAAGACCGTTCAAAACGTCATTTTGAAGGTGTGCGCCGATCTACGATTCAGCATCGAGAAGGGGTGGTTGAAGCCGTTCACCGTCGACCTGGTCCCCCCTGGATCCATCCCAAGGCTCGCCCGCACCGGAAAGCGGAAGAGTGTCGTTGATCGGCGAGGGCGATCCGAGGGGAGTCGGTGACAGAGTGTCGCTGGTGTTGGCGGCCCTGATCGTCTTGTTTCTGTCCCTCGTGTTTCGCGGATTCCTCGTTGAACCTTGGCGCATCGAACGGACGGTCATCGAACTCGAGCTCCCCAGACTGCCAGCACCTTTGAAAGAAGCTCGGATCGTGATCCTGTCCGACTTGCACACGCAGTCTTGGGGCTACCGAGAGTTGTTCATCGCCGACCAGTTGAGGCGCCACCCACCCGACCTTCTGCTCTTGTCGGGCGATCTCATATCGAATTCTGGCGGAGTGAACACCGTGCTGGAGGTTCTTGGAAGCGTTCACCCACGGATGGGTGTGTTCTTTGTCAGAGGCAACAACGAGGTCGAGGAGATCGCGGACCAACAAGGCTTCATCGAGAGACTCACGAAGCTCGGATGGACCATCCTCATGAACGAACACCGAAAGATCGAGGGGGCTGGAGAGGAGTTCTACATCGCTGGGGTCGACGATCCGAACAACGATCTGGATCGACTCGACAAGGCTCTGGAAGGGATACCGTCCGGTGCGTTCACGGTGCTCCTCGCCCACACGCCCGAGCCCTTCCCTGAGGCAGTCCAAGCCGGAGTGAACCTGGTGGTCTCCGGACACACGCACGGAGGCCAGGTCCAAGTGCCCGTTCTGGGACCTCCCTGGGTCGACACACCTCGGACCGGTCGCATGTATACAAGCGGCGTCTATCGGGAAGAGGGCTCAACCCTAATCGTGAGTCGCGGAGTTGGCTGGTCCATCCTGCCGCTGCGGTTGTTCTGTTCCCCTCAGCTCATCGAGCTGCGGCTTCGGGCTACTTCTTGTGGACCCACCCGAGGTCCTCTATCCCGCGACGGACCATCATGACGCCGATGGAGGCCAACAGAAGGTTCGCAACTTTCGTAAAGGCTCGAGCGCCGGCCGGTCCGAGGAGTCGGTTGATCACATCGGCGTATCGAAGGCAGACGTACACGATGACCATGTTCACCACCAGCGCCACGGTGGTGATGGCGAGCCCGGCCGATTCGTGCTGCATCAGGAGAGTCGTGAGGGCGGACGGTCCTATGATGAGCGGAGTGCCTATGGGGAAGACGCCAACGGATCCTGACTGATCCGATCCCCGTGTCTCGGAGCTACCCAGGAGCTCGGCGGTGGCTAACATGAAGATGAGGATTCCTCCAGCAATGCGAAAATCTTCCAGAGTGATTCCCATGACCCGGAAGATCGCGTTCCCCACGAGGACGAATCCGAGGCCTACGCAAAATGCGGTCAGGGTCGCCTGAAGCGCGATCTGTCGCTTGGACACGGCGTCCAAGTCGGCGATCATGGCCACATAGATCGGAATGGCCCCGGGCACGTCGATGGCCACGAAGATCGGGATGAACGCCAACACGAATGCGTCGAAAAGGCTCTTGAGGCTGTCGGGAAAGGGCATCTGGAAGCACCTCGTGGAGAATTCGGAGGAGAGACTCTACCATCTCGCTCCTCCGGCATACAAGCGCGAGAAAGCTCCGGGGTGGACGGACCAAGAGCTCTCACAGCCTCAAAGCGAAGGGACCTCCACGAGCTTTCCGGTCTCCGGATTCAGCCTCCAGGCCCTTGCGTGGCGCCCCCACGCCAAGTGGCCGGTCTTGGGAATGGATTGACCCGTCGGGCGAATCGCCTCGGGTGAACGGGTCCAAGGCGACTCTTGGACGGTCGGGATCGTCACGAGCGAGCCGGAAACCAGAATCTGCGGAGCCTGGCCCGGGATCTGCGGCAAAACGAGAACGGGCCCCGGGCAAAGCGGCCCGTTTCCGCCCATGACGAACACTTTTCCAGTCCCTTCGGGAGAACGACTCAACGCGTCGAGGCTCGTCTCGATCGCATTTTTCAGACCATCGGGGTCGCGACTTGGATCGCGCTCGTATTCGCGGGCCGCGCTTCGGATCCGGGCAACGATCGCTTCCTCCATGGAAGTGAGGTCGGGTTGCGAAGGTTGGGTTCTCAAAGCCTGGAGAGGGTGATACTCCACGCTGGCCGGAGGATTCGCCGGGGACCCCTCGGTTCGGTCACGAGGGGGTGCAAGAGGAAGGACCTCGAGCTGGGAAAAGCTTTCACCGCCTTGGCTGTCGGTGGCGACGAGCGATACCTCCAGACACGAGCCCTTCCCCGTGGAGAGATCCCTTGTATCGGCCGAGGAAGGATCCACAAGGCGAAACCGGATATCCTTCAGGAAGACCGTCACACTCTCTCCGGAACTTCGGACCAGCGTCCCGGCCTCCTCCGGATGGGACAGCGTGGTTCCAAAAAAGCGGGCCAGGAAAAATCTCCGCCGTGCCTCGATCGAACCGGTCGGGTCATTCATCGGAAGGAGACGATAGTTCACGGCATCGGCTTTGGGACGGGCTCGTTTCCCGGAGATGTCGTCACCGGCGGGAACGTAGAAAGCGATCTCCGTGGCATCGGCAGAGATTCGGACAGGATGAAGTCGATCACCCCACCGACCTCCGGAGCGGATTTCTTCTCCACAAGACAGCTCGTCCGACACGGTCACGAGCCGCCTCAGGTCTCGTCGAATCGCCTCCACGGCCGTCGTGGCGGATCGCGAGGCCTCGGACCTCGGGTCGCGCTTTCGCTTCGCGGGGGAAGAGGGCACGATCAGTTCGTGAAGCGCGGCGAGCATCACCAAGGCGACGACCGTGGAAACCATAAAGTCGAGCCAAAAGAACCCCTTCGGGTCCAACTTCTGGTCCATTTGTCCTCACCTTGTTGCTGCCCGAAGGCCACGCTCGACAGGAGCACCGACCGCCGAATCGGCGGCCCCCCCCCGAATGGTCCGCCCCCCTTAGGGGCAGACGAACCCGATCGCACCAAAGAGCAACGGTTGTATCGAGATCGAGAGACCGTCTTGGAGCAGACTGACGGTTGTTTTTCGGCCTGGAGGGGGTCTTACGGAAGAATCATCGCTTGCATTTTTTTCGCCAGGAGCTATCGTTTGTGCTTCGGATTTCTTCTTGTTAGAGTGTAGAAATACGTCCCTTGGGGGTCAAGGGACAAGAGACGACCAAACTCACGAATGATCCACGAGCCACACCATTCAATCAATCGATTCCACAGATTCTGCCTTCCCAAGACGACCAACGTGCAACGCCGTGGGATGGGTGTCCTGTTCGTCATCGCAGGGGGCATCCTCGTGGTGCTCGCGGTTTTGGTCGGCATCAACCAAATCGGTTCCCTGTCCGGATCGACACGAGACACGACCGCAACCCTCGAGCTGTGCAACAAGGCCAGCCTGCTGGCCGAGTCGGCCGTGGACGAGGGTGCCTACGCTGCGCTGACGTTCGACTTGAACAATCCCGCAGCACCGGCAGACGGGCTCTATCTGAGGCTACGCCAATATGTTCCTCCGGCAGATCCCAACCAGGCCCCGACCACGCAAGCGCCAGTGTTCGAAGGGGCGACCCCGTTCATCATTCAGGCCACGTGTGCCCCCCAGCTCACCTACGACGCCATCAAGGCCGACACATCGCTGACGTTGCGTTGGAGCGATCCGGCCTCAAACCCGGTGTACTACGGGCCTCTGGATTGGCACCCCATCATGGTGACCCAGAACAGCCAGAGTCTGACCCTTGTCCCCGAATCCAACGAGTCCGTAGGCATCCTTGGATTCGCCCACACGGCCTGCATCAAGGGCACGGGTTTTTTCAAGGACATCGATCAGTCCGTGATGTTCTCTCGCCCCTACAAGTGCATCTTGATGGGCCCACCGTGGCCTTTCTATCAACACAGCCTCTTCGTGATCGAATTCTACGGAGAAGGTCAGCGCCCAAGCCAGGACTACAGAGACCAGATGACCTTCGATCTGTACCCGGCCACTTCGAGTAGTACAACACCGACGGTCTGGAGGGCAAAGAAAGCCGGTCCGTTGAAGAGCGCGTTCGGAGAGTTCTACCGACGTGCGGCCTGGTTCAAAGGACTGGTAAAAAAGACCAACGAGACTTTGCAGGGGCTTGGGCAGCCACCGGTCACGATCGACACATCCTGGCTCCAGGTGAACCAGGCGGACGGCTACCCGGTGGTGTTTGATGCCGATGCTTCGGGAAACGGCCGGCTCGACCCCTTGAAGTCGGACGACCCCGATGTCGTGGAGCTGAACAAACAAACGACAAAGGAAAGCGGTGGAGTGAGCTACGCGATCTGTGACGCCGGAGTCGATCTCGAGCAGCTCAACACCGCGAACGCTAGCAAATACGTCGACCTCATCAAGAGCTTGGGTGAGGCTTTCAAGAAGGTCGGAGCCAAGATCAACGTTCGCAGCGTGACTCCGGAGGAAAACGCGAAGTACTACGCGGTTCCGGCCGGTTCGACCACACCGTCGGCCTATACCGCCCTCTCGGCCCAGGCGTGGTACGCACGCGCCACGCGGATCTTCGTCGGCCCCAGCGATCTTCGCAGGATCCAGACCCCTGACAGCTCGCAGTTCGAGCTCAACGGAATCTATTACTTCAGGGGCCCGGGGCCCTACGTGCTGGACAAGCCTTACGTGGGCACGGGAATCCTGATCTTCGAGGACAACGTGTCCGTCAGGGGCTTTGTTCCGAGCTCCTCCAAGGGTCATGCCGTTGTCGTCGCGGTGCCACAACCCACACGGTCGGACACGATCAGCATCTCCGTCCTGGGTGAAGTGACGGCAGACCTCCTGGCACCATACGGAACGGTCAATTCGGGATCCATGGCCATTCCGACCCAGTCGATCAACGGCTCGGTTTTCGTTCGATACCTGCCCGATGCGGATTCGTCCTCGTCTGTGAACTTCTTCGGATCGCAATCCGCATCGATTCCGATGTTCCCATCGATCAACCGGGGCAGCAAGAGCGACTACTACTACGAGCCATACAAATCCGGATCCACAGGCTACTCGAACGACTATGCCAAACATATGCAGGTGTTCTTGGATCCTGGTTACGTGAAAAAACTGTATTGGACGAAGAGAGATCGTCACTAGAACAGGAGGTGCCCCATGTTGTGCAGAATTCGGCGCCGGCCAGCGTTCACGATGATTGAGGTGATGGTGGGTCTGGTCGTCGCCTCTGTCCTGCTTGGGGTCTTGTACCAGCTCTTCAACACGTCCAGGACCGTCAACCTCAAGGTCGAAGGAAAGACCGAGGCGATCCAGTCGGCCAACTTGGCGTTGGAGGCGATCAAGCGAGACCTCAAGCAGCTCGTCACACGTCCCTTCATCCGGGTGGGCGACACCTACCAAGGCATCGTTGGTGACCCCCAGCATCCCGTTCTGATCTCGGATGACGGGACCGAGATGTCTTTCCATATTCCGGATCGCTCAACCTCTGTTCCGGATCCGGCCTCCAAAAAATTCAAGCTCGCCACCGTCTACTACGGTCTCTGGCAAAAGGCCGTGAAGGACGGCGGGTACGAAGGCACGGTCTACCACCTCGTGCGTTGCGAAGGATCCAATCCCAATCTTGCGCAAGAGGCTGGCAGCCTGGCCCTCGGAGGTCGCGCCAACCTGGGAGCGGTCTTTTTGAGAGAGGGAAAAGATTCGGCGTCCAAGACCATGGCGCCCATCCGGTTCAGGCTTTTGGGCCCCAATGCGAACCTTGGGCCCGGCTCTCCGTCAGCCCCGTCCGGGGACAACAACTACTATGTTGAGTTGACGGTGTTCGGGGCAGACAGCGCGGGCCGCGAGGACCAGGGTCGGATGGATCTCGTCGCACTGGATGAGCCGAGTCGCCTGGCCAATGTCCCGGAGCTCAGGATCGACGAATTCACGCTGTTCGAGCCCAATCCGGCGGCGCCGCTCTTCATCGCCCGGTTGCCGCCGCCAAGCACGCTGGTTGGCACACCGGTCAACCTCCCGCCAGGAGCGGCTCCTCAAGGCACGCCTCTAGAGCCCACTTCTGCCACACCCCCCACTCCGACGACTCCGTCTTCGTCAACGCCCGCGAACCCCCCGGCGGTTTCACCGGTCACACCAGCCACAACACCGACGTCGCCAGGCACGACACCGACTTCGCCGGGCACGACACCGACTTCGCCAGGCACGACACCGGTCGCGACCCCGGCCCCGACCACGGCAGCGCCGACGCCTACTCCAGCGGCTGGAGTTCCGGATCCAACGGGGGTCAAGAGCTGGGCCGCCTACACTCAACTGGACGCGAACGGAAAGCCCACGGGCGTGTACGTGGAGGCCGTTCTCCGCAATGACGGGTCGATGAGATTCACCATCAAGGACAACAAGACCAATCAGGTCATCGACGAAAAGATCATGCCGAACACTCCGCAGGCGGACGGTCAGAATGCCTCACGTGCCGCGGTCGACTCTTGGCTGGTGAGCAAAGGGATCGATCCGAACAAGGTCCCCAACGATCCATCGATGACGGCACCGGCCGACTATTCAGCCAACTGAGGCGATCATGAGACAGACGATCCGTTCCGGATTCTCCATAGTTGAGATCTGCATGGTGGCCTTGATGTTGGGGGTGTGCCTTCTGCCGTTCATGGGCTATTTTCAGAACCAGACCCGGCAGACCGGCCACACCCAAGGACGGTCTCTGGGACTGGCCATCGCGCACCAGACGATGGAACGGTTTCGCAATCTCGGCTACGACACTCTCCAGACCAAGTGCGGGAACGGATTGTCCGAACCAGACCTGGTTTCGGATCCACTGCTCAAGATCGATAAACTTCCCTCTGCCGTGAGGGAAAAATACGTGGTCGACGACTATTCACGCACGATCCGATTCAAGGAGATCCAGGATCCCCGCGTGTCCGCGACCTCATCACAGGGTCCAGGACCTCGCGTGGGCCTGCTGACCGTGACCGTGAACTGGAAGCCAAAGAGTCTCCCGGCGGCTTCCATGCAGTACTCGAAAATCGTCATCGGCCACAGGTGGTAATGTTCGATCGGCGCGATGGTCCTATCGGACCCCACCGTGGACGATCCGACTCACCGCGTCTCGTACTCGTAAACGGGACGCGGTCTGAGCTTTTCCTTCAGAGTTGAAATGGCCTCGGAGATCCGGGCGCGCAGAGGCCCCGAAGAGACGACGTTCTGTTCGCACAGCATGGTGAAAAAAGAGATGCCCTGCTTGCAGGTAGCCTGGTCGCTCAACCCCTCATAGCACTGGATCAACCCGGACACAGCTTCATCGGAATACCCGTCCAGGGTCAAAGAGCGTTCCCACTGCACAAGGGCTTCACGCAGGTCAGCCCGCTTGAGGGAATGACGGCCAAGCCCGGTCGGAAGCCCGGGCAACCTCACCCCCAGAGACTCCGCTGTCTTCAAGTCCTCTTCCACGGTGGGCGATACGGAGTCGGATTTCAGCTCCAGCAACGCCCGTCTGAGACGCGCCGCCCCGATGAGCCAAGGGTCAGAGTCCATGGTGGCTGCGGCACGGCTGTAGAGATCCTTGGCCCTGACCAGGTCGCCCCCCCGCTCCTGGGTCGAAGCCAACACGTAGTAGGCGGGCCCCTGGTTCGATCCTTGTGAGAGCAGCTTCTCCATCAATCCGGAGACCAGATGCCATTGCCCGAGGCGGAAGGCAAGCCCCGCCGCCAAATACAGCTCGAGAGCCCCACCCCCTTTGCCCGCCACTTCGGCCAACAGCGAACAGGCCCGATCGTTCTGTCCTTGGAGAACCGCCAGATGGGCTTTCAAAGTGAGCAGCACGCCGTCGGATCGCACGCTGTCGATCCGCTCCATGGAGGCCTCCACTCTATCCGGACTCTCTCCGGTGAGCGAAAGCGCCATCGCCCGCAGAGAGACCACCGTGGACAAATTGGCATCGCCTGAATCCGCAAGCGGCCTCAGAACCTCTGCTGCTTCGCCTGGGATCCCCGTGAGGAGCAACGCGAGAGCGCGATCGATCGGCTTGTCAGCCGCAGCGACAAAGGACAGAAGAGCCGTCCGGACGTGATCCGCACGATCCTCCGGCCCTTGGCCGGTCGAAGCCTTCAAACAAGCCACGACGAGAGAGATCTCATCAATACCGGACCCTTGCACTCGCCCGAAGAAGTAGGCCGGGCAATGCATGACCGGCAGAACCTCGCTTGGGGAAGGGCGAAGAAACGAAAGCGCCCTCGGGCTTCGCGGTTCATAGTAGTGAAGAACCCATTCGGCCATGACGAAAACCCTTGCGAGCGGAGCATGGTCCAGGCCACCCGCGCGGGCATGGGCTGCGGCCTCCGAGACTGCCGAAGAGGGTCGTGAGGTATCGACAACGGGCAGACCGGTCGATGGGGCTATTCGCGCGGCCGTGGATTGCGAAGACACGGAAGCGATGCTCCTGGACGGTCCCGGTGATAAGCCGGCTCGACCAGGGTCCTTCACCTGGTAAGCGGCGACACCCACTACCGTCAGGATGACCAGAACAACCACGGGAATGAACTTGGGATATTCCGGCGAGCCTGGACGAGGGAGCTGACCAGGACGCGCCCCAGAGATCGACTCACGCGGGGTCGCGTCTCTCAAGCTCCGCAGATCCCTCAGCAGGTTGGTTGAGTCTGACTCGGCGTGCCGGGATCGCGGATCGCCGGGACCGGATCGAACATCGGCCATTGAGAAGCCTCCCCAGGGGGAATCCATCGGCTAGTCTGAACGAGCGCAGTTTACCACAGTCACTCGCTTTTGGGTCGCAAACGCATGGACCTGTTGCCGCACCCGCGTTGTGTCGGTCGGTTCGACCGTGATAACATCGACCTGACCGGAATCAACGCGGCCATTGAAGACCAAGGAGCTGTGTCGTGGCTCGATCGATAGCGTGGGTCCTGACCCTCATCGTTCTAAGTGGCGGGGCAGCTGGACTCGGTGCTGCCGAAGAAAAAGGGCTAAAACAGATCTCGCTCTACTACAAGGTCCCCAGCAAGCAACCACTGGTCTACTCCAGCACGATGCAGGAAGAAGACCAGTCGAACCTCAAAGGTCAGTCGGAGAAGAGCTCGCTCCGCTCGGAGCAGACCATCACGAATCAGTACAAGCTCGTTGGTCCCGAGACTCTCGCGGTCAAGGTGCAGTTCTCTGACTTGAGGACCACCGTGAATGGAAAAGAGGTCGACTACACCCCTCCGCAAAAGGAAGCCCAGCGACTGATGGACATAAAGGGCTACCGCAAGACCGCTGACAAGAAGGCTTCCGACTTCGACAAGTTCGATGTGATCCTTCCGGGCTCGCCGGTGGGCATCGGAGACTCGTGGACCTACACGGCGCCTCCCACGAGCGATCTCCCGCTTTACCTCATCACCAGGTTCACGCTCGCCCGCCTGGACAAGGTCAATGGACGGGCTGTGGCCATCATCAACGCCCAGACCCACGCCTCCGAAGTGGAGAACGCTCGACGGCTCAAGATCACTGTCCACGCGAAGGGCCGTATCGGCTTTGCCTACGAGGAAGGGATCCTCGTCCACTCCAGCTTCAAGGTCGAGATGGTTACAGAACCGCTCGACGGAACCGGGAAGAAGATGACCAAGAACATCAAAACAAGTATGAAGCTCGTCAAGGTGGATTGACCGCCGAAGGATCAGGTCCTCACGAAGCGATCAGCACGCCACCGGACGTACGAATCGATCGCGTCGTGGGTACTTGGAAACGCGAGCTCATCGCGGGGGATTCGATCGAACGGGTAGACTCCGATTTCCAGCGCCTCGTCTCCCACGGCTGGCGTGCCCGATGACACTCGCGCTTCGTAAGCGATCAGTACGACGGGGTGGCCAACGTAAGAGAAGACTCCGACGAGAGCGAGGCTTCCAACCTCAACGCAGACCTCCTCCCTGGCCTCCCGGATCGCCGCGTATTCCGTGGATTCACCTCGATCGACGAACCCGCCGGGTATGGTCCACCGGCCGTATCCCGGTTGGTTGGCTCGACGGAGCAGGAGAAGCCCCCCCTCCCATTCGATCAAGGTGGCGACCGCCAGCTTGGGATCACACCACGAGACTTCGCCACAACCGGTGCAGACGTATCGCTCCGGCTCGTTCGCCTTGAGGAGTCGCCTCTCGAGAGGCTGGCCACACAGAGAACAGAATCTGGGGTCTAAAACCCCTGGAACCTTGGGATGGAGTCGACCGCAGAGAGTGCCCATCAGCGGCGAACGAGGACGAGCGCGTCGATGTAGAGCTCGCCCACACCTTGGGCAATGGCCGAGTTATACCCCTGGTACGACAGGGTCATCACGATCCGCTCGAAAACCGGCAGGGTTGATTGCGTGGCTTGGGCCTCGTCCGGGAAACAAAGTGCCCCGATCCGCTCCACCGAAGGCACTGGCGGGTAGCCGAAGGTCGACCGGAAGAAGTCCTTGCTGCTCACCTGCATCCCCGGACAGTTGTACGGCGCCGCGAGCGTTGAGGCGAGAAGTTCCTTGATCGTCAGTCCGAAGATGCCCGAGGAAGAGTTCCGGACCGTGATCAGATACACGTCGTACGAACGGACGATCGGAGTGAGACCCCCGGTGGCGTCGATATCCATCAGCCAGTCGAGCTGGGCAAAACTCGTGTTGGCGACGGCGCTGGCGGACATCTGCACGAACAGCACGCCGTTGGCGGAGAACGGCGCGGGGAACGACTGCCGGCTGAGCGCCGCGAAGTGCAGAGGGTTGCTCACGGTCACCGTGGCATCCTCTCCCTCGAGGTAGAAGATGCCCGAGGACGGCCCGGGCGTGGCCGATGCCGCGGTCGATAAAGACCCTCGCTTGTCCGAGGCCTCGGCCTGGACCTTGTACCAGTAGGTCTTTCCGGTCTCGAGCTTGGAGTCAGCGTCGGTGAACGACGTCACCGTGTTCGCAAGCAGCCCCGAGACTTCCGCGTATCCGGAATCTCGACTCTCGCTTCGGTAGACTCGATACCCGTCCACGGCCTTGGCTGAGGCGTTCCAGGTCACCACGATCTGGCCGATGGAACTCGAGGCGAAGGCGTCGACCCCCTGGACCATGGCCGGCACATAGTTGTTCACGCTTATGACATCGCTCGGCGCCGACTCGTTACCCGTCACGTCGAAGGCTGTCACGATGTAGTAGTCGGAGGATGTGCCGAATGGATCGACGTAGGAGAACGAGAGCTCCGTCCCGATGTTCTCCACGATCCCGACCGGTTTGAACTCGCCCTCGAAGTTGTTGCCTCGCTTGATGATGAACCCGCCACCGACGAGGTCGTTGACCTGGTTGTTCTGACCGATGATGGTTCCGTCCGTGTTCTGCGTCGGTCTCCCCCAGGCGAGTTGGATGCCGTTGTCGGTCGCCACGGCCGAGGCAGAACCATTGTTGGTGTCGGAACCCGGCGGCTTCGGCACCGTGCTGTCTCCCTCCTGGACTCGCAGCGTCCGCGACTGGGTGCGCCGCCCCTCGGCCAGCTCGCGGGTAATCGGCGCCACCTGATAGATGAACTCGCAGTTGTTGGAGACCGCTGTGTCGGCGAAGTAGTTGGTGCCCTGAGGGACGATCGCCACGAGCGCGTAGATGGAGTTCTCGCCAACCTGGTTCCGGTAGATGTTGTACCCGTACACCAGACTCGACAGGTTGAGATCCCAGGTGATGATCGTCCGCGAGTTTCCCGCGTATCCTCGGACGTTGATGACCTCCAAGTCCTGGGTTCCCGCGGGAAGCGACCCCGGAATCGCGTTGACGACCGCTGCCAGATCGAACGTGCTCTCCCGTCCGTTTCGGTCAAAGGCGGTGATCTTGTAGAAATAGCGGATGTTATTGACCAGGCCGTCCGGAATGCCGTCGCCGTTCAGGTCAGGCCCTTCGTCCTCGAAGTAGGGGCTCTGGTTGATCCCGGTCGATCCGACCTGGGTGTACCCTTGAGACGAGGACGTACTCCTGTAGACGTTGTACCCGACGAGAGCCGCTTCCGTGTTGGCGGTCCAGGTCAGTCGAACCTTCTGGTCAGCGGGAAACGCCGCGGGATTGCGAACGGTGGCCGGTGCCTTGAGGTCGATGAGCGACTGGATGTTCTGGTCTCCGCCGCACCCCCAGAAGCTGAGAAGAACAACCCCGCCGACGACAAGGAGCCTGTAGAAGGTACGCATCGGGTAACGCCTCGCACGTTCCCTCGGGAATGACGACAAACACTCCCGCCACGGCTGTCGCGTTCACCGGGCGAACAGCGAACAACCCAAACATTCGGCGCGATGATCCAGATTCGTTATCGGCGGGGAGATCGGTCGGAATTAGGGCCAATCCCAGATAATGCGGTTCCTCGGCCATCGACGACCGCGTCCGATTCTCATCGCCGCATACGACGGAACGACCGCGTGAGCCAGTCGAGAACTCGCCGGAAGAGGCCAGCAGAAGGTCGGGTCGACGAGTGTTCCGCGAGCGAGTGGAGCAGTCGTCGTTTCTCTGACAAATCGAGCCGGACATTCGTCGGCTCATCGAGCGAAATATCGTCGGCGACGAAAAGAGTCGGCAGCCCGGTCGAGTCGACCTCGTCGGTATCGTCGGTGCCGATGAGGAGCTCGGACGCATGCGCCCGCTCCGGTGAGATCTTCTGCAGATGCGCATGGAGGGTACGAAACAGCCGCCGCTTGTAGTCAACGAGATCCGCGGCGCACTGTTCCCGACTCGTCGAGGCCCGGTGAGACGATCCGACCGCCGAAGACGCGGGAGGAACCCCGTCCGCGTCGCGAGATGAGACACTTGACGGCGACGACGTGGTCTCGTCGATCCGCTCGACTTCCTTGAGAGCCAGCGCCAAGTTGCGACCGATTTCGCTGACGATCTCAGCCTCGCTCTTCTCCTTGAAGTCGAAGTAGAGGTGCTCCCTGTTTCCGCAACCATAGGTCGAACACTGTCCCCAGAAGCTCCAGCAGTCGAAATGGTGAGGAGTAAAACAACGGGAACAACAGGCCACCTGCTCGCAGATTCGACCTCCGCAGACCTTGCAGACGATCATGGTTTACCAGCGATCATGGTTTACCAGCCTCGAGATAGACCTCGTGGAGTCGTCTCTGTCCACGACCCCTTGCTGACGACCATGGTTCCCAGGCCTCTCGAAATGCACACCGGACGCATGGTATTCGATCGTCGCGGGCTTTTATCCAAGTGCATCTTGACTGGCCTCGGGGTGGGTGTTAGCATACCGCCCCTCTGGAACCCTGATATGACCACTCTCAGCGGATGTGGGGCCGCGTGAGAGAGGCTCCGACTCCAGACTCATAACGGACGATCCAGCATGGGCTCCCTAACTTTCGATCCAAACCTCCGGAACATCGCCATCATTGCGCACGTCGACCACGGAAAGACGACGCTCGTCGACGGGCTCCTCAAACAGACAGGCTGTTTCCGCGCCACCGAAGAGATCCAGGAGAGGATCCTCGACAGCAACGCTCTGGAACGTGAGCGCGGCATCACGATCTTCTCCAAGAACATCTCCATCTCCTACAAAGGCATCAAGATCAACGTCGTGGATACTCCCGGGCACGCGGACTTCGGGGGCGAGGTCGAAAGAATCCTGAGAATGGTCGATGGCGTCCTTCTGCTCGTTGACGCTTTCGATGGCCCCATGCCGCAGACCCGGTTCGTGCTGAGAAAAGCTCTTCAACTCAATCTCAAACCGATCATCGTCATCAACAAGATCGACCGCCTGAACTGCAGTCCCCTGGACGCTCTCGACAAGGTCTACGACCTCTTCATCGACCTGAACGCTTCGAACGAGCAGCTCGACTGCCCGGTCATCTACGCATCGGCCCGTGACGGATACGCGCTCCTCGACCTCGAGGATCAGTCGCAGACGCGAGATTTCACCCCCCTTCTCGATGCCATCCTCGACAAGGTGCCTCCGCCCGAAGGGGATAAAGAAGCTCCGCTCCAGCTGCTCATCACGAAAGTCGAATACGACGACTACATCAAGAAGATAGCCGTCGGCCGGATCGCTCGAGGCACCATGAAGCTTGGTGACACGGTGGTCGTCTTCGGCCGCAAGGGCGAAACCCGCAACGGGAAGGTGGCCTTCCTGTTCACGTTCGAGGGGCTTGGCAGGAAGAAGGTTGAGTCAGCGGGAGCAGGCGACATCGTGGCCATCGCGGGGATCGAAGACGTGATCATCGGAGAGACGATCTCATCCGCCACGTCGCCCGAGGCTCTGCCTGTGTTACAGGTCGATCGTCCCACCCTCGCGCTCCGGTTCTCACCGAATACGAGCCCTCTGGCCGGTCGGGAAGGCACCTACGTCACGAGTCGAAAGCTGCGAGAGCGACTCTACTTCGAAGCCGAGAACAACTTGGCTCTCCGCGTCGAGGATACGGAACGCCCCGAGGTGCTCAAGGTGTCCGGTCGTGGAGAGCTCCATCTTTCGATTCTGATCGAGACGATGCGGCGCGAGAGCTACGAGATGGAGATCGGAAAGCCCGAGGTCATCGTCGAGGAGATCGACGGCAAGACCCACGAACCGTGGGAATACCTCATCATCGAGGTGCCTGACGAATACTCCGGTGTCGTGATCGAACGCGTCGGACGGCGAAAGGGTACCATGGTCAGGCGGAGCCCGATGGGCGGAGAGACCGCGACCCGTCTCGAATTCGACATCACCACGCGGGGGCTTTTGGGTCTCCGAAGTGAGCTTCTGACCGAGACTCGCGGCACGGTCATCATGCACCACTCCTTTCAAGAGTACCGTCCTTTCAGCACGGACCTGAAGCTCGGTCGCCGCAGGGGTTCGATGGTCTCCAAGGAGGCGGGTCCCGCGCTCAGCTACGCCCTCAACAACCTCCAAGAACGCGGGACCCTGTTCGTCTCGCCCGGTCTGGAGATCTACGAGGGGATGGTCGTCGGCGAGAATGCCAGGGAGTTCGACCTGGACGTGAATCCCTGCAAGGGCAAGCATCTCACCAATATCCGGGCCGCGGGATCGGACGAGAAGATCATTCTGACCCCTCCCCGTGTGCTGTCGCTGGAGCAGGCCCTCGAATTCATCAACGAGGACGAGCTCGTCGAGGTCACTCCCACAGCGCTCCGACTCCGGAAGAAGATCCTGGACTGCGGCAGGCGGCGGATCAGCATGCGGGAGACAAAGGCCATGAGCGACGGGGCCTAGGAGCCCCCACAGCAAGGCGTCGCTTGGGAGAAACCCCTCCGACAGTCTTCGGCTGCCGAATCAATCGTCTGCGATCCGGTCTTCGTCTGTCTCCTCTTTGTCGGCTGTGGCCTTTCGTTTTCTCGACAACACGTTGACGCGAGACTCCAGCTTGGAGAGCTTGGACCGCATCTGGGCCATATCACTCTTGGTGGCCAGGTTGACGCTGGAGAGCGCGAGAGTGATCCCTTTCTGGATCTGGTCCTCCAGATACGTCTCCCTCCGGGCGACCTCCTGCTTGACCCGGACAACCAGGTCGCTCTTCAAACCCTGAGCCTCGCTCAGTCCGCGACGTCCTGTCTTCAAGGCCGCCTGGATGGGGGCGCTCCAATCCTCCTCGGCTTTGCGCGCCGCATCGACCCCGGCCTCCCACGACTTCTTCAGATACCCTATGACCGTTCGACTCGACTTCTTGATGAGGTCGCTCAAGAGCGCAACAGAGAGCTCCCCTCCCTTCATCATTTCCCCCTCCAGAACAATCTTGGAGAGCACCTCCTTGGTGAGATCGTCCCCTGTCTGGCTGTGCACGACCTGCACCCTCTCGCCCGCACGCACGAGGTCCCGGATCCCCTGAAGGGTCACATACCGCCGTGCATGGACATCGTAGAGCTTCCGATTGGGATACCGCCTGATCGTTCGCATCGTCCTGTCACTTCCTCGAGCGCCCCTCGAGACGCAGAACCTGCCTCGAAAGCTCGTCGATCTTCTGTTCCAGCTCCGCCACATCGGTCCTGGTCACCAGGTTCATCCGACGCAAAACACCCTTGACGACCCCTGAGGCCAAGGCTTCGAGGGCATCGATCCGGGGTCTGATCGCGGGCAAATGTTGCCGATCCAGAACCTCACGGACCAGATCGCGGCCGTCCTTCTCGGCCAGCTCGCCCCTTTTCACCAGTCTGCCGACGAGATCCTCGACCTCCTCCTGGGCCAGCACGACGGCCCCAACCCCGGCCAGAAGCACCCTGTGGATCTGATCGGTCCAGCCGGTCCGGACGCACTCCGACGGCTTCTGACTCCGTACCACTGTCGACCTCCTCGCCCCAAAGGGCGCGTTAAACGCAGTCCAGACATCGGGCATTGAACATCCGCCAAGACTCCGGGCCAATCTCCGGAGGAAGCCTCATCTTCCTCGAAGCAGATCCTCAAAGGCCCATCAGAAGGCGGGTCTGTCGCGGAAAAAGGCCACGTTTCGTGGTAGAAGACACGCCTGGAATCCATCTGGAATCCATGACGACTCGATCATGCCCGGACTCTAAGGATAACGCAGTGCGTCATTTTTCTCAACTGCGATCAAGTCTCCCCAAATCCTTCACCTCATTCTGTCAAACCCAATGATCATGAGCATTTCGAGGACAAAGACTTTCACTTCCCTGGACCCCAGATGTGCCCCGGATGCAAGGAAGAACGAAGTCGCCGCGACCCCCCACTCGACATCACCGTTCCAAAGGT
>Ga0074195_1002469_pt1 | contig 20506 bp, 22 predicted proteins | sample EPASupsiteHSE623_FD_64525 | JGI IMG/M metagenome (GOLD analysis project Ga0074195, IMG submission 64525) | Bioremediated contaminated groundwater from EPA Superfund site, New Mexico - Sample HSE6-23 | ecosystem: Environmental > Aquatic > Deep subsurface > Groundwater > Contaminated ...
AGCAACGCTGTGGTAGGTAAGCGGTTCCATTCATCCCCGCACTACGAGAGCTATATACAATGGATGACGCTCTCTTCGTGCGGGGTTTCCTGGTAATTAAAAAAAACTCCCCAGAATATTCTGGGGAGTTTTGTTGTATCTTTTTCTCCAATGATGTGTCGCTTCGCTCCTTAGAAACCCACGCCCGCCTGCTTCGAGCAGGGTTTCTAAACATTCCTCGTATTACTCGGAATTATTTCCTCTGCGGGGAAAAACTCAATTCCCGTTTCTCCCCGACCCCCTCTTTCACAGCAATGGAGAAAAACAAAACCCCAGAATGTTCTGGGGTTTTGTTTTATCTCTTTCTCCATTGCTGCGGTCTGCGAGCTTTTCTGCTTCCGAATTTCTTTCGTTCTACCATACGAGGATCCCGTTTCAAATATCCAAGTGCTTTCAACTTACTTCTTGTGTCTGGATGCAATGATATAAGAGCTCGAGTGATTCCAAGACGAAGTGCTTCCGCCTGGGAAAAAATACCTCCACCTTTTGCATATGCGGTGACGCGATACATTTCTTCCGTCTTCATAAATGGAGAAACAACGGTTTTCCTCTGTTTTTCAATCGGAAAATATTTCGTAAACGGAACATCATTTACCACAACATCATATTTTCCCCCGTGTTTTTCTTTTGTTTGATATAGCCGAACACGCACAATGGACGTCTTTCTTCGTCCCACTGTTTCGGTATATCTTTCCTTTTCTTTTTTCACTACTTCTTTTTTTTCTTTTGTAATTACTTTTTTCTCCATAATAATTATTTTTCTATAATGAGACGTCTCATTCGTTTTGCTCGAAGTTTATTTTTAGGAAGCATTAAATTTACCGCGTGACGAAGTATCCATGATGGATCTTTTTCGAATACATCCGCATATTTTTTTTCTTTCAAATGTCCCAATGCTCCCGCGTGCTTATAATATACCTTTTGAGTCGCCTTTCTTCCGCTTATGGCGAGCCCATTAATATTCTTTATAACAACCCGATCAGTTCCCGAAGATTTCGGATTGTATGATGGATATATCTTTCCCTGTAAAATCGAGGCTATCTGGGTGGAAAGTCTTCCTAATTTTTTAGCTTTTGCGTCTATAATGTGATCTGCCATAATTATACAAATTCAATAGTTGCCATTTTTGCCGCATCATGCTTTCGAGGCACAAGGTGCTTCACAATTCTTGTATATCCCCCTTTTCTATCTTTATACCGTGGAGCGATTTCATGATACATCTTATACGCCGCCTGCTTTGGTAACTTCTCAATAAGCGTTCGAAGTGCCGCTACATTCTGTTTTTTTCCATGACTTACAAGACGCTCCACTACAGGACGAATTGCCTTCGCACGAGCTTCGGTTGTCTTAATGCGTTCTTTCATAATCAAATTCTGCGCGAGTATCTTCATGAATGATTTTCGCGGTCCACGCTTCAGACCAAATTTTTTGGTTTCACTTAAATGCCTCATAATACATCAATCTACTTTTTACTCTTTTTTTCTTTTTTCTTTTCTCCACCATCTTCAAGCGCTGTTGGGGTTATTTCAACTGCCAACACCTTTTCAAAGTGATCCTTTAAAATACTTGCCGCTTTATGCATCGCCTCTGATGGGGTAATTGAACCATCGGTTTCAACTTCCATTTTCAATCTGTTGTAATCGGTGCGATCCCCAACACGCATACTCTCTACTTCAAATGAAACGCGCTCAACCGGAGAAAATGCCGCATCAAGCACAATTGTTCCAACAAGAAGGCGCTCCAAACGTCGTGTTTCTGATGGTACGTATCCCAATCCTTTTTCAACGGTAACCTCCACTTCAAGATCCGCATTCTTTTTGGTAAGTGTCGCAAGATGTACCTCTGGGTTTACTACTTTTGCAAGCGGAGTTGATTGAATGTGACCCGCAGTCACTTTTTCTTCTCCTTTTACTTTCAACAAAAGTGTTTGTGGTTCATCTGCAAAAAAATGAAATTTTACTCTCTTTAAATTAAGTACAAATTCAACCACGTCCTCCATCATGCCCGGCAACGTCGAAAATTCGTGATTCACTCCTTTTATCTTTATCTGTGTGATTGCAGCTCCAGGAAGCGACGACAATAATACACGGCGTAATGCGTGTCCAATTGTTGTCCCATACCCCGTATAGAGTCCTTCGACATAAAACATACCGATGTTTCCTTTCTCTGAGATTTTTTTAATCTCGACCGACTCACTTAAATGTGAATATTGCATATAATTTATCTTGAATAAAATTCTCCGACGACGTTTACATCGAATGGCGGTTGCACCTGCCCTGGATCAAAATTCTTCACACACTCGCCTTTTAATTCATCCGGGAAGAGCTTGAGCCACTCTGGAGAAGAGTATTTTTTTAGTTTTAATTGAATATCTTCAAAGAGCTTAGAAGATTTGGATTCGGGGCGAATCGATATAACGTCTTTTATCTTAACACGAAATGACGGAATAGTCACTTTTCTTCCGTTTACCATCATGTGGCCATGTGAAATGAGCTGGCGCGCAATACGAGGAGATGCGGCAAATCCAAGGAGAAAAACAACACGATCAAGGCGATGCTCAAGGGCCTGTAAAATCTTTTCCTTTTTATTTGAAGATTCAAACAATTTCGCCATTTGACGATTTGTTAATCCATATAAAAATTGAATCTTCTGTTTCTCCTGTAGCTGTTTTCCGTATTCTGAAACCGTGTGTCTCCTCAATCCATGTTGTCCAGGACGGGTAGGACGGCGCACCATAACGCATTTTGGAGAATTACAACGTTCAGCTTTTAAGAAAAGTTTTACGCCGAGTGATCGTTCTTTTTTTTCTGTAATTTTTCTCATAAATTTTTATACTCTCCTCACCTTCGGAGGGCGTGGACCATTATGCGGGATCGGAGTTACATCTTTAATTGAAAGGATATTAAATTTCTTTGCTGCAAATGTACGTACTGCTGAATCTCTTCCTTTTCCAACACCGCACACAAATACATCTACATTGAATGGGCCTGTTTTTTCCAATTTTGCCGAAATTGCTTCAGCAACCTTTGATGCGGCAAATGGCGTCGCTTTCTTTGGACCCGAAAATCCAATTGATCCGGAAGACATCCATGCAACCGTGTTCCCTATCTCATTCGTCACAGTAATAATCGTGTTGTTGTATGACGCGTTAATATAAATTCTCCCACGTTCGATTTTGTGTTTTCCTCCCTGACTCGCCTTTCTCTCAGCAGTTTCTTGAACTTTTTCTGATTCCTCTATGAGCTGCTCTTTTGTTTTTTCTATAACTTTTTTCTTTCCCATAATATTATCTCAATTCAACTTTTCTTTTTCCGCTTCCCGCAGTCTTCCTTACATTTCCTCGAACGGTTCGAGAATTTGTTTTTGTTCGTTGACCGCGAACCGGAAGTCGTCGCGCATGTCGCATTCCACGATATGCTTTTATGTCTCGTAATCGATTTACATTCTGACGAATTGCCTGACGCAATTCTCCTTCAATTTTATATTTCTTTTCGATAGCTCCTTGAATTTTACTTACCTCATCGGTCGTTAAATTCTTTGTTGATTTTTCGGGATCAATTTTTATCGACTCAAGAATTTTCTTCGATAAAAATGGACCAATTCCATAAAGGTAGGCCAATGAAACAACTATCTTTTTATTATCTGGTATGTTTACTCCACTTACACGCATGTTTTTATTATTTATCCTTGTCTTTGTTTATGTTTTGGATTCTTTTTGCAAATCACGTACAACTTGCCGTTTCTTCGAACGATTTTACAATGCTGACAAATATTTTTTACTGATGCACGAACTTTCATATATAGAACTTTTAAAAATTATAACCTCCTCACAATTCTCCCCCTTCGATCATTCAGATCCGGCATTTCGAGCGATACACGATCCCCCGGAATAATGCGAATATGATTTATTTTCAACTTTCCCGCAAGGTGTCCCAATACCTCTTTCTCCTCTTCTTTCCCCTCTTCGTTTTTTACCAGAATATTCACTTTAAAAACGAGACCGGGCAAGGCCTCAACGACAATACCATCAATCCGGGCAAATTTTGAATTGTGTGACATTAACAGATACATTTTTAACAAAACGAGAGAAAAAGTCAACCCCTCACACAAATATTTGGGTAAATATGAAGTAGAATCCCGCCCCGATTTACATCGGGGCGGGACCATGGGCACATCATAAGCCGGATTCTGTTTATACGATAATTTATCTGGGTCCTCGATTACTCTCGGACTCGAGCGATTCTCTCTGATAAAAACCAGAGCACGATCTTGCACTCATGTAAGGATTTAGCCGTTTCACCTTCGCTTTTTTATCCCTATGGCGAAGTTAGACCTTCTAGCTTAGGATTGGGTCTCCATAATCCTTGCGAATTATGACGTCACTGCTCGCACCTCTAAGGTTGCCCTCGATGGGTGTTACCCACTACACGCGCCCTTCGATAAACTCAGGGCTAAGTGTCCGGACTTTCCTCTCCAACATTACGTCAGAGCTATCGTTTGATGTACCAAAATAATTAAAACTGATCTAAATAAGTGTGTCAACCCCGTTAGAGACAGATCACGATCCGAGTGTATAAACGAAATATCACAATAATATAAACACAATTTTCTCCATATAATCCCCTCTCTCATACGCCACAGTGATCGTGGTCTCTACATGGAGTCAAGCGCACGATTTACCATTTTATCCGCCTCCTTATTTTTTTCTCTGGGAATGTGAATAAGTGTAACGTTCTTAAAATTCTTCAATAGGTTTTGTGCATCAACAAATAAATATCTCAGATTTTCATTTTTTACTTTATATTTTCCATTCATCTGATGTACCAAAAGTTCGCTGTCCGACCGAACTTCAATTTCGGTTTTTTCGCACTCATCTTTTAATAATAGTTTTGCTTTTTTGAGTCCAAAAATAACCGCTTTATATTCGGCAATATTATTTGTTGCAATTCCAATTTGCTCGCCATACTCCTTTTTGAGATCGGGAAACACTACCCCAATTGCCGCCGGTCCAGGATTTCCTCGTGCTCCCCCATCGGTATAAATAATTATTTTTTTCTCCATATATTAAACTTCCTCAATGGGATAAACATCAAAAGCGACTTCCTCATAGGGATGCACTTTCTTCATAGCCGCAATAACATCCTTTAAAAGATCGCGGGAGCACACAATTTCTATTCGTTCTTCTTGAACTGATTCGAATTTCTCTACCTCACCTATTGTTGGGTGAGCGCCATTTTCCGGTTTAAAACGACCAATGCCTTTTGAAGAAAAACTGCAAAATGTATAATTTCCAATTTCCCCCCCTCCAGATTTACCCATTGCTTCACGAACTACATCTGCATGCGATTCAGGGACGAATACGACAATTTTTACGTTTTTTGATTCATTCATTTTATTTTTTCAATATCTTCCACGGTTTTTTTCCGTTTTTAATGACAAATCCAGCAGCGTTTTTATGCCCTCCTCCTCCATATTTTTGTGCAATTTTTGACACATCAATCTTTCCATCAGCACGAAGGGAAACCTTTAATTCTCCATTTTCTTCATACCAGACAATCCCCATCAAACCAGTTTTTTTTGTAAGTTGGTGGCCAAGTTCCGATGCAAGTATCTTATACGACGAATTCACTGCATATACCTTCATGCCTTCAAATAAAACCATTCCCACCCTCTTTATAAGCCCATCAATTGCCCGTTTTTCATAAGCATGTATAAGACTCCCATTTTTTATGTATTCCTTTCTTTTTTTACCATTTTCCACATCACTCACTATTTCTGTCCACACACGGAAATCATAGGGGCGCATAAGTGCATATGAAACCACCCTTCCTCCTTCAGGAAATTTAAATCTCCATAAGTCTCCATCTTCAATATATTCCAAAAATTTCGGTATTTTCTTGTTGGGATGAAAATATTTCCACGAAAGCACCGCACCCGAATGATCATTATCAAATGTGTTTTCCGGAAATGTCTCTGTATCAATTTTTCTGCTTATGTGATGATCGAGCACCACAAGCGATTTATTTTCCGCCCGTAATTTTTTCTGAACGGAAGCGGGATAACTTATATCCACGGAATAAATCTCCTTTCTTTTTGGAAATTTTTCTGGAAGTGTATCGGGATCAACCGCAATATATTCAGCTTTGTTGCCAAATTTTTTCCACGCTGCCCATGCTCCCCCAAATCCATCGGGACAATTTTTGTGATATAACACTAATATTTTTTTCATCTTATAAATAAATATAAAAATTCTCCAAGGGCTTTTGGAAAACCTTATGCATCTAATCTTTTTTTAGTGCCTATTTCATCTCATCACAAATAACTTTACTCCCATAAAAATTCTCCAAGACAACTTTTTCCGATGGAATGCTACTTGTCGAAACGCTTTCATTTAAACCAGATTGTATAGCTAATCCAAATAACAATGCCATTTCAAAAGCCATTCCCTTTTTAATTTCCCTCTCTTCTGAAGACATTAATTTATTTTCAGGATCCTGAAAAATGGATGTAAAAAATGTTCCAGGGAGAGATTTTGGGAAAATACACCCAGCTTTTGTGCCATCATCCAGTGCAAAATTAAGAGAACATGATTCAATATTTGAAGAAATAGAAAATACTGTGTTGGGAAAAGGTGTAAATTTTCCATCCTTACACAATTCCAAGGCAGAAGAATAACACTTTAATGAATTCTTTGATTTTTCATCAAGAGAGCTCACATTAAAATCCCCATTTTCCATTTTAATTTCGGCTTCTCCGCAATCAATAAACTCTGGCTCCTTTTGGACCAATTTTTCCTCTACTTTCCTATCTACAACACTTGGCTCATGAACCTGGATATCTGGTGCGAGAAAATAACGAATTCCAACCCCCACCCCAAGTGAAACAACTGCTAAAAACAATAAAATAAGAGTCTTTTTCATGTGGTAATTATATCACTTAAATTATTTCAATGCCTCAATTCCTGGTAACTTCTCTCCCGATAAATACATAAGCATCGCTCCCCCACCAGTCGAAAGAAAAACATTTTTCGGCAATTTATAGTTGGTCCCCAATAATTTGAGTGATGCGATAGTTTCTCCTCCCCCGATTATGATCGTCGCTTTTTTGTTTTTATGTGCCAATTTTAAAATCGATTTCCACATTTCCCTCGTTCCAGAAGAAAATTTCTTTTTTTCAAAAAGCCCCATTGGCCCACTCCATATTATTGTCTTTGCATTCGCAATAATACTCGCATATTCAGAAATTGCATTTTGTCCAATATCCAAAATTCTATTTTCCAAACTCAAATTATCAATGGGAAGATGTATTTTTATCGAGGCAAGATAGGGTCTGATATCATCAAACGCTTTTTCGTCTGTGACAGAATTACCAACAGAAACTCCGCGAGCAGCAAGACACGTATTTGCCGCTCCTCCGCCAAAAATGAATGCATCTGCTTTTTTCCAAAAGAATTTCACCACCCCAACTTTATCCAACACCTTCACTCCTCCAAGCAATATCGTGAGTGGATGTTTTGGATTGTGCATCACCGCATCCAAATTCTCCAGTTCTTTTTCAAGAAGTAATCCGCCATAGGAAGGCAAGAAACGCGTAATTGCCGACACCGACGTGTCTGCTCTATGATTTACCGCAAACGCATCATTCACATAAAAGTTCCCAAGTGAGGCAAGTTGCCGCCCAAATTCTCCATTATCCATTTCTTCTTCTCTCCAAAAACGCATATTTTCAAGGAGAAAAATCTTATCATCTGAATGATGCACCTCCTCCTTTATTTCCTGAATATCCGATTTATCGATAAATTTTACTTTTTCTCCAACTTTTTTTGAGAGAATGTTTGCAAATGGTTTTAGTGTATATTTCTTTTTTTCCTCATCGGAAACGCTGTACCTAAAATTTAAAATCCCCCGCCCTTCAGGATGTGGCCTTCCTCTATGGCTTAGTATCACCACTATTGCACCTTTTTTTCTTAAAAACTTTATTGTGGGAACAATTGAATCAACACGAAATAAATCCTTCAATGATTCAATATTTAAATCAACACGTAAGAGACAAACTGATCCCTTCTTTATTGATACATTTTTTAGATAAGTAACCATATATCTAGTATAGATAAAAAAACAAAAAACCCCAAAGTATGTACAATGGGGTTTTAATAAATTGGTGGGCGCAATCCCCAATCCCTCCAGCCGAGTAGAGAAGGGGGAAGACCGCTGCGCCCATATATGTAAAAGCTAAACCTAGGAAGATGATATCAAAAGGACAAAATAATGCAAATCCATTACACGCTAATCGGAAATAAGTGGAACAAAACGAAAACCAAAATATCGCTTTTCTTCAAAATCAGTTGCTCCTTTCTTATCCAATACAACAACTGATTCGCCAAGAGGAGCAACGATGCGCCCCCCTATTTTTAACTGATCCTTCCACGCTTGAGGAATTGTATTCACTGCAGCAGCGGCAATAATTTTGTCGTACGGACCACGTTCCAGAAAACCCAACGTCCCATCTCCTTCAATAAGTGAAACAATATTTTTGCTTATGTAATGATACTTTTCTATATTCTGTTCTGCAGATTTAAATAATTCATGGACACGCTCAATACCAAAAATTGATGGAATATGCTCTTCATCCCCATACTCGCGCGAGATAATAAATGCAAGAAGTGCGGTCTGCCATCCAGAACCCACGCCAATATCCAAAATAACATCCCCAGCCTTTGGAGAAAGTAATTCAAGCATAAACGCAACGGTGAGTGGTTGAGAAATAGTCTGATCAAACCCAATAGGAAGTGGCTCATTTACATACGCATACTGTTTCATATCTTCGGGAATGAAATCATTGCGATCAATATAGGTAAATGCATCAATAATCGACGGCGTCTTCAGATATCCATCGTGTACAAGTTCTTCAATGAGTTTTTCTTTTGTCATCTCTATTTATTCTACACAATGTCGGTTCAAATAAAAATCCGGGGAAATTTCCCCGGATTGTTTTTTATAATGGATCTTTAAATATTCGATCCCAATTAATATTCCAAGATTTTTCAAAATAACTTCTTACAAAATCCTGGTTGAATACAATGATACGAACTGGACCATATTCAGGACCGCGAGCCGGAATACCAACAACAAAGTTTCCAATATTATTGGGACTGAATCCGCGTTCGCCATATGGATCACCTCCCGTACCAGCAGCAACTGAAAGTACTACCGCGTCAGATAAAAATACAGAACCAAATCTGTGAATATCACCTGAAAGATGGAGAACTTTTCGTCCCGCAAAAACACCGGTAAAATCTCCTCTTTCAAGAACATTTTTTACTGCTTCACGAAGCGGATCCCCATTTGCTCCAGATTTTCGAGCTGGTTCATGACGTAATGAAAATCCATATTCATAACCATTAACTCCTGTTTTGAAAATCCCTTGTCCATATGAAGTACTTCCATGTAGTGGAGCACGAACGATATGTTCAAGTTCTTCTCGGGATAATCCGATCGACTTATCTGCGGCAAGAATATCAATAATATTCTCAGCGTAAAACGATCCTTCATTTAATTCACCTTCAACGGTATTCCTAAAATGATTACCACCAAGAATTGTAATAATTCCGATGCTTCTCATGTCAGGATTTCCAGTGAGATATTCCTCAATACCCAATGCCGTGACGCCTGCTTTTTGTGATCGTTTTACAATACTTGCAAACATATCAGCATTTGGTTCAAGCACGCGCCTTTTATATTCACGCATTTGATACTGAGGCCAGTGAATACCACGAATCAATAATTGATCAATAATCTGCTTTTGCATTTCTCTCAACTTCTCTGCAGCTTCAATACCATTTGAATTTTTTATTACGCTTTCAAGTGTTTTGAATTCACGCATAATCACCCGAACATCCTTCGTGCGTTCATGTAATTCTGCTTGAGTTTCAAAATGGTGTCCCTGATCCTGATCCCCAAGATCAATATACGAGTGAATTGGAACAAGTTTCCCATTTTCAAGATATTCTCGACGCAATATTTCCATAACCGCTTCGTCATGTCCGAAGAATATTCCTGACTTCTTGTCATAATAATATGACTTCCATGGATGTCCGATATGCTGATCAGAGGTTACAAATAAATACACATACTCTGATTCCTCCTTTATCTGCTTTGCAGTGATGCCTTCAAGTGGTTTTCGGAGCAACACAGGTATCGAAATCGGTTCTGGATTCCATAAACCATTTAGATATTCAAGGCGGAAGATACCGGGCTCAAACTGCTCATGACGTAATAACCGTTCAAATGGAGATCCTCTTCGAATTACATCTCGAAGTTGATCTAAAAGAAAACGTTTATTAAGTGCAACCGGAAGTTGATATATATCTGTTGATGTTTCTTTGTTTTTGACAAAACGCTGACCAACTGCCCAACGGTAATTCACTGAATATGAATTGATAAGAAGAACAACATCAGGAAGTGTTTTATCGAGTGCGCGGCGTCCTACGTTTTTTTTCATAAACTCATCAAGCATTACCGTTGTTGGTCCCTGCTCTCTATCTTGGTGAACTTCAATTATCTTTCCGCCAATATTTAGAAATGCAGTACCCTGGGTTATGACTTTCGCATTCGGAATGGTATTTTCAAGCATTACAATTACCCATGCACGAACAACATCAAAAAATCGCTTTCTCTCTTCCGTCGAAACATTGGAACTAATAGTACGATTTTCCTTAAGAAGCAACCACTCAATTTCCTTCCGAAGTTTATCGATTTTTTTTGAGTTGCCGTCTTTTTTATACTCATACCGCAATTCTGCTTGCACACCTCTCCGTTGTTCTCTGATGCGATTTTGCCGTATTTTAAGAATATAACTTACCTCCGCGTGTGCCGCTGCTTCAATAATCTCTTCTTCGGTACGCCCGAGTGTAATAATAACCTTACCGTTATAGATCGGATTACTAGTTTTTGTATCAACGACAATTTTCCTCCACCCAGATGTAAGGTTTAAGAATTTTTCTCTCGCCACTTCACATACCACGTTATCTGCGGGTTTTGTGTTCCTGATAATTGCAGCCTCCTTCCGATAACGTGGATCAAGTATTTTCAGATTGAGTGTCATCCCAGAAGTTCGCGCACGGTGAGTAGTAAGTAACCCTTCCGACTTTTTCGCATCAATAAACATAAGTCCACCGGAAAAAATAACTGCATCATCATGCTTCGATTCAGCAAGTTGAAGCCCGTTTCGAACAACATTCTCTTCAAGAACCTGACTGTATTCCACGCCAACAAGCGGAGAATTAATAACAGAAAAAGAGAACTTTCCGTTTTCTGTTTTGATTACATATGGCTCTCGAAGTGTTGCTTTAGAAAGCACCGCTTTTGCGTTTTCGAGGATTTCTTCAGATACAAGAAGTCTTCCTTGTCCCGCTTCAGAAAAAACATCTCCATATATTCCAGCATTGTTTCCCCCACCGCGTAACTCTCGAAGTTTTTTGTTGATTATTTTCTCCGGAATTACCGAAAGCGTTTCTTTAATACGAGAAAGATCATGTTTATAGCGAAGTGCTTCTTTGATAAACTGTAAGCGTTCTTTAGACCAAACTAGTTCATCAAATTTTTCAGCAAGACCCCTATATCCAATCTTCGAACCAATATCTCTGACGGCTTTTAATGCGGCAACAAGAAATTCTCTTCTTCCATTATGAAGGAATTTTGATTCAATAAGATGTTCAATCTGTTCGCGTTCATTGGCTTTCAGAGAAATATTCAACTTTTTGAGTTTTTCTTTTTGATGATAATCACGTATAAAGCCGCCATCTCGTGCGCGACGCCATAATGCTATAAAAAATGAATCGAAAGAAATTGATGAATCAATCTCTTTGTTGTTTAAGTACTTATCGTAAAGTTCTTTTGCTGATTTATTCAGCTCATCGTATGTATGCGCGTTTAAAAATAAAACACGCAACACTTCACGATTCCAAGGATATCGTTTCATGGTAGTTCTCCTATGAAGTTAATAAATTGCTGTCTTCATTATTATCCTCTTTCCCTCGGCGCGTCAATGAAAAATCGGAGGAAACTATCCTCCGATTATACACATCATGGTAAGCTTATTTCCTCAGTATTTTTGCGGCAAAATCGGGGTCTACCACATTTATCTCTACGCCCGTATCAAACTCAAACCCAGCCGCTATATTCCACACGGGACGAGTTTCTACATACCAATGAAATGAATTTTTGTTTGCTGTTTTTTCGGACATTGGAGTGGTATGAATGAAAAAATTATAATCGGGGTCCCCAAGATTTTTTTTCATCTTTCGAAGCACTTGTTGGAGGAGTTTTGTGACACCCTCCATCTCTACGTCGAGTGTATTTTCAAAATATGCAGAGTGTTTTTTCGGAAAAATCTTCACCTCAAATTCGTGTCGTGATGCATAAGGAGTAAATGCAATTGCATATTCGTTTTCGGCAATAATTCTTTTCTTATATTTTTTCTCTTCAGCAATCATCGCACAAAATACACATTTTTTGTGTTTCAAAAAATAATCATGTGCACCGCGGAGTGTACGGAGAATTCGCGAAGAAACAATCGGAATACCAATCATTTGATAGTGGGGATGAAATATCGACGCGCCCGCAGTATGCCCCCAATTGTGAAACATAGAAATATATTGAATATTTTTATCTTGAAATAGCATGAGATAGCGATCGCGAAATGCAGAAAATACCCGAAATGCCTCCATACTTGAAAGCTCAGGAAAATTTTTCTTATGATCGCGAGTCACAATAAGATCGTGGTGTCCCACTCCTGGAATAAGTTCAAAAAATTTTGATGTATGATGAGATGCTTTTTTTTCAGAATGCATCACCGCGGGATATTTATTTTTAAGTACCAAAAGATCCCAATCGGTCTTTATATCTCCCTTTTTCGTTCGGGTGTATCCCAAAATAACGTGCTCATCAATATTTTCAAACGGATGTTCAAAACGACACGTGTGGAACGGTGCAATTTTTCTCTTCTCTTTTTTTTGTTTGAAATCCCCCGGTTTTTTTGCTCTCCCAGGAACGATCAAAATCCAATCGCCGGATATTATATCTTTTCTAAATTCAGAGTGCTGCATAAAAATTATTTTTTCTCCAATGCATATTGTTTTCGCCACAACCACCATCGGATTTTTACCACCTCAAAAAGAGTCGAAATATATGCGCTCATACTTACCTTCGAGCGAAAATCGTTTACCCATCTCACAGGAACCTCCTTTATGCGGAATTCCATCTCTTTCGCAAGTACAAGAGCCTCCACATCAAATCCCCATCGATCAATTTTCATAAGCGGGAACACTTTTTCGGTTACCTCTTCGGAAAAACACTTAAACCCACATTGCGTATCCCGTATGCCCCACAACACCAATATTTGTATAAATAAATTCCCCATCTTCCCCAAGATTTGTTTATACCACTGCTGTGGAGGATGTAATTCTGCACCCCTTATTCCCCGGGACCCAATCACCACTCCATACCCCTCCTTGAAATACGGAACCATCTTATCAAACTGTTCAATTGAAGTTGAGTTATCTGCATCAGTAAATAGTCTCCAATTCCCTTTTGCGGCAAGCATTCCCTGTCGCACTACCCATCCCTTTCCGTGATTTTCTTTATTCGCAATCACCCGAAGATTTCTTATAACGTGAGAAAGCCGGTCAGCAATATCTGCGGTTTCGTCACGCGACCCATCACTTACCACGATAATTTCGTATTCATAATCTCGTTCCGATAATCTTCGATCAATATCAATAAGCGTGAGGGGTAATCGTTTTGACTCATTATATGCGGGGATAATAACCGATAAAAATGGCTTGCTCATAATTATATTGTTTGTTTTTCGTCTTTATTTTTCGAAAAAACGATAAATCGATAACTCAAAAAATTCAACATGAAGGAAACAAGTACCCCGACCAACGCACCGACATTTGCCCATAATTTCGGATTTACTCCTTCTGGAGCACCTATCACATTCACAATAATTGAGGCAATTGAAACATTCACTGCTGTGCCAAAAAGTGTGAATAAAATAAATCTCCCATACTCTTTTCCGGTCACGGGTGTTCCGCTTTGAAATGTCCAAAGTTTATTCCAAAAATAACTATTTGTGGTTGCCGCAAGAAATGAAACCGCCTTAAAACCGGAATATGTGGTCCCCTCAGAAATATCGGTAAGAAGTATAAATAAATTCAATACCCCTAAATCAAGAAGTGTGTTCAATGTCCCTACTGCCGCAAATTTTCCAAACTGCTCAAGTACCGGCCAAAATTTTCCCAATAATTTCAATACCGCAAGTGCAATGGGTGCAAGAAGTGAAAATCCAATAACGGTTCCCGCAATAAGAAGTGGGGTTACCGTAAATCCAAGATTTTTTACCGGAAGAAGCACAAGCCACCCGACCAAAAAACCAATGATACTAACCAAATAGAAATCCTTTTTATTATATGTACTCATATTATTTTTAAATTATTTTATTTCCTTCACTCGACGTTTGCACTTCTTTCCCACGTAATCGCGCGTAAATTTCCTGTTCGACAGTTTCACGCGGTCGTCCGTAGGTGAGCCGCGAGTAATCTCGCGCAAGTTCTGAGGTATCTGCACTTCCCTTCGGAGGAAATGGCTCGAACATATTAAATGCATTTGTCACCTGCCCGTTAATCATTAATTTTGCATGTGCATTCAAATTATCAATATTTAACAGATTATTGACGTTAAAAACTGGTTCAAATTGTTTTACAAGATATTCTGCATCATCGGCACCCACACGAAACGCAACAATTGAACCGACGTTGCCAAATACCGCATCTCTTATTTTTTCCGATAATTGGGCAATAAATTGATGTGCAATAGTGAGACATAGCCGGTATTTTCTTGCCTCAGAAAGAATAGTTGCAATACTGGGGGTGGTAAAATTTTGAAACTCGTCGATGAAAAGGTAAAAATCTCTTCTCTTTTCCATTGGAATATCCGCACGCGAAAACGATGCAATGGTAATTTTGCCTACCAAAATCATTCCAAGTAATCCCGCATTTAGATCCCCTATCTTCCCCTTACTTAAATTTATGAGAAGAATTTTTCCTTCATCAATAATTTCCCTAAATTTTAAAGTAGTTTTCGATTGTGCAATAATTGGTCGCACATAATCATTTGCAATAAATGTATTGAACTTACTCGTAATATATGGGACCAAATTGGAAAGTGCCGCTTCACCCCCTGCTTTTTCGGCTTCCTTTTCCCAAAAATCTTTTGCAATAATGTTTTTACATTTTGCGAGAAGTTTTTTTCTAAACTCGGCATCCGCAAGCACTCGCGGAATTTCGAGAATAGTATATCCATCGCTCGGATCATCCATAAGGAGAAGAAGTGCATTTCTTGTATACTGTTCGAACATTGGGCCCCCTGTTGTTTTTAAATCATAGAGAGTATCAAAAATCCCCATGAGCTCATTGATAATAAATGTTTTTTGCTCGGGAAAATTCGGATCATATTCAAGCATATTGAGCCCCAACGGACGCTCCATATCCGCTGGATCAAAAACCACCACGTCCTTCACGCGAGATTGTGGCACGCGCGCAAGAAGATCTTCAAATAAGTCACCATTTGGATCTATCACACATACTCCCTCTCCTTTCTCCATGTCTTGTCCAACAAGATTGTTGAGAAAAACTGTTTTTCCGGTACCCGTCTGACCAATTACATACACATGTCTTCTTCTGTCCTCGCGTGTCATGCGAACATCTCGTTTTTCATTTCTATATCTACTCTCTCCAATCTTTATCCCCTCCTTTGGAAGATTTGGTGGTGGAGAAACTTCTTTAAATTTTAATTCCCTCACTTTTGGAATATTGGTAAATGGCGTAGGAAGATGGAAAATACTCGCAAGCTCTTCCGTGTTTAATATCATTTTATTTTCTTCATTAAATAGACGAAATGAATAGGAATGAACAATGTCTTTTAAGTCCTTCTGTTTCACTACATCAAACTCATTCCCCTCTGGTGTTCCAAATTGTGAAAACCCAGCACCGGTTCCCTCTAAAATCATATCAGCGGCCTCATGAGACGGCGCCGATGAAAGAATACGAACACTTACTTCAAATAAGGGTTTTGATAATTTCATCTCAAGAGCCCTTATCGCCGTTTCATCAATAAGTTTTTCTTTTTGTTCACTCTTTTTTGTTCCCTCAAGTGTCGCTTTTTTTAAATCAGAAATAGAAACGGAATGGGAAAGAACATCTTTCAGTTTTCCACCCTTTTTAAGAGTGATAAGTGAATTAAAAATAATCTTTTTTGCTTCTTTTTTTGCCGGTCGGAAAATATATTGAATCACACCCCCCTCTCCAAATTCCTGTATCTTTGAGAGTCCACCAAGAAGGGGTGCAAATGTTTCCGTTTCAAGTTCTTGGTAGGTCCGAATAGGCAAAATAAATTTTTCTTTTTGTTTTACGTATGCACCCGATACCGCGCCCGAAGAATTAAAAATATTATAATCTTCAATTGGATCGACTTGTGCGTCCTTCCATATTGACTGTGCGGTACGAGCAAATGATTCGGAAAAACGATCCGGAAATGCGGCATAAAAATGAATTTCTTCGCCAATATAAGGAACAGCAACTTCAAATATGAATGGAACTTTAAACGCAAGAAGATTATTAAAAAATTGTTCCGAAAGATTTATCTCTTTTTTTAATTCTCTTCCCTCCTGTGTCTCCCGGGGAAGTCGTATGAGAAATAATTTTAACTGAAGCGAATCTCGAATTTCTCGCCTCTCTTTTATGCGAACAGACACATAAATTCCAATGATGAGTACAACCGCAATAATAACCGCATAAAGAATAAACATAATTATTATTTAAGGATGCCTCGTTTTTTTAATTCTGGGACCAATCTATCAACAAGTGCATCATGAAATGCGTCCTCAATAAATGGGGAATATTTTTTTGCATCCCGTACCGCCTTCTCTAAATCACGAGAAAGTGCTTCCTCTATTAATTTTTCCACAATATGTTTTACGTCCTCATTCCCCTCTTCTTTCTGAAGGTACGACGGAAGTGATTGTGAGTCGGTGTGGGAAGCAGATTGAACATTTTGTGAAGTAACAACTTCATTTTTTACCACCTTTTCCGCAAATGTTTGAACTGCTTCCTTTATAGTTTCCCGTTCGGAAATATTTTTTTCCCCACGAGATTCAAGTTGTTGTTCCACGTGTCCCCCAAGACGGGCAAGATTATTTTCAATATGTTCACTGAAGTTTTGTGTTTTTGGCATACAGGTGAAAAACTATACTATAATTATAGCGTATGAAAACAGAACATAAAACACTTATAATTCTCCTCTCTATTGTAGTACTTGCATCAATATTTCGTCTTGGTGGACTTTTTGCCATTCCCCCAGGACTCTATCCCGATGAAGCAATGAATGGAAATAATGCTCTTGAGGCGATTTCCACTGATAATTACAAAACGTTTTACCCAGAAAACAATGGGCGCGAAGGAATTTTTATAAACATCCAGGCATTCTTTTTAAAATTTCTTCTTAATTTCTACCCCTCCACAGAACCATGGATGCTTAGATTTACAAGTACTCTTTTTGGGATACTTACCGTACTTGGTGTTTATTTTCTCACCAAAGAATTATTCAGAAAAAATGAACGTGCAAAAATATTTGCACTTGTTTCGGCATTTTTTATCGCAACAAGTTTCTGGCATATTAATTTTTCGCGTATAGGATTTCGTGCAATCATGGCACCCTGTTTCCTTGTGTGGGGAATATACCTTCTTCTACTTTCTTTCAGAAAAATAGAAGAAAGTTCTCAATTATTAATTTCCAATTTTCAAAATTTAAAATTCCCGCCTGAACGACTAAAATTATTCAGTCGGGCAGGTAAAGTTTTGTTTCCAATTTTTGCGGGAATAATTTATGGCCTTGGTATGCATTCTTATATCGCCTATCGTGCAACCCCACTGCTTATCTTTTTTATCTTCTTCCTCCTCGCGCTTGAATATAATTGGAAACAAATAATAAAATTTGTTTTGTTATTTGTCCTTGGATCAATTCTTGTCTCTATTCCCCTTATCACTTATTTTGCGCAAAACCCACAAGATTTTTTGGGAAGAACATCGCAAGTATCAATTTTTAGTGGTGGATCCCCGCTAAAAGATTTAGGATTGAACATTGTAAAAACAATTGGAATGTTTTTTGTATATGGTGATGGCAATTGGCGACACAATCTTTCGGGGGCACCGGAACTTTTTTGGCCGGTCGCGATATTCTTTGCATGCGGAATCATCGTGGGAATTATAACGATTTTCAAAAAGAAAAATGATGGGGAAAAATTAAGATGGTTTAAAAATTCTGCGTCTGGGTTTTGGATTTTGTTCGCATGGCTTGTCATCGCGGCACTCCCTGTTGTTATTTCCAACGAAGGTATCCCCCACGCACTTCGCGCAATACTTATGATTCCTCCCGCGATGATCCTTGCGGGAGTCGGGTCTGTACTTATATATGATTGGGTAAAAAATAAAAATATCCCCAAAATACTTCTGAATATATCCGCCGGACTAACTCTTGGACTTATTGGAATGTATACATTTTATTCATATTTCATAATCTGGGGACCACATCAGGAAACCGCAAATGCATTTTCATCGGATTCTATTGAAATAGGACACATGTTAAATTCACTTCCAAAGAAAATTAATAAATATATTGTGGTGGAAGGTGGTGGAACGCTCGTTCGAGGAATTCCAATGAGTTCTCAAACAGTTATGTATATCACCGATAGTTTCACTCAAGAAAAACAAAAAGAAAAAAATATTTTCTATATACTACCAGAAGAAAAAAACTCTATTCCACAAGGGGGTTTTATTGTGGAGTTAAAATAAAAAACCATTAAAGACCTAGGATGCGCACAGACCCGGGATTTGTTGTGGCATCTAAATTCGTAGAAGTCGAATATTGTGTTGTTGGGTTCGTGAGAGGTCCATCGGTTCCTGATCCGCCGGACCAGTCGGTTTGATGAAATACATTGTTTTTCCAACGAGTCGCGTAATCAGTAAGATTTATACTATCTATTGTTCCCCTTGTATTCCATTCCGCTGTCGCGGTTATTTCCTCTGTTGTTGGATCAACAATTGATCCACCTTGGCATGGTTCTGTGTCAGTAATCGTACTCGACGAATCATTTGATCGACATGCATTTTCAACAGAAAAGTATGCAGAAAACGGCTTACTTTCATAAAGGTTTTTCACTTCGGTTGCAGTGAGTGCGCGATTATAAATACGAACGTCGTCAATGGTTGAATTTGCAGCGAGAGTTCCGGATCTGCTTCCTGCCACGAATTTTGAAAAATTCGATTCTGTAAATGTACATGTTCCACTGCCAACCAATACACCATTGAGATACAAATAATTATTCGAACCACTCCATATTCCAACCACATGATTCCACTCTCCTTGAGAATAGGACACATTCAATTGGCATCCATTTGCCACATAAAACCTCAATAGAGATGATGTACCTTCAAAAGAAGGAGAAGAGGCCGAAGCGGTTCCATCTCCTTCAAAAAATATTTTTGTATCTCCCCATGAAGCATTAGATTTAAACCACATTGAAATCGACCCTTGAGAAAGATTTAAAGACCACGGAATTATTACATAATCATTTACTCCATCAAAAGCCAAACAATATCCAACCCAACATGTTGATGTTGCTCGTGTTGGGTTATTAGCAAGCGTCCCATCGTTTCCATTTCCACTCATATCATATGCAATAGTTCCAGTCGCCTCATCAAGCCCCCATTTTCCAACAAGTCCATTTGTGACATCCTTACTCAAAAACCCTTCTTTTCCCTGTATTGTGTAAAACGTCGTGCCCGATGCATTTAAGAAATACTGAGTATCTAATCCTTTTGTAAGTCCATAAATATTTTGCCAATTTGCACTCACATATGAACGCACCTCATCAAGTGTCTGACGAACAATACCCGATGCGGCTTGCATATCGTCACTCGAGGTTGTTGATTTTAACATAAAACTAATTCCAAATCCGGCACCTCCAATTAAAATAGCTCCAATTGAGAGACCAACAAGAATTTCAATCAATGATTGTCCAGTATTAGCTCTCAAACTGATTTCTCTAAATTTCATATATTAATTATATAATACCACCCCAACTACTAGCCGTTATGCCATGGCATAACGGCTAGTAGTTGGGGTGAATTGTTCCAAATTTTGTACGAACGGTTCTTTTATGAGATGTATGTTTTATTGGTTTAGAAATAATTTCATGTCCGTTCTTTTTCTCTCCTCTTCTTGTTTTGTTATAACTCCGATATCCCCCATCTTTCATCGCTCTCTTTACAATATTAATTGTTTGGAGAGAAACAAAAAATTCTTTACTTATTACACGATAACTCTTATCAGAGACAATACCATTTAGAGCA
>Ga0074195_1002470_pt1 | contig 20501 bp, 19 predicted proteins | sample EPASupsiteHSE623_FD_64525 | JGI IMG/M metagenome (GOLD analysis project Ga0074195, IMG submission 64525) | Bioremediated contaminated groundwater from EPA Superfund site, New Mexico - Sample HSE6-23 | ecosystem: Environmental > Aquatic > Deep subsurface > Groundwater > Contaminated ...
GCCCCGCTCGGGGATCCCGGTCGAGCGGTCCCTCTCGACCGCGATCCTCGCCTCGATCGCGGTCGCGGTCGTCTTCCTCGTGGTCGGGTTCATCATCACCGGGGTCGTGATCGCGTACACCGAGGTCCAGGGGACCTCGTTCACGAACCCGACCGGGTTCCACCTGCCGTACGCCGTCGGCCCGATCCCGATGGCCCTGATCACGCAGGTGCTCGGGGCCCTGATCGGCGGCCTCGTCGCGGCGACGATCACGTACATGGTCGCGCTCCAGTGGCCCGCGATCACCAAGGGCACCCGGGCCTCGAAGATCAACATGACCCTCCACAACGCGGTGGCGTACATGTACGCCATGCGGAAGGGAGGCGCCGAGCTCCTGCCGATCTTCCGGTCCCTCTCCGAGAACGCGAACATCTACGGCGAGGTCGCCCTCGAGTACCGCCAGATCGTCCGCGACGCCGACTTCTTCGGTCTCGACGTGGTCTCGGCGATCCGGCAGCTCCACATGACCACCCCCTCGAACAAGCTGAAGGATTTTCTCCAGGACATCCTCTCGGTGATCGAGTCGGGCGGCGACATGACCGAGTTCCTCGACGGGCGGGTCCACCTCTTCCAGGAGGACGCCCGGTACGAGCAGAAGAACTTCCTCGGCTTTCTCGCCCTCGTGGCCGAGTCGTACGTGACGCTCTTCGTCGCGGGCCCGCTCTTCCTGATCATCATCATGGTCGTGATGGGGATGATGGGGGGCAGCGCCGTGCTCCAGCTCGCGGCCGTCGTCTACCTGATGCTCCCGGTCGGGACCACGATCTTCATGGTGATGATCGACCTCGTCTCGCTCAAGACCGAGATGGTCACCCGCTCCACCCGCGAGAAGACGATCAGCGAGTTCTCGGACGTCACGGTCGTCCCGATCGGCGGCGAGGAGCCCCTCTTCGCGCGGCTGGCCAAGTACGACCAGGCCACGGGCTTCCGCAACTTCCTCCGCGACCCCCTGAAGGCCTTCACCTCGAGGCCGATCCGGGTCCTCTTCCTGACGATCCCGATCGGGCTCGGGTACAGCATCTTCATGATCTCGCAGATCCAGTGGATCGGGAACCTCGAGGCCTACGTCGGGGCGATCGACGACCATATCGTGATCGGTCTCCTGATCATTCTGCTCCCGTTCTCCGTCTTCTTCGAGGTCTGGCGGCGCAAGCTCTCCCGGATCGAGTCCTCGATACCCGAGTTCCTCGACCGGATGGCCGGGATCAACCAGGTCGGCCTGACCGTGGCCCAGGCGCTCGCGATCATGATGAACGCGAACCTCGGCGTCCTCTCGCACGAGATACGGCGGATCAACCGGGACATGGACTGGGGCGCGAACTTCTCCGAGGCCCTCCTCCGGTTCGAGGAGCGGATCACGACCCCCATCATCGCCCGGATGGTCACCCTGATCACGAAGGCCTCGGAGATGTCGAGCCAGATCAACGAGGTCCTGAACATCGCGTCCTCCGACGCACGGATGTCGGACATCCTCAAGCGCGAACGGCTGGCCGAGATGTTCATCTACACCGCGATCGTCTACCTCTCGTTCCTGGTCTTCATCTTCGTGATCGCGATCCTGAACAACCAGTTCCTGGTCCAGCTCGGGAAGATGAACACGGCCGGGCTCGCCCAGGGCGGGCAGGCCTTCTCGGGCCTCGGCTCGATCCCGCTCGCACTCCTGCAGGTCCTGCTCTACCACGCCTGTCTCTTCCAGGGGTTCTTCTCGGGCCTGATCGCGGGCCAGATGGGCGAGTCCTCGGTCCTCGCGGGGATCAAGCACGCGTGCATCATGCTGATCATCGCGCTGGTCGCATTCAACACGGTCGCGTCGCCCCCGCTCTGAACTCCGCCTTCGCCACGGCCCGCCGGTCGGGGACCGATACGATTATCCCGGCGAACGCCCGACCTCACGCACGGTGATGGATGGATGTGCACCGTAGGCGGACCCATGGACGTGGAGTACAACGAGCGGGTGAAGGGCAGGAAGTACCGCTGCCGGGACTGCGGCGAGTCGTTCGAGGGCGTGGGCAAGCACCCGGTCTGCCCCTCGTGCCAGTCGGACGCGGTCGACGCGGTCTGAGACCCCGATGTTCGCGCCCCTCGACGACGGCTACCTGGTGATCGAGGCCCCCTCCTCCTTTCTCGCGGTCGGGCGGGCGCTCCGGCAGCTCCCGCTCTGTATCGAGACCTCCGGGGGCGAGGTCGTGCAGGGCCTCTGCCCCGACGACCTGGTGGTGGCATCGGCCCCGGGCGGCGGCCCCCTGATGCCGGCCCTGATGCTGATCGAGCTCGTGCGCCGGTACGGTCAGCCGCTCGTGGTCCTGCCGAAGGGCCATCCGGGCTCGCGCCGGCTCTCCGTCGTGGTCTCGGCGGGCCCCGCGATCCGGGTCGCGTGCGGGATCCAGCGGGGGACGCACCCCGAGCAGGATCTGCTCTGCGGCTCCGATGCCTTTGCCGGGCTCCGTCTCAGCGGGGTCCCGGGGGGGATCGAGCTCTCGGGCGCGCCTCCGGGCCTCGAGATCCGGAGCCTGCCGGCGCTGCCCGCCGATCCCTGAACGGGCCTCCACAAGGCTCGGACAAAGAATACAAACAATTAATATGACGCTTTTCGCCACTTATACTGTGTAAGGAGGGTTGGATGAAGATAGAGGTGTTGCAGAGCATCAAGAAGACGGAGGACGAGTACAAGGCCGCGATCAGCCAGGCCGAGGCGGAGAGGAGAAAGAGCGTGCAGAACGCCGAGCTCGAGGCCGACAACCTGATCGCGAAGGCGACCATGAACGCCGAAGAGTATCGCAAGCAGAAGCTCGCAGAGGCCCATGCGGAGGCGGACCGCCGCCACGCCCAGATCATCAAGGACGGCGAGGCCCGGGCGGCCGAGCTCCGTGAACGGGGCCGGCGGAACCTGGACGGCGCAGTGGCGCTTCTTCTCTCCAGGCTCAAAGGAGCCCTCGATGCCGGGGCCTGAGGCGGGGCGATCCTGATGCTTGCGCCACGGCAGATGAGCCGGCTCCTGATCGCGGGCACGAAGGAGCAGATGGGCGCGGTGATCGCCGAGCTCTATCGTCACCGGCTCTTTCATATCGAGGACTTCGTGGGCCAGGAGGAGTATGCCGGCTTCAAGCTCGGCATGCCGCTTGCCGGCGCGACCGAGGCCTCGAACGACCTGATCACGATCCGGGCCGCGACGAACGCGTTCGGCGTCCAGGCCGACAGTGCCCCGCACGGCCGTCCGGTCTCGGGCGCCGAGCTCCGGCGCCAGCTCCAGGCGGAGCTCCCCGAACTCGACGCGCAGGCCGACGAGCTCGTGACCCGTCGAACGCGCCTCGAGACCCGCGCCAAGGACCTCGAGTCCCGGACGGCCGAGCTCGAACCGTTCGCGTCGATCCCGATCGACCTCGATCTCTACCGGGGATATACGAGCATCGCGGTCCTCGCGGGCCATATCCCGGCCGACGTCGCGATCGCGGCCCCGCACGAGAAGGCCTACGCCGGGGGCAAGAAGGGCGGGTTTATCGCCGTTTTCACCCCGATCGCGGACCGGGAGGTCGTCGAACGACAGCTCCTCGATGCCGGTTTCGCGGCCGTCCGGATCCCGGACGAGACCGGGCCCGCGTCCGAAGCGATCGCCCGGTATCAGGCGGAACGCGCCTCGATCGAGAAGGAGATCGAGGGGATCAACCGGCAACTCGGTAACCTGAAGGAGATCCACGCCTCGTTCCTGCTCGCAGCGGACGAGCTCCTGACCGCGGACGTCGAGCGCGCCGAGGCGCCGCTCCGGTTCGCGGTGACGGACCTGGCCTTCGTGGCCGAGGGCTGGGCCCCGAGCTCCGAGGTGCCGGAGATCACGGCGACCCTGGAACGCGTGACGAACGGGAAGATCCACGTGGAGGAGCTCGAGGTCGATTACGACCACGACTCGGTCCCGGTGGAGTACAACAACCCGTCGTTCTCGCACCCGACCGAGCTCCTGATGGACGTCTACTCGCGGCCGAACTACCGCGAGGTCGACCCGACGCTCCTCGTCTCGATCGTCTTCCCGCTCTTCTTCGGGATCATCCTCGGGGACGTCGGGTACGGCCTGATCCTGCTCGCACTCTCGTTCCTGCTCCGCAAGTACCTCGCGGGCGAGGGCGGCAACCTGCTGCTCGACAATCTCAGGAACGCGGCGATCTCGTCGACGATCTTCGGCCTGATCTACTCGGAGATCTTCGGGTTCGCGTTGCCCTGGAAGCCGCTCATCTTCTCCCGCCACCTGAACATCGGGGGAGAGGCGCACGGCCACGGGCCGGACGCGGTGCCGATGCTGATCATCGCGATCTGGATCGGGATCCTGCACATCACGCTCGGGCGTCTCATCTCGCTGGTGAACCACTCGCGGATGGACCACGGGAAGCACCGGACCCAGGCGATGATCGCCCAGGCTGGCTGGCTCGCATTCATGTGGGGGATCCTCTTCGTGATCTGGTCCATGTTCCCGATCCCACTCATGCCGAACCTCGGAGCCATCGGAGGCCCGATAGCGCTCGGCCTGAACATCGCGGGCATCCTCGGCGTCGTTCTGATCCTGATCGGAATCGCCGGTATCGGCCAGGAGAACGCGCTCGAACTGATGGAGCTTCCCACGATCGTCTCGCACGTGCTCTCGTACGCACGTCTGCTCGCCGTGGGCCTCTCGTCCGTCGCGATCGCGATGGTCGTGAACTACATCGCGCTCGGGATGTTCATCAACCCGGCGCTCGAAAACCTGACTCCGGTCGGCATCGTGCTGATCGTCGTCGGAATCGTCGTGCTTCTGCTCGGCCACACGGTGAATACCGCGCTCGGTATTCTCGGCGGCGGGCTGAACTCGATCCGTCTTCACTATGTTGAGTTCTTCACCAAGTTCTACAAGGGTGGAGGAAAAAAGTACAACCCGTTTGGGATGAAGAGACTGTATACTACGGAGGAATAAAGAAATGGTTGACCCAGTATCCGCAACTACCGCACTGACCCCTGAGATGATCACCGCCTCGCAGGCCGGCCTGAAAGCCGTCGGCGCCGGGCTTGCCGTCGGCCTTGCCGGCATCGGCACGGGCCTCGGCGAGATGGGCATCGGCGCGGCCGCCATGGGCGCGACCGCCGAGAACCGTGACATGTTCGGCCTGGCACTGCTGTTCACTGTGATTCCGGAGACGATCGTCATCTTTGGTCTTGTCGTGGCGCTGCTGCTCCTGTTCTGAGGGGACTCATTATGGGACTGGAAGCAGTCGTCAGTGAGATCCAGCAGAAGGGGCGGCAGGAGGCCGACCGGATCCGGCGCGAGGGCGACCTCGAGGTCGAGCGGGTGCTGCGCGATGCGCAGCAGCGCTCGGACGAGATCAAGCTCACGGCCGAGACCGACATCGCGCGGCAGGTCGAGCACACGCTCGCCCAGGAGACCTCGTCGGCGAACCTGGTCACGAAGCGAGCGACCCTGAACGCCGAGAAGGAACTCCTGGACCAGGCCTACGCCGCGACTCTCGAGGCGCTTCGGGCCGAGCCCGTCTCGTTCCACGAGCGGGCGCTCCGGCAGCTCCTCGCGACCGCGAAGGCCGAGATCGGCGGCGGCTACGTCCGGGTGAACCGGACCGACCTGCCCCTTATCGAGGCGCTCGTCAGGGAGCCCGGGTTCGACGTCTTCACGGTCGGTCCGCCGGCCGAGATCGAGGGCGGGCTCCTCGCCGAATCGATGGACCGGGCCTTCCAGGTCGACCACTCGTACCGCACCTATCTGAACCGCGTCTGGGAGTCCTCGTTAAAGGATGCCTCGGATCTCCTGTTCGGGTGAGGTGAGCCGGCCATGGCAGAGGTAACGTCAGGACCGGCTCCTTATATCTACGTGAGCACGCGCCTCCGGGTCCGGAAGGCGAAGCTCCTGCGTGCGGAGGACTACCTCCGCATGCTGAACATGAGCCTGCCCGAGATCACGCGGTACATCGAGGAGCTCGAGTACAAGACCGAGATCGACGAGCTGGCGCCGTCGTTCTCGGGCGTGGACCTGATCGAGGTCGCGCTCAGCTGGAACCTCGCAAAGGAGTTCCAGCAGGTGCTCGCGCTCACGCCGGGCGCGATGGCCGGGTTCACCGCGGAGTACCTGCGGCGATGGGACATCGCGAACCTGCTGACGATCCTGCGTGGACGTATCCAGGGCTTCAGGCCGGGCAAGATCAAGGAAGTCCTGATCCCCGCGGGCAGCCTCGACCGAACGGTCCTCGACCGGCTCGTGGTCGAGGAGGCGCCCGAGCGGATCGCCGAGGGGCTCCGCGGCACGCGCCTCTACCGGGTGATCGAGCGGGAGCTCTCCGGCGCCGTGGAGACCGGCAGCTTCGCCAGGCTCGAGAACGAACTGTACAAACAGTATTACGCCGACCTGATCAGGGCGGCTCGGGCCGGGATCAAGGGCGGGAGCGAGTTCCTGCAGTACATCCAGCTCGAGATCGACATCACGAACATGCAGACCCTCTGGAGGCTCCGCGCAGGCGGCGCGACCGAGGAGATTCGTGACTACCTGATCCCGGGCGGCCGCATACCGGTCGACGAGCTCAACCGCCTCGCATCGGCCGAGACGACGGACGAGATCGTCGACGCGCTCAAGAAGCGGACGAACATCCCGGCCCTCCAGGAGGCGATCGAGGAGCTGCGCTGCGGCTGCTCGGTGCGGCAGATCGAAAACCGGCTGACCCGGTTCAAGCTCGAACAGATGGACCGGATGAGCCGGCGGTATCCGTTCTCGATCTCGCCCGTGCTCGTCTACCTCGAGCGGAAGCACTACGAGGTCTACAACCTCCGGGCGATCGCCCGGGGCAAGGCCGCGAACCTCGCGCCGGAGCGCATTCAGGAGTACCTGGTGATCTAGATGGAGATCGCAGTCATCGGCACGAGTGAGTTCATTCTCGGGTTCCGGCTTGCCGGGATCCACAAGACCTATGCGGTCGACGACGAACCGCGCCTCGTAGAGGCGGTCCACCAGGCGATCGCCGACCCCGAGGTCGGCATCCTCGTCCTCTCCTCCCAGGACATGGAGCGCGTCCCACGGCGTCTCCGCGTCCAGCTCGAGGAGTCGGTCCGCCCGACCGTGATCGCGATCGGCGGCGACGAGGGGGGCCTGTCCCTCCGAGAGAAGATAAAGCGTTCAGTGGGTGTTGATCTGTGGAAATGAACGAAGGAGAGAAGACAACGGGCGGCGTGCTCAAACGCATCGCCGGTCCGGTCGTCACGGCCGTCGGGCTCAACGCCCACATGTACGATGTCGTGAAGGTCGGCAACGAAGAGCTGATGGGGGAGGTGATCAAGGTCGACGGGGATGCCAACATCATCCAGGTCTACGAGGACACGACGGGTCTGCGCCCCGGCGAGCCGGTCTCGAATACGGGCCTCTCGCTCGCGGTCGAACTCGGTCCGGGCCTCCTGACCTCGATCTACGACGGGATCCAGCGCCCGCTCGAGGTCCTGATGGAGAAGATGGGCTCGTTCATCGAGCGCGGCGTCTCGGCGCCGGGCATCCCCCGGGACAAGAAGTGGGAGTTCAAGGCGCTTGCGAAGGCCGGCGACCAGGTCTCCCCCGGCACGATCATCGGCGAGGTCCAGGAGACGAACATCGTCCACCGGATCATGGTCCCCCCGAACATGAAGGGCGGGACGATCAAGGCCATCCAGAGCGGGAGCTACACGGTCGAGGAGACCGTCTGCACCCTCGAGGACGGGACCGCGATTCAGATGATGCACCGGTGGCCCGTCCGGGTGCCGCGCCCCGTGAAGGAGAAGAAGAACCCGACAATCCCCCTGATCACCGGTCAGCGGATCCTCGACGGCCTCTTCCCGATCGCGAAGGGCGGCACCGCGGCCATCCCCGGGCCGTTCGGCTCGGGCAAGACGGTTACGCAGCAGCAGCTCGCGAAGTGGTCGGACGCCGAGATCGTGGTCTACATCGGCTGCGGCGAACGCGGCAACGAGATGACCGAGGTCCTGACCGAGTTCCCCGAGCTCGAGGACCCGAAGACGGGCAAGCCGCTCATGGAGCGGACGATCCTGATCGCGAACACCTCGAACATGCCGGTCGCGGCGCGTGAGGCCTCGGTCTACACCGGGATCACGATCGCCGAGTACTTCCGCGACATGGGCTACGACGTCTCGCTGATGGCCGACTCGACCTCGCGCTGGGCCGAAGCCATGCGTGAGATCTCGAGCCGGCTCGAGGAGATGCCCGGCGAAGAGGGGTACCCCGCGTACCTCGCGGCCCGGCTCTCCGAGTTCTACGAGCGCGCCGGCCTGGTCACGACCCTCGCGGGCGACTCGGGCTCGGTCTCGGTCATCGGCGCGGTCTCGCCGCCCGGCGGCGACTTCTCCGAGCCGGTCACGCAGAACACGCTCCGCATCGTCAAGGTCTTCTGGGCCCTCGACGCGAAGCTCTCCCAGCGCCGGCACTTCCCGGCCATCAACTGGCTCAACTCCTACTCCCTCTACCTCGACACGCTCGGCCCCTGGTACGACACCGAGGTCTCGCCGGAGTGGAACACGCTCCGGTCCTGGGCCATGGAGGTCCTGCAGAAGGAGTCCGAACTCCAGGAGATCGTCCAGCTCGTCGGGTCGGACGCCCTGCCCGAGACCGAGCAGATCACGATCGAGGTCGCACGGCTGATCCGCGAGGTCTTCCTCCAGCAGAACGCCTACGACGCGGTCGACACCTTCTGCTCGATGCAGAAGCAGTACGACATGATGAAGGCGATCCGGGCCTACGCGGACCAGGCCTATGCGGCACAGGTCGCGGGCGTCTCTCCGACCCAGATCATCACGATCAAGGCCAAGAACGACCTGCCCCAGATCAAGTTCGCGAAGGACTACGAGCCCATGCTCGATGGAATCTTGAAGGCGATGGAGGCCGAGTTCACGGCCCTGAGGTCGAGCGCATGAAGGAGTATCGGACTATCAACCGGATCGCCGGCCCCCTGCTCTTCGTCCAGAAGACGGAGCCGATCGGGTACGGCGAGCTGGTCAACATCACCCTCGCGGACGGCTCGACCAAGCGCGGCCAGGTGCTCGACACCTCGGACGAGCTCGTGGTCGTGCAGGTCTTCGAGACGACGGCCGGCATCGGCCGCGACTCGGGCGTCCGGTTCACGGGCGAGGCGATCAAGATGCCGGTGGGCAAGGAGATGCTCGGCCGGATCCTCTCGGGCGGCGGCAAGCCGATCGACGGGGGCCCAGAGATCGTGCCCGAGAAGCGGCTCGACATCACGGGCGCCGCGATCAACCCGTACGCCCGGGCCAGCCCGGCCGACTTCATCCAGACCGGGATCTCGACGATCGACGGCACGAACACGCTCGTGCGCGGTCAGAAGCTCCCGATCTTCAGTGCCGCGGGCCTGCCGCACAACAACGTCGCACTGCAGATCGCGCGCCAGTCGAAGGTGCCCGGCTCGACCGAGGCCTTCGCCGTGGTCTTCGCCGCGATGGGCATCACGAAGGAGGAGGCGAACGCGTTCATGCAGGACTTCGAACGCACGGGCGCTCTCGAGCGCGCGGTCGTCTTCCTGAACCTCGCCGACGACCCCGCAGTCGAGCGGATCATCACGCCCCGGCTCGCGCTGACGACGGCCGAGTACCTCGCGTACGAACTCGGTATGCACGTGCTCGTCATCCTGACCGACATGACCAACTACTGCGAGGCGCTCCGACAGATCGGCGCCGCGCGTGAGGAAGTGCCGGGCCGGCGTGGCTACCCCGGGTACATGTACACGGACCTCGCCTCGATCTACGAGCGTGCGGGCATCATCAAGGGCAAGAAGGGGTCGGTGACCCAGATCCCGATCCTGACCATGCCCGGCGACGATATCACGCACCCGATCCCGGACCTGACCGGGTACATCACCGAGGGCCAGATCGTGGTCTCGCGTGAGCTCCACCGGAAGGGCATCTACCCGCCGATCAATGTGCTCCCCTCGCTCTCGCGGCTCATGAACCTCGGGATCGGGAAGGGGCACACGCGCGAGGACCACAAGAAGGTCTCGGACCAGATGTACGCGGCCTACGCCGAGGGCAACGATCTTCGCGGCCTCGTCGCGATCGTCGGCAAGGACGCGCTCTCCGAGCGCGACCGGATGTTCCTCGAGTTCGCCGACCTCTTCGAAGGGCGCTTCGTCCGGCAGGGGATCGACGAGGACCGCACGATCGGCGAGGGCACGCTCGACCTCGGCTGGGACCTTCTCTCGACCCTCCCGGTCGAGCAGCTCAGCCGTATCGACCGCGAGCTGATCGAGAAGTACCACCCGAAGTTCCGGGCGAAGTGAGGACTCCATGGCACTCCGCGACATCAAGCCCACCCGGTCCGAGCTGATCAACCTCAAGAGGCGGATCCAGCTCTCGGAGCGGGGGTACAAGATCCTGAAGATGAAACGGGACGGGCTGATCCTGGAGTTCTTCAAGGTGCTCAGCCAGGCGAAGGACTCGCGTGGCGCGCTCCTTGCGGCCTATGCCCGGGCCGAGGAGATGATGGCCGTGGCGAACACGGTCGAGGGCGCGATCGGTGTCAAGTCGGCCGCGTTCTCGGTCAAAGAGGTTCCGCAGATCGCGGTCAAGCAGAAGAACATCATGGGCGTCGTGGTCCCGGACATCAAGGGCTCGTCCGTGACGAAGCCGCTCGTGGACCGGGGGTACGGGGTGCTGGGCACCTCGTCCACGATCGACGAGACGGCGGCCGCGTTCGAGGACCTGGTCGAGCAGATCATCCACTCGGCCGAGATCGAGACCACGATGAAGCGCCTGCTCGAGGAGATCGAGAAGACGAAGCGGCGCGTGAACGCGCTCGAGTTCAAGGTGATCCCCGAGCAGATCGAGGCCCGTGACTTCATCAAGATGCGCCTCGACGAGATGGAGCGCGAGGAACTCTTCCGGCTGAAGAAGATCAAGGCGCGCTCCGTCGGGGCGTGAGACCATGGAGATCGGCACGATCGCGAGCCTGCCCTGCGAGGACCGCACGGTCCTCCTCAGGCTCGACCTGAACTCCCCGATCGACCCGTCCTCGGGCGCGATCCTGGACGACAAGCGCTTCCGGGAGCACCTGCCCACCATCCGGGCGCTCTCGGACGCGAAGGTCGTGATCCTGACCCACCAGTCTCGCCCGGGCAAGAAGGACTACACGACCCTTGCCGCACACGCGGAGAAGCTCGGCGCCATGCTCGGCCGACCGGTGGGATACGTCGACGACGTCTTCGGCGCCTGCGCCCGCGACGCCGTGGCCGGGATGACCGCCGGGGACGTGCTGATGCTCGAGAACGTCCGGTTCATGGCGGAGGAGAACCTCTCCATGAAGCCCGATGACGCGGCAAGCACGCACCTGGTGAAGAGGCTCGCGGCCCTCGGCGACTTCTTCGTGAACGACGCCTTCGGCACGGCCCACCGGTCGCAGCCGACGGTCGTCGGGCTGCCCATGGTGATGCGCTCGGCCGCGGGGCTCCTGATGGAGCGCGAGGTCCAGCAGCTCTCCCGGGTCTTCCAGGGAGCGCCGCGCCCGGTCGTGGTCGTGCTCGGCGGCACCAAGGTCGACGACTCGATCGACGTGGCCCGGCACGTGCTCGCGAACGGCGTGGCCGACACGGTCATGGCGATCGGCGTGGTCGCGAACGTCTTCTACCTGGCGAAGGGGATCCCGATCGGGGGTCCGTCGACGGGTTTGATCGAGCAGCTCAAATACATGCCCCTCGTCGCCGTCGCCCGCGAGCTCCTCGCGGCCTACGGCGACCGGATCGTGCTGCCGGAGCAGGTCGCGGTCCGCGAGGACTGCAAGCGCGCCGAGTATCCGCTCGACCGGATCCCGCAGGACGCCCCGATCATGGACGCCGGGATCGGGGCCGTGGCCGAGCTCGCCGGGGTCCTCTCGACGGCCGGCACGGTCGTCTTCAACGGCCCGGCCGGGGTCTTCGAGGACCCGCTCTTCGCGCTCGGGACCCACGAGCTCCTGAAGGCGGCGGCCGAGGCCGACTTCTCGGTGATCGGCGGCGGCCACACGGCGGCCGTCGTGGAGAAGATCGGGATCGACTCCCGGTTCACCCACATCTCGACCGGCGGCGGGGCCTGCATCGAGTTCCTGACCGGCAAGACCCTGCCTGCCGTCGACGCGCTCGCGCGCTCGAAGCAGGCCTTCGGGTAATCTCTTTTTTCAGGTCCCCCGTCGCCCGTCCGTCGGGGCGAAGCGGACGTAGACGACCTCGTCGAGGAGCGCGCCGCGCTTGGTGATTGCATGCCGGTGCACGGCCTCGCGCTCGAACCCGCTCCGCTCCAGGACCCGCATGGAGGCCGTGTTGCTCGAGAAGACGCCGGCCTCGAGGCGGACGAGATCGAGGCTCGCGAACGCGACGGGGACGAGGGCTCGCACGGCATGGGTGACGATCCCCCTCCCCCAGTACGGCTCGGCGAGCCAGTACCCGATCTCGCCCGTCCGGCGGTACACGTCCTCGAGCGGGTGGACCCCGATCCCGCCCGCGGCCTCCCCGTCGACCTCGATCGCGAGGAGGAGGTTCCGGCCGGGCGACGTGGCGAGCGCGACGAAGCGGCGGGCGTCGTCGACGGTGTACGGCGACGGAAACGCGTCCCGCATCCCGGCTGCCACGCGGGGGTTGTCCGCGTGCCGCACAAGGGACGGCACGTCGTCGGAGGTCCAGGGGCGAAGCACGGCGCCCGGCGTGACGATCCGCATGCTCCAGTGTGCGAGCGGGACCCTGATAATCCCCCGGGACTCCTGCGTCCGGCCTCTGCCGCGCTAAATAAAAGAGAGGACTGCCCGGCGGATCAGCTGCAGCCGCTCCAGCCGCAGTGGGTGCAGATCCCCTGGTTGCACCCCTCGCCGAAGTCGAGGGGTTCGTGGCAGTCGGGGCAGAGCCGGCGTTCATCGACCTTCCTGATCTCCCAGTCCTCAAGGGTCGTGATGCTCTGGTTCCTGGCCGAGAGCTCGATGCAGCGGCCCACGACGTCCGCGCAGGAGTGGCCCTCCGATGCCGGGTTCCTGATCGAGGAGACGCAGTTCACCTTCGCGAACTGCCGGACGAACTTTCGGTAGGGAACGCCGTTCTGGAGCCCGGTGCTGATCGCCCGGCCGATCGCGTTGCTGTTCGCCTCGCATCCTCCCTTTCCCACGGTCCTGATGAAGACCTCGATCGGCTTCCCCTCGTAGAGGTTCACGGTGACGTACAGGCGGCAGCACCCGGACTGGCAGAGGTAGGTCCTCCCGGCGAGCTCCTTCGGCCGGTCGATCGAGAGGAGGGGAACCTGAACCGGCCCCGCTCCGCCGTCGCCCGCCGGCAGGGGCGGAGACGTCTTCGACTCCTCCAGGGCGAGGACGACCGTCTCCCTGCTCCCGGTCCGGTAGATGGTGATCCCCTTCAGGCCGAGCCTCCAGGCCATCAGGAGCGCCTCCTCGCAGTCCTCCTTCGACGCGGTCCCGGGCATGTTGACGGTCTTGCTGATCGAGGCGTGGACGTGCTTCTGGAAGCTGGCCTGCATGCGGATGTGGTCCCGCCAGGAGATGTCGAGGGCCGTCCTGAAGAGGGCCCGGAACCCGGCGGGGAGCCAGGCGAGGTCCCGGATCGTGCCGGTCCTGTGGACATGGGCGACGACCTCCTCCGTCCGCTTAGCGCGCTCTACGTCCGATAGGTCCATCTCCGACAGGAGACGGTCCAGCGCGCCCCGGAAGACCGGGTTGACGATGACGAACGTCCTGCCCACCGTGTTCTTCCGGGTGTAGGCGAACGAGAAGATCGGCTCGATCCCGCTGGAGCAGCCGGCGAGGAGGGAGATCGTCCCCGTGGGGGCGACCGTGGTCATCGCGGCGTTCCTGACCGGAAACTCGGTCCAGCAGCTCCCCGGCCACGCGGGGAACGGTCCGAGCCGCTCTGCACGGCGGCGCGACTCGTCCACCGCAGTCTCGGTCACCAGCCTCATGACCTCCTCGCACCAGGACCGCCCCTCGGGGGAGTCGTACGGCAGGCCCGCCATCAGCATGGCATCGTGGACCCCCATGACCCCCAGGCCGATCTTCCGGGTCCGCTTGGTCGCCTCCTCGATCTCGGGGATCGGGTAGACGTTCCGGTCGACGACGACGTCCAGGAGCCGCACGGCCAGCCGGGCGGTCTCCCGGACCTCCTCCAGGTCGAGAGCGCCGTCATGGACGCAGGCGGCCAGGTTGATGCTCCCCAGGACGCAGCTCTCGTACGGGAGGAGCGGCTGCTCCCCGCAGGGGTTCGTGGTGTCGATCTCGCCCAGGTGCGGGGTCGGGTTGTGCCGGTTGATCTCGTCGTAGAAGAGTATGCCCGGCTCTCCGTTCTTCCAGATCCCGTCGACGATCCCCGCCCAGCACTGGCCGACCGTGACCGACGCGCCCGTGACGGGGTGGACGAGCCAGACGGTCTCGAACTCCTTGCGGGCGACGAGGTCCATGAACCGGTCGTCGACCATCACGGAGAGGTTGAAGTTCGCGATGTCCCCCTCCTCTCCCTTTGCCGCGATGAATGCCAGGATGTCGGGGTGCCAGACGTTCAGGATGCCCATGTTCGCCCCCCGGCGCCGGCCGCCCTGCTTGATCACGTCCGTCGCCGCATTGAAGACACGGATGAACGAGATCGGGCCCGAGGCGACCCCGTCCGTCGACTGGACGGGCGAGCCCTCGGGCCGGATCCGCGAGAAGTTGTACCCGGTGCCCCCACCCGTCTTGTGGATGATGGCCCCCTGTTTCATGCTCTCGAAGATGCCGTCGATCGAGTCCGGGACGGGCAGGGTGAAACAGGCCGAGAGCTGGCCGAGGTCCGTACCGGCGTTCATGAGCGTGGGCGAGTTCGGGAGGAATCGGAGGCTGCTCATCGCCTCGTAGAAGGCCGCGTTCTCCTCCTCGTCCTCCGCGAGGGCCGATGCGACCCGACGACAGATGTCCTCGAAGCTCTTCTCCCCCCGTCTCAGGTAGCGCGCAGACAGGATGCTGTCGACAACGGATGATGTGGTCATGGGATCGTTATTCCTGGGGATGATTGGTGCGCCGGGACGGACAGGCCCCCGATGGTCGCGATCGACCTTTGGCGCCGTCGGACCGGGTCGATCGCCGGAGAGGATGTCCCGGCTGGGAAGCTCTTATTTCCTCCACAGGTAGATAGACGAGCTGCCCGGCCGGATGCCAACCCTGATACCCGTCGACGTCCCATGCTCTTCGATGCGCCCGTTCCTCCTCGCCGTCGGGGTCCTCCTCGTCGCGCTCGTCCTCGGCGCCGGCTGCTCCACTCCGGAGACCGCGAGCTACCAGAAGCACGGCTTCTCGTTCGACTACCCGCCCGCCTGGAACCTCACCTCGGACGAGGCGGACGCCGGCGGTAACGTGACCCTGACCTTCGATACCGGCGGGGGGAGCATGTTCTACTTCTCGAACACGCCGAACCTATCGACCGCGTTCCCGGCCACGGACCGGCTCGACACGCTCGACCGCTGGTTCACCGAGAGCCGCGCCCACCTCCTCAACGTCGGGGCCGTGGTGATCGAGGAGACGCAGGTGACGGTCGACGGCACCCCGGCCCATCGCCTCCTCTACGCCATCCGGTCGGAGGAGACGGCCTACCGGAACATCCTCGTCGTCACGGCCCGGGACGATGTCGGGTACTCGTTCCACCTCTGGGCCCTGCCTGCGGCCCACGAGGAGATGGCGGCAGGGCTCCAGACCGTCCTCACGACCTTCCGGGTGGGGTGACACCCTCTCCCGCCGTCACCGCCGGGTGACGGCCGCACCTTGATATCCCCCGGGCATCCACCCTGGTGCATGGACGATGCGCTCGCCTGGAGCCTGCAGGCCGATCTCGAGATCATGAACCCGACCTCGCCCGAACGCGTTCTGGCCGCGGCCCGGCTGGCCGGCATCGGGCCCGACGACCTCGTCCTCGACCTCGGGTGCGGCAACGGAAGCGTCCTTGCCCTGCTTTCGGGGAGCCTCGGCTGCCGGGGCATCGGGATCGAGAGCCGTTCCGCCGCCGTCGAGGCGGCCCGGCCCCGGATCGCCGCCGCCGGGTGCGGGGAGCGGGTCGAGGTCCGTTGCGGGGACGCGGCCGACCCCGCCGACCTCCCCGGCGGCGTCACGGTCGCGCTCTGCCTCGGCTCGGCCTCGGTCTTCGGCGGGGTCGAGGAGGCGGTCGCCGCCCTCCGGCGCCTCCTGCCCCCGGAGGGGCGTGCGATCCTCGGCGAGCGTTACTGGCGGACCGAGCGGGTCCCGCCCGAGTTCGCCCGCGACTTCGCCGACTGCGCGACCGAGTACGAACTCCTCTCCATCGCCCGCGAGCAGGACTTCTCGCTCGCGGGGATCGTCCGCTCGACCGAGGCCGAGTTCGACGCGTACGAGGGCGCCATCTGGGCCGCCTGCCGGACGCGGCAGCGGGCGGACCCCGAGGACGGGACGATCCGCCACTACCTTTATCGGATCCAGGAGGAGTACCTCGGGTACGGCCGGGAGTATGTAGGCTGGGCAATGTACGTCCTCTACGGGGAAGACTGAAGAGAAAAGAGTCGTCACGTCCCTCCTCCACCGGGCCCCCGTTGAGGGGCCCGGGCACACCTCCCGCCGTCAGCGCCGCCTTTGCCGGCGCATGGTCGCCAGGACGACTCCGGCGATCGCCGCGATGACCAGGAGGCCGATCAGGGGGAGCATGGATCCCTCGCGCACCACGACCCGGAACTCGTCCTCCCCGCCGGTCTGGTCCGACTCGACACCCACCTTGATCTGGTACTCGCTCGCGACGATGTTCGCGGGCGGTACGACACGCACCTCGACCGTCCTGTGTTCGCCCTGGGGCAGGTTCCCGATCTCGGCGGGGACGACCTCGGCCGACCAGCCCTCGGGGGTCGAGACGTTCACCCGGATGTTCGAGAGCCCCCCCGCGGTCCCCGTGTTCGAGAGGACCAGGGGGATGGTGCAGGTTTCACCCTTGCCGATCTCGTACCGGTACCGATCGGCCTCGACACGCAGCTCGTGGCTCCCCCTGAGCTTCGCGGTCAGGTTCACGGGGTACGATCCCCCTGCGCCCTCGACCGTGCAGTTGAACGCGTACTCCCCCGGAGGGGCGCCGTGGGGCGGGATCGCCTCGACGGCGAGCGTCTCCTCCTCTCCGGCGTCGACCCGGATCTCGACGAGGTCCCCCGATGCGGACCCTGCCTCGCGGAACCGGACGTACCAGCCCTCGGGGACCGACCCGGCCAGGAGGCGGTAGGTGTCGTCCGATCGGCCCCGGTTGCGGATGGTCAGCTCGTACTCGGGGTTCTCTCCGACGTCCGTCGAGGACGCGCTGGCCGCCTCGACCTCCGCGGCGTACTCGTCGGGCGTGAGGGTGACCGTCCCGAGGTCCGTGACCGCGCCGGCACGCACGCTGACGCCCTTCCGCTCGACCGCGATGTAGCCGTTCGTGCCGATCGCGACCCGGTAGGTCCCCTCGGCCAGGCCGGCGCCGACCGTGCCGTCCCCCGTGGTCTTCAGCACGGCGGCCGGCCTCGCCTCCCCCTCGCGGTAGAACTCCACGGCCGCTCCGCGGATGCGCCCCCCCTCCTCGTCGACCGCGGTGAGGCGCAGGGTGCCGGTCTCGCCGGCGTGAGACCGGGTCACGGTCACCTCCCCCTGGCATTCGCCGTCTCCGGCCCGGAGCCGGACCGGATACCGCCCCTCGGGGGTCTCGCCGCTCGTCTCCACCTCGACCCGGAGCTCGCGAGCCGTGCCGGACTCGAGGTCGATCCTCGTTACCTCGGCCTCGCCGTCCAGGAACCGGTAGGTCCACCCCTCGGTCCCCCGCCCGCCCGTCGCGGTCAGCCGGCCGCCGAGGCCATCGCCGCCGTTCGAGACGGCGAGCGCGAAGGACGCGGTCCCGCCGGCCTCGACGGCCTGGCCCGGAAAGTCGGCCCGGAGGGCCATGCCGGCCCCCGCGGCCGTATCGCCCGGGCCGGTTGCGTTCAGCCCCATGGCCGGCGCGGCCAGGGCGAGCAGGACGATGAGGATACACAGTCGTCCGATCATCGTCCTCACCGCACGTCCAGCCGCATGAAGCGGGTGTAGGCGATCCCGAAGAAGACCGCGGGGAAGACCAGGAGGGCGATGAAGTTCTTCGCGACCCCCGCCATCCGGTCTCCGGTCGACTCCGCCTCGTCGCCCTTCGCCACGGAGAAGACCCTGACGTTGCCTCCGCCTGCGGCTCGGACGGCCCCCACACTCTCCGCGCTCCCGGTCAGGGCCCGCGAGATCGCGTCGAAGTTCATGGTCGGGGAGAGGAGGGCGCAGAGGTCCCTGACCGTCCGCTGCCGCTCGCCGTATTCCTGTACCTGGGCCATGTACCGCCGCCACTCGGGGCTCTCGAGGTCGGTCGACGTGATCCGGGTCGTGGTCACGGACGAACCGGTCGCGTTCGGAACCGCGGCGGTCACATCCTTGAACGAGACCGGCGGCTCGGGGGCCTCGCCCGCGACCGCGTTCATCACCGTGTCAGAGACCGTCACAGGCACGAGCAGGGCCAGGACCGCGAAGACGATCAGGGACGCGACCAGCGCGGTCCCGCTCTCCTCGGAGACGGCCGAAGCGGCCAGCGCGCACGAGAAGAACGAGGCGATCAGGAGGAGAGACCCCGCGCCGTAGAGGAGGATCCGCCCGAGCTCGTCGCCCGTCGGCACGATCCCCGCGACCATGAGCACGGCAAGGGAGAGCGCGAACGCGAGTGCGAGCGCGAGCACGAGCGCGGCCATGCCCCCGAGCGCCTTGCCGTTGATCACCTGGTCGCGGTAGATCGGGGCCGCGAGGAGCTGCTTGAGGGACTTCGTCTCCCTCTCCCGGGCGACCAGGTCGAACCCGGTCGCGATCCCGATGATGCCGAGTACGAGCCCGAGCTGCGAGGCGAGGTGCTCGAAGACGAGCAGGACCGAGGGGGGCTCGCTCATGGCCCCCCCGAGGACCGTCTCCCCCGCGGCCGAGAGCCGGTCGTTGTAGTCGTCGAGCATCTCCCGGTACTCGCCGATCCCACCGACGAGCCCGACCACCGAGACCGCGAGGAGGATCCCGAGCAGGAGCAGGAACCGCCGGCCGAAGAGGAGATCGAGGAACTCCTTCCTGGCGATGGTCACGACCGCAGCGTCGGCCATCCTCAGGCCCCCGTCTCGTAGAATGCGAGCAGCCGGTCCTCGATCGCCTCGGGCGCGAGGGAGAGTTCGCAGAGGCCGACATGGCCGAGCCCGCGGGCGAGGGCGGCACGGATATCCGTCCGGGCGCGGACCACGGCGCTCCTCCGGTCCGGCGACCAGTCTACCCCCTCGATCGCCGGGTCCTCCAGGGGCGGCAGAGGGCGCTCGGCGGCGATATGGATGGTCACGGGGGCGTCCCGGTCGTCCCGGACGCTCCGGGCCACCTCGTCCCAGCCGCCGTGGGCGACGAGCCGTCCCCGGACCAGGACGCCGACCGAGGTGCAGGTCCGCCGGACCTCCGAGAGGATATGCGAGGAGACGACCACGGTCTTTCCCTCCGCCACGGCCCCGGCGATCAGGGCCCGGCACTCGGCCGCCCCCCTGGGGTCCAGGTTCGCGGTCGGCTCGTCGAGGACCACCAGGGCCGGATCGGGCAGCAGGGCCCGGGCAAGGCCGAGCCGCTGCCGCATCCCCTTCGAGAACCCGGCCACGGGCTGGGTCGCGTCCGCGATCCCGGTCCTCTCCAGGAGTTCGGCGATCCGACGCCGACGGGTCGCGGAGTCCAGGCCGTGGAGGCGGCCGAAGTAATCCAGGTTCTCCGCCGCCGTCAGCCGTCCGTAGAACCCGAGATCCTCGGGCATGTACCCGACGCGTCGCCGGACCTCGCGGGGGTCCGTCCCGACGTCGATCCCGTCGACCCGACAGCGACCGCCGGTCGGCTCGATCAGCCCGAGCAGCATCAGGATCGTGGTGGACTTGCCCGCGCCGTTCGGTCCGAGGAGGCCGAAGACCTCCCCGTCCGGAATATCGAGGGTCAGGTCGTCCACGGCCCGCGTCCCGTCGTACTCCTTTGTCAGTCCGTCGAACTCGATCATTCGTCGACTCCCGCTGTCATACGACCGGTCGGTTCGATGGACCCGAGAAAAGACATTCTCGCACACTTCTCGACGGTGGAAGCCGGATCGGCGAGATATGTGCCGGAATCCTGAAATAGGGCCCGAAGGCCGTGCGGGACCGCGACAGCCTCCGACCGCCTCCGGCGCGGACCTGCCGCGTCCCGGGCCGTCGATGTTCGTGCCAGCTTGTTTATAACGTCGTCGGGTGAAAAATTCCCATGAACAGCCGGACCGCCCTCGCCCTCTGCCTGGCCATCGTCCTTGTGACGGGCACGGTCGCGGCCCTCCTCTCCGCCCCGAGACTCCTCCCGGCGTCGGAGCTCCCGGCCCTCTCGTCTCTCCCGGCGGCGTCCGCCGCCGCGGTCCCCGCCGGCCGGACGACCGTGCTCTACA